>Ga0334892_1002888_pt1 | contig 11722 bp, 8 predicted proteins | sample GraSluR3_MG_4_FD_207213 | JGI IMG/M metagenome (GOLD analysis project Ga0334892, IMG submission 207213) | Sludge microbial communities from methane-producing bioreactor in Wageningen University, Netherlands - Granular Sludge_15_04-R3 | ecosystem: Engineered > Bioreactor > Anaerobic > Unclassified... | reverse complement strand
CAGAAAGGGTGGTATATGTATCCTGCAATCCCTCAACATTGGCAAGAGACCTAAAGCTCCTTGTTGAGGCGGGCTACAGAGTGGAAGAGGTCCAGCCAGTGGACATGTTCCCCCATTCCGCACATGTGGAGTGCGTGGTTCGAATACAACGCAAAAAATGCTTGTAATCCTAGTATTCAAGCTGTTTTGCGGGTTTTATACTTTTAGTAAAGATGAGCAGAATTTTGAGAATAAACAGCTAATGGACAGCCTAAAAGTGAAAATCGGGATATGACCTCGTCTGTGGAGACACGTATGGATAAAAGAGGGGAAAGCGGTGGTTTAATGAGTGAATTAGTAAAAAACCAACATTATGTACCTCAGAGATATTTAAAATATTTTGCAAATACAATTAAAAAAAAGAAAAAAACAATATCACGTTTAAATGTCTTTGATAAAGAAAAACTAGAAATTAGAGTGAATCAGAATATTGAAGGAGTTGCCTCTGAAAGGTTTTTCTATGATGTTGATTTTGATGAGATTATAAAAGAAGCTGAAGAAGAAGGGATTAAAATAGAGCAAGAATATATGTCTCTTGTTAAGCAAGTAGATAGACAAACTATTGAACATACTTTTGCTACAAAAGTTGAAACAACAATGTTTGATCCAATAGCTGAAATTGTTACGACATATACAATGATCCAGAAGAAAGCTTATATAAATTCATTTGTTATTCCTGAATCAAAAAGAGCTATAATAGCTTATTACTTGTCTTTACAATTTGTAAGGACAAAAGAATTTCGAGAAAAACTTATCCAAATGTATGAAAAAGGAGCTTCTCTTCTGGTGCGCAAAAACTTATCAGAAAAAATTGACAAAGATTTTTTAGATAATGTTGAGTTGAAATTAAAAAAAAGCAGAATTAATTTATTTCATAATCAGGAATTGTTAGATACAAAAAGACTTGAAGAGTTTTCGATGTGCTTTTTAAAACATATATGGTTTATAGCAGTAAATGAAACACCAATAAGTTTTTGGACTTCTGATAATCCTTTAGTTCTGCATGGGCATTTAGGTAATCATGGTATTAAAAGCAAAGGAGTAGAAATTATTTTTCCTATTACTCCAAAACTGGCTTTGGTAATGAGAGAGCTTGAGTATTTTGAACATGATATTTCTCTTTATAATAAATTTGTACCGATCAATGAGGAATTTGTTAAATATTGCAATTCTCTTCAAGTGCATCAATCATATAGATGTATTTTTTCTAAAGATTCAGATTTTTATTTAGCAAGTAAAATGCTTAAAGAACATCCTGAATTAAAAAATTTGGCGAGAAATAGATTTATAATGGGTTAGCTTAATTTCCAAAAAAAAATTTCATATAAATATAAAAATGCTGTAAGCAAGAATGCTTGCAGCATTTTTATATTTATAAACAAATTATTATATTTTCTCCCCATCTTCAAAAACAAAATAACCTTCAAACTTACAACCAAGTGCTTCGGCAATTTGATGTAATTCTTGCTCTGAAAAATTATCACGGGAGAGCTTATTGGATAAATTTTGATTTGACGTACCTATTAAAGTAGCGAGTTCCGATATCGTTACTTTTTTTCTTTTTATCAAAATACGGATTTTTTCACCCATAGTTAGATTCATTTTCAATCACCGTCCTACACAATAATATACACTATTTAGTGTAAAGTATCAATTCAAATCAGAATATAAAACGTACAAGTGTAAAAAGTGCTTGAAATAATAAATTTATAAGTGTATAATCAAACTAAATAATGTAAAATACAGAAAGGAGTAATAACATGAGTAGTAGTTGTAAAATCATAGCGATCGCCAACCAAAAAGGGGGCGTAGGGAAAACCACAACGGCGCAAAATTTAAGTTATTCTTTAGCGGAAAAAGGGAAAAAAGTTTTGTTGGTCGATTTTGACCCGCAAAGCAATCTAACCATGTGTTTCGGTGTTGATAAACCGGATGAGCTGGAAACGACAATTTATCATTTAATGATGGCGGCTATTGAAGAAGAAAATCTGCCGGATAAATCAGAATACATCATTTCTAACGGCAGCATTGATTTAATCCCTTGTTCTATTGAGCTATCTGCTGTTGAAGTCAACTTGGTGAACACTATGAGCAGAGAAAACATCCTTCGAAGTGTTCTTGAAAGCGTTAAGCAAGATTACGATTATGTTATTATTGATTGTATGCCCAGCCTGGGTATGCTCACCATTAATGCTCTTACGGCTTGTGACAGTGTTTTAATAACTGCAACACCTGAGTATCTGTCAGCCAAAGGACTGGAACTGCTTTTAAAAACAATTATCAGAGTTAAAAAGAAGCTTAATCCCAAGATTACCATAGACGGTATTCTTATCACGATGTTTAAGGAACGAACTATTATATCAAGAGAGATATTGTCCCTTATTGAGGATGCATATGGGAAAAGCCTGAAAGTATTTGACAGCAAAATTCCTTCGTCGGTAAAAGTAGGGGAGGCTAATTTTAACAGCAAGAGCATTATCGAATATAAGCCTGATAATAAAGTAGCCCTTGCCTATAATGACTTTGCAAAGGAGTTTGTTGCACTATGAGTAAAAAGAAACTGGAGACTTTTGCAGATATGCTGGGGGGATATGACCCGGAAGAGTATAAGGAGCAAGAAAAAGGTGTAACGGAGATAGATTTATCAAAGCTTGTTCCTTTTGAGAATCATCCGTTCAGACTCTATCAAGACAAACAATTGGATAACATGGTGGAAAGCATCAAAGAGTTTGGTGTGATGATTCCTATTATAATTAGGACAAAAGAGAACAATGTATATGAAATCCTATCTGGACACAACCGGGTGAATGCAGCCAAGCTGGCGGGACTTACAACAATACCTGCTGTTATCCATGATAATCTGTCAGATGATGATGCAATATTGATCGTTACAGAAACAAACTTCATGCAGCGTTCTCTTGATGAAATGCTGCCAAGCGAAAAGGCAAAAGCCTTTGAAATGGAAATGCAGGCACTTAAGCGTCAAGGTAAAAAAACGAGCTGGTTTTTTGATGAAAATGATAGCGAAAACCAGCATGAATACAGGGATGAAAGCACTTCGACAACTGAGTTGTCGAAGTGGAGGAGTGACGAAGCGGTAGGAGAAAGAAATAATATTTCACGTGAGATGGTAAGGCAGTATAGAAGATTAAATTATCTTACAACACCTTTGCTGAAAATGGTCGATGAACATGAAATAATCATAAAAGCAGCAGTTGAGCTTTCTTATTTAAAAGTAAAAGAACAGAATATGGTCGAAGAAGCACTTTTAGCCGGAGATGATTATAAAGTGGATTGGAATAAGGCCAAGCTATTAAGGACTTATTCTAAAAACGGTAAGCTGGATGAGGAAAATATAACAGCTATTCTTTCAGGTGAAATAGATAAAAAGAAAAAAGCAAAGAAGCCTGCAGCATTTAAGCTAAAGCCTAAAATCGTATCTAAATATTTTAAACCGGAACAAAATCAGGCTGAAATTGAGGAGGTGATTGACAAGGCATTAGCATTTTATTTTGAAACCCTGATGCCGGGAAAGGAGGCAATCCATGAGCAGACGGCTGAAACAAGTTAAAGAAATCTATGAATCAATAACCGAGACTATTACAAGCAGTAAACAAGAATGGAAAGACTTTTTAAAATTTGCAGCAGGAATATATAAATACACTTTTGATAATGCAGTCCTTATTTATGCCCAAAGACCCGATGCTACAATGGTTGCCAATATGGAGATTTGGAACAGAAAAATAGGACGGTATGTTAATAGGGGAACACGCAGTATTGCGGTTTTTGATACAACTAAACCGGAACTAAAGCTTGAATACCTATTTGATGTAAAAGACACCAACGGAGCTACCCATACTATCCCAAGATTGTGGAAGCTGAATGACACACTATCATCACTATTAGTTGATAAGTTTAATGAAAAATACGGGATGCAGTTTGAAAATATTCAGGAGCTTATTTCTGAAATGACAGCACAGACGATAAATGACAGTTTTGAAGAGAATTTGATTGACTTTGAGCTGGATTTTGAAAATACATGGCTTGCAGATGTACCAATAGATGGTGTAATCAATCAGTTTAAACAGATGGCTACCGACAGTGTTAAGTACATGGTACTTCAAAGATGTGGTATTGATAATGAAGATGAAAACGCATTTCAGACAATAAGTCATTTTAATACCATGCCGCTGACTTTCAGATTGGGAAGTACTGTTTGTAATATCTCACAGGAAATACTTAGGGAGATTGAAAGTGAAGTTAAGCATATTATTCGAGAGCAAAGGAGCGTGAAAAACAATGAAAGAGGCAGTGAACTTGAGCTACAAGGAAGTGGACGAGAGGTTTTATCCAGAAATCGAAATATCGACAGATCTGAAAGCGGACAAGAAACCATTAGGAAAATACGGTCAGATGAAACTCAACTATCTGAAAGAAAACCATCCAAATCGGTACAGCTTACTTTTGGCGAAGGGCGAATTAATGCCGAAGATGCATCAGGTGAACGAAGAAGCTTATCGGAGACTGGAAGTCATCACGGAGCAGATGCTAAAGACCAATCCGATCCCCAATCCGAAGGATACCATGGAGAGCTTCCGGCACAGGGAGCAGATAAAACAGACAGCGGAGGAAATCATGCTACACGAGATAATTTACAAACCGATATAGAGATTACCTCCCAGGAGTCACTATTTAGTGGCTCTTTTTTAATGCCTGATAATGATACAAAAGACAGAAAGAAATCACCTATAAAAGAACTAATCAATTACAAATATTCCGTTAAAGATGAAATCGGTATTGGTGGGCTTAAAACCAAATTTAGAAATAATGTGGAAGCTATTCACACATTAAAGGTTATTGAAGAAGAAGATAGGCTGGCAACAGCAGAGGAACAGAAGATTCTCGCCAAGTATGTCGGTTGGGGTGGGATGCCCCAGGCTTTTGATATCAATGCTGGCGGTTGGAATAACGAGTATGCAGAACTAAAAGCACTTTTGACACCGGAGGAATATAACAGTGCAAGAGCATCTACCCCCAACGCTCATTATACTTCCCATGTAGTCATTGAAAGCATCTATAAAGCACTTGATAGATTTGGCTTTAAAGGTGGTAATATTCTTGAACCATCCATGGGAATCGGGAACTTTTTCTCCATGCTGCCGGAGAGTATGAATTCTTCAAAACTCTATGGTGTTGAGCTTGATGATATTTCAGGTCGTATTGCAAAACAGCTTTATCAAAAAGCAGATATAAAAATACAGGGCTTTGAGAATACAAGTTTCTCTGATAATTTTTTTGATGTTGCCATTGGTAATGTACCCTTTGGGGATTATAAACTGCATGACCCACGTCTCAATAAATATAATTTTTTAATCCACGATTATTTCATTGCCAAAGCAATTGATAAAGTGCGGCCTGGCGGCATAGTTGCCTTTGTAACCAGCAAAGGCACAATGGATAAAGCGGATAATTCAGTCCGCAAATACATTGCAGAGAGAGCTGATTTAATCGGTGCAATAAGACTTCCCAATACAGCTTTTAAACAAATTGCCAATACCGATGTAACCACCGATATTCTTTTCCTGCAAAAAAGAGAACGGATATCTGTTAATGAACCGGACTGGATACATGTAGCTCAAACAGAAGACGGAATTCCCGTTAACGAATACTTTCTTAATCACCCTGAAATGATGTTGGGCAAAATGATATTTGACCAAAGAATGTTTGGCGAGGGTAGTAAATATACAGCACTTATTAATGAAGAGGAAAACTTTGACATTTCAGATGCACTAGATAATGCAGTATCACGGCTTAAGGCAAATATAACTGATTATGAGATGGATAAGGAAGTAGAGAATGATACAATTCCTGCTGACCCTAATGTCAGAAACTATACCTATACCTTTATTAATGATGAACTGTATTACAGAGAAAATGCTGTCATGCGTAAAATTGATATAACCGGAAAAACACTGGAGCGCATCAAAGGTCTTAACAGTATCAGAGAGATAACAAGAAATATCATTGATATACAGACGGCAGGTTGTACCCAGCAGCAATTAAAAGAGCAGCAGGCAATATTAAACGAGAAGTATGACCAGTTTGTAAGAAAGCATGGTTATATTACATCGAGAGGGAACAATACCGCTTTTCGGGATGATAATGACTATCCTCTTTTATGTTCTCTGGAAGTTGTTGATGAAAATAATAATGTTAGCAAAGCAGATATGTTTACCAAACAGACCATAAGACCCCTTGAAAAAATAACTGAAGTGGATACTGCCAATGAGGCACTGACCGTATCATTGAATGAGCGTGGTAAAGTGGATATTGCTTTTATGGCAGAGCTTTATGATAATACTGCTGAAAATATTATAAAAGAACTAACCGGACAGATTTTCTTAAATCCTGAAAATTATGATGAACAAGATAACCTAAAAGGTTGGGAAACCCAGGATGAATATCTATCCGGCAATGTACGTAGGAAACTAAAGATAGCTAAAGTTTATGCAGAAAGTAATCCTGAACTTTTCAGTCAAAATGTTAAAGCATTAGAAAAGGTACAGCCCATAGACCTTGAAGCCAGTGAAATAGACGTAAGGCTAGGTGCTACATGGATTGAGCCTGCTGACATTGAGCAGTTTATTTATGAAACTTTAGATACACCAAGGTATTATCAGAATTCCGGTTCAAGATATGAAAACAGTGAAATAAAAGTCCACTTTAATAATTACAATGCTTCATGGACTATTCAAAATAAAGGGGCAGACGGAGATTCCGTCATGGCAAGGGAAACATTTGGTACAAGCAGAATGAATGCCTACTATCTTATTGAAGACAGTCTGAATTTAAGAACATCTACTGTTAAAGATAGAATTGAAGATGGTGACAGTATAAGGTACGTGGTTAACCAGAAGGAAACTATGCTGGCCAGAGAAAAGCAGAACCGATTAAAAGAAGAATTTAAAAACTGGATATTCCGTGACCCTGACCGGCGCAAGAAATATGTTGACTTTTATAATGAAAACTTTAACAACATACGGCTGCGTGAATATGACGGAAGCCACCTGACATTCCCCGGAATGAATCCGGATATAACTTTAAGAAAACATCAGATAGATGCCATTGCCCGAATTATATATGGTGGCTCAACCTTACTTGCCCACTGTGTTGGTGCAGGTAAAAGTTTTGAGATGATATCAAGCAGCATGGAACTTAAAAGGCTGGGCCTTGCCAAGAAAAGTATTTTTGTGGTGCCTAATCATTTAACCGAGCAGATGGGCAGTGAGTTTTTACGGTTATATCCCTCTGCCAATATCCTTGTTACTACCAAGAAAGATTTTGAAAGGAAAAATCGCCAGAGATTTGTTTCAAGAATAGCCACCGGAGCCTATGATGCGATTATTATCGGTCATTCCCAGTTTGAAAAAATACCGATCTCAAAAGAGCGAAGAGAGCGGATGCTGAATGAACAAATAGACCAAATGACTTATGCTATTGAACAAACGAAAAGAGAGCGGGGAGAGAATTGGTCAATCAAACAAATGGAAAAATTTAAAAAGAACCTGGAGAGTGAGCTTAAACGACTGTTGGACGAGTCAAAAAAGGATGATGTCATTAACTTTGAAGAACTAGGTATTGATACCATATTTGTGGACGAGGCTCATTATTATAAAAACTGTGCAGTGTTTTCCAAGATGCGTAATGTTGCAGGTATCTCCAATACAAGAGCCAAAAAAGCAAGTGATATGCTGATGAAAACCCAGTACATTCATGAAATTAATGAAGGCAGAGGCGTTATATTTGCAACGGGAACACCAATCTCCAACAGTATGACGGAAATGTATGTCATGCAACGTTATCTGCAAAACCATGAACTTGAAAGACGAGGAATACATCATTTTGACAGTTGGGCAGCCATGTTTGGTGAGGTAATATCGTCCCTTGAACTTGCACCCGAAGGTACAGGTTATAGGTTTAGAAGCCGATTTGCAAAATTCACCAACCTGCCGGAATTGATGACCCTTTTTAAAAACATTGCAGATGTGCAAACAGCGGATATGCTTAAACTTCCCGTTCCCAAACTCAAGGACAATCAATATGCTCTTGTATCTTCCGAGCCGTCAGAGTTTACAAGGATGGAAATGGCAAGCTATGTAGAACGTGCCGAAAGGATACGAAACGGCATGGTAGAACCAAGTGTAGATAATATGCTCAAAATTACCAATGAAGCAAGACTGCTGGGTACTGACCCCAGGTTAATTAATATTAATGCACCAAATGATCCTGACTCTAAAGTGAATAAGTGTATAGAAAATATTTATGAAAATTACATCAGCACTGAAGGGACAAAAGGAACTCAGATTGTGTTTTGTGATGTAGGAACGCCTAATACAGATGGGCGTTTTTCTATTTATGACTACGTTAAAGAAGAGCTCATTAAAAAAGGTGTTCCGGTAGATGAAATATGTTTTATCCATGATGCGAGTAATGAAGCACAAAGAGAGCAGATGTTTTCAGATTTAAGAGTAGGAACAAAAAGGGTTATTATAGGAAGCACGCCTAAAATGGGTACAGGAACCAATATCCAAGACAGGCTGGTAGCACTTCATCACTTGGACTGCCCATACCGTCCAAGCGATATCGAGCAGCGAGAAGGAAGGATACTCCGGCAGGGCAACATGAATGCCGAAGTTAATATCTACAGGTATGTCACTAAGAATACCTTTGATCCGTATTTATGGCAGATTGTTGAACAGAAGCAGCGTTTTATATCCCAGGTTATGACTTCAAAATCTATTGCAAGAAATTGTGAGGATATTGATGAAACGGTCCTGTCCTTTGCCGAGGTTAAGGCACTTGCAACAGGTAATCCGTTGATTAAGGAAAAGATGGATATTGACAATGAAGTAAGCAGATTAAAGATGCTAAAGTCCGAATATAACAATCAACGTTATAAAATGCAGGATAATTTTACTTTTCGGTATCCAAGACTGATTAAAGAAACAGAAGAAAAGCTTGAATGTATTATCAAGGATATTGAAAGAAGGGATATGAACAAAACAGAGGATTTTAAAATTATAATTAACGGCAAACTCTTTGATGAAAGGGAAAAAGCTGGCACAATGCTTACGCTTCTTTGCTCCAGGGCAGATAAAGAAAAGGAGCAGCACATTGGCAGCTACAGAGGCTTTGCCCTACTTTTAAAGCGATATGCCTTTTTTAATAAGTTTGACATTATTATTCATGGCAACAGCAGATATTTCATAGAGCTTGGAGACAGTCCCCATGGGAACATGATAAGAATTGAAAATGCCCTGAATAATCTCGAATCCTCCATGACAAAGCTAGAAAACAAGATTGAAGAATACCAAAGAAACATGGAGCAATCCCAAGTCCAATACGAAAAACCCTTTGAATATGAAGATGTACTAAATGCCAAGCTTGCAAGGCAATTTGAATTAAATGCCCTGCTTGATATGGACAAGGATAAGGGTGAAATTATAGTAGATGAAAATAGTATGGGAGAAGCAAGTGACGAGGAAATTGATGCAGAAGTTATGGAAATAGAAGAGGAAGAAATAGCAGTTTAATTCCAATTTACGTTATCGATGGAGCTTCTACAGAGGAGCTCTTTAATTTTTAGATGAAAGGTGGAATGGCAAATGAATCAAAAAGCTATGGAATACCAAAAAACAGTAGAAGTAATGACGTGGCTCCTTGATTTGGATACTGAAACTGAGAGAAAAGTCAGCACCTATATGCAAAGCGTGGGTATTAAAACCTTTTTTCTCAATTTGGAATCCTTTGATTTACCGATTGAGGTTCTAATTAAACTTCAGGATTTAAGAGCAGTTATTGAAGCCTTTGATGGAGATATAGCTGATCTGGATCTTGATGGAGAGGGAGGGGATGCGTAATGAGCAAGGACCTGCGTTACACCTCCAATTTTTTAAAAGGGCTTACAAAGCTGACCGGATTACCACTTAAAAAGGTTCAGCAGTATGCAAAGGAAAACAATCCCTTTAATATTTTAGAGCATCCCCAGGTTATGGAACCAAATGAAAAGCAGCTTGAAAAGATAGGGCTTCTTAATGAGTTTATTTCTTCATATAACCTGCTGAAAATGCATGAAAACGAGAATAAAATTAAACTTACTTCATCATCTCATTCAGGACAGTATTTTTCATCCCTTTTAAGCGGAATGAAAGATAAGGAGAGATTTATAATTGCCTTTTTGGACAGTAGTAACAGTATTATCGAAACAAAAACAATTTCCGAAGGCACAGTCGGGCAGGCACCGGTTTTTCCAAGAGAAATATTAAAAGCGGCTATCGCCTCTGATTGTAAATCCATGGTTCTAGCACATAACCATCCAGGTGGGGGACTTAATCCATCAGTGGAGGATAAAGCATTAACTCAAAGGCTGGTTGATATTTTTCATCCCCTTGATATTAGTATACTGGATCATATTATCGTAGCCGGTGCATCCTATACTTCAATGGCAGAGCGAGGATATATTCCTAACAACTGCAAGGATAGAGCCAATTATGAACCAATTTTACTAGATGGGAAATCAACGGTGGAAGAAAAGTCAGAAGAAATGCAATTTGACCCTCAGTCCGAAATGGAAGATGAAGAATGGGAATTATAGTTGGTGGTGAGGTGATGGGAAGAGAAACATTAAGGTTTACCGATGAACAGATAGAACAAGCTAATAGTGTCAACATTATTAGTTATGCCAGAGATGCCGGATATCCAATCAAACAAGTATCAGCAAAAGCATATAAAATTGAGGGGTATGGGGGATTATATGTTCATTCTGATGGGCATAAGTGGAACTGGTTTTCCCAGGGTAAAGGCGGGGGAACAATCCAATTTGTCATGGAGATGGAAGGTAAAACGTGGGTGGAAGCAATCAAACAACTTATAGGAATTGCTCCTGATGCTTTGCCTTATGTAGCTGCTAAAATGTCGGAAGTTGAGCCGATAAAAGGAGAATTTATACTTCCTGAGAAAAATAAGACGTACAAGCACATATTTGCCTACCTCATAAAGACAAGGGGTATTGAGAAAGAAGTTGTATATGACATTGTAAAAAAAGGGAAGGTGTATGAGAACAAATATAAAAGCTGCGTATTTGTAGGCTATGATAAAAAAGGAGAAGCAAAATATGCCAGTATCAGAAGCACCAATACAACAGGAAAATCATTCAGATGTGATATCAAAAATTCCGATAAAGCATATCCCTTTTGCGTAGAAGGAGACGGCGATACCCTTTGCGTTTTTGAAAGCCCCATTGACCTCATGAGCTACTTAACATTGCTGAAAAAGTATAAAGTCAAAGACTTTAATAACCCTTGTATTTCCCTTGGTGGTGTTGCAATAAAACCACTTGACTATTATCTACAGGAACACCCGAATATATCAAATATAATGCTCTGCCTCGATAATGACGAAGCAGGGCATTTTTCATGTCAGCATATACGGGATAAGTACAGGGATAAATATAAAATCCTGCGGCATCTACCTAAAGGAAAAGATTTTAATGAGGACCTGAAATCCTTGCTTGAAGAATCAAAAGCTTTGCATGTAGGAGAAACACAAGCTGCTGAGTATGGAGAAGATGAAGCTGCTATTGAAATGTTTTGAATTTCTGTTTCAATAACCCAAAAACCAAAAC
>Ga0334892_1002887_pt1 | contig 11726 bp, 9 predicted proteins | sample GraSluR3_MG_4_FD_207213 | JGI IMG/M metagenome (GOLD analysis project Ga0334892, IMG submission 207213) | Sludge microbial communities from methane-producing bioreactor in Wageningen University, Netherlands - Granular Sludge_15_04-R3 | ecosystem: Engineered > Bioreactor > Anaerobic > Unclassified... | reverse complement strand
ATCTGGCGGCTGTGAGCGCGGCCCACACGCAGAAGGGGCTACCGGCATTCACCATCTACGGTCGCGACGTGCAGGATGCGGGAGACAACTCGATCCCTGCCGACGTACAGGAGAAACTGCTCCGCTTCGCTCGCGCCGGTCTGGCAACGGCACGGATGCGCGGCAAGTCCTACGTCTCGATGGGCAGCGTGTCGATGGGCATCGCGGGCTCGATCGTCGATCCGGCGCTCTTCGAGCGTTATCTGGGTATGCGCGCTGAGTTCGTCGATATGAGCGAGTTTGTGCGGCGCTTTGAGGAAGAGATCTACGATCCGGTGGAGTTCGATGCCGCCTGGGCCTGGGTCAAGGAGAACTGCCGGGAGGGCGTCGACCGCAACGCGCCCGAGAACCAGCGCTCGCGGGAGCAGAAGGAGCAGGATTGGGCGCTTTCCGTCAAGATGGCGCTCATCGCTCACGATCTGATGGTCGGCAATCCTCGCTTGGCAGAGCTGGGCTATGGTGAGGAAGCGATGGGGCACAACGCTATCGCCGGCGGCTTCCAGGGTCAGCGCCAGTGGACCGACCATTTCCCCAACGGCGACTTCATGGAGGCCATCCTCAACTCGACCTTCGACTGGAACGGCATCCGCCAGCCCTACATCGTGGCGACGGAGAACGACGCGCTCAATGGCATCTCGATGCTCTTCGGTCATCTGTTGACCGGGCGCGCCCAGATGTTCTCGGATGTGCGCACCTACTGGAGCCCTGAGGCGGTCAAGCGCGTGACCGGCTACGAGCTCAGCGGTGACGCCGCCGGCGGCTTCCTCCACCTGATCAACTCCGGTCCGACGGCGCTCGATGCCACCGGCCGGCAGCTGGTCGACGGCAAGCCGGGGATGAAGCAGTGGTGGGATGTGACGCCTGAGGACGCCGAGGCTTGTCTGCAGGCGACCGAGTGGCATCCGGGCAACGTGGAGTACTTCCGTGGCGGCGGTTACTCGACGCACTTTGTGACGAAGGGCGGTATGCCGGTGACGATGTCGCGGCTCAACCTGGTCGCAGGCCAGGGCCCTGTGCTGCAGGTTGCAGAGGGTACGGTCGTCGAGCTGCCCGATGATGTCCACAAGCGGCTCGATATGCGCACCGACCCGACCTGGCCCACCACCTGGTTCGTCCCGCGGACCACGGGCGAGGGGCCCTTCCGCGACGTCTATTCGGTGATGAACGCCTGGGGCGCCAACCACGGTGCCATCAGCTATGGTCACATCGGGGCCGATCTCATCGCGCTGGCGGCGATGCTGCGCATTCCGGTCTACATGCACAATGTGCCCGACGAGCAGGTCTTCCGCCCGAGCGCCTGGACGGCTTTCGGCGCTCAGGATCCCATCGGCGCCGACTTCCGCGCCTGCGCCAACTTCGGCCCCATCTACGGTTGATCTCGAACGGGCCGCCGGCCCCTATGAGATGAATAGAGCGCCCGCTGGTTCCCACACCGGCGGGCGCTTTCCATGCATGCTCAGCGCGGTTCTCGATTGACACATATCGAGGCGCTGCTATCATCTGCTCCGTTCCCATCATCAGAGCAGGATGGCCTATGCTCAAACCGTCGTGTATTCTAGTCGTTGACGATGATGCCGTACTGCGTGAGGTAGCGCTCCGCGTGCTGCGCAACGCAGCCGATCAGCTCCTTGAGGCTGCGACGGGGCGTGAGGCGCTGGATCTCGTCAGGCGCTATCGGCCCGCGGTGATCCTCCTCGATGTGATCCTCCCGGACATCGATGGGTTGGAGCTCTGTCGCCGTATCAAGGCGGATCCGGAGCTGGCGGGCAGCTTCGTCTTGATGATCTCCGGGATGCGGACGGGCTCCGAGACGCAGGCTGAGGCCCTCGAGGCCGGCGCTAACGGCTACGTGACGCGCCCTATCTCAAATCGCGAGTTGCTCGCACGCGTCGAGAACGCCATGCAGTTGCAGCGCACCCTGGAGGAGCTGCGGGAGACGCAGGAGTACCTGCGACGGGTCATCGAGACCTCCCCCGTGCCCATCTCCCTGATTGATTTGGAGGGCCGGGTCCAGCTATGGAACCAGGCGGCTGCGCGTCTCTTCGGTTGGGCCACCGATGAGGTTGTGGGTAGATCCATCCCCATCGTTCGAGCTGAGGACCGGGAGGAGTTCGCCCGCCTGCGGGCACGGGTGGCACAGGGCGAGACGCTGCAGAACATCGCTCTCCGGCGCCGCAGGAGAGACGGCACGGCAGTCGACCTATCGCTTTCGGCCAGTCCCGTCCGCGACGCCGAGGGCAAGATCGTGGCCATTATGGCGGCGTTGCTCGATGTGAGTGAGCTCAACGCGCTCGCGGAGGCGTTGCGCCACGAGCGGGACCTGCTCTCCGGTATTATGGAGGTCAATCCGGCAGGCATCACTGTGGTCGATGTCACCGGCGAGATCGTATTCGCCAACCCGGCTGCGGAGCGTGTGTTGGGCCTGAATCGTGGCGCGATCACGTCGCGACACTATGATGATCCGGCTTGGCGCATCACCGCCTATGACGGCACGCCCTTCCCCGTCGAAGACTTACCCTTCAGCCGAGTGATGGCGACCCGCCGACCGGTTCACGACGTACGGCACGCGATCGAGTGGCCCGACGGTACGCGGAAGTTGCTCTCGATCAGCGGCGCACCGCTCTTTGAAGTGGCGGGTCAGATCGAGCGCGTCGTTCTGACCGTGACCGATGACACCGAGCATATCCGTCAAGATGAGCACGTCCTGTAGCTCAATGATGTGTTGCGCGCGATCCGTGACGTGAACCAGCTCCTCGCACGTGAGAGGGATCCGGACCGACTGATCGCCGAGTGCTGCCGCATTCTGGTGGCGTCGCAGGTCTATGACAACGCCTGGATCACGGTCGTCGGCCCCGATGGGGCGCCACACCGCACGGCCTATGCGGGGGAAGGCTTTCGGGATGAGGCGTTGGCCAGCGCGCCCTCCGCCGATGTCCTCCTGCATTGTGTCGAGATGATCTCCGCTGCGTCGCAGACCTGCATCGGCGCTGAGTGTTCGGTGACCGACGAGGATTGCCCGCTTCGCACTGCGGCGGGGGATAGTGTGCCGATGGCAGCGGCCCTCCGGCATCATATGGCGCAGTATGGCGTGCTGAGCGTCGGCGTGAACCCGGCGTTTGCTGCCGACCCCGAGTCCGTGGAGCTGCTGGAGGAGGTCGCCGGCGATATCGCCTTGGCGCTGCACAACATCGAGACCGAAGCCGCGTTCGCTGATCAGGTCCAATCTCAGCGGGCGTTCGAGCTGCGGTTGGGGTCGCTGGTGGCGGTGACGAACGAGCTGGCGCTGACCCGATCCGTCGACGAGCTGTGCCGCCGAGCTGTAGAGCTGGCTGCGGACCGCCTGGGATTCGAGCGTGTAGGCATCTGGCTCGCGGATGAGCAGGACCCGACCCGTCAGCGCGGCACGTTCGGCATCGATGAGGAGGGCCATGTCCGGGATGAACGTGGGAACACCGTGCCCATCGATGCATGGCTGCAGGACTGGATCGACCGCGCCCAGCCCGAGGTGGAGTACGCGCGGGCGATCGAGCTGCATAACGAGCAGCATGCCGAGGTAGGGACAGGGGCCTGGGCCCGTGCGATGCTCCGGCACGGCGACACCTTCGCCGGCACGGTCAGCATCGATAACCTGCTCAGTGGTGCCCCGATCACCGAGCACGATCGGCAGGTGTTGAGGCTCTTTGCCGCGACCCTGAGCAACCTTCTCGTCAGGACCAAGGCGGAGGTCGCGCTGCAGGAGCGCGAGCAGTTCTATCGTACGGTCTTCGAGACGACGGGCAGTGCGATGATGGTCCTTGAGGACGATATGACGTTGCTCACCGTTAACGAGGAGACCGAGAAGCTCTTGGGCTACCCACGCGACGAGCTGCAGGGCCGGCTCACGTTCGATACCTTCCTGGTGCCGGAGGACCGCGACCTGGTCGTCGCGCGTCATCACCAGCGACGTCGTGACCCGGCGAGTGTGCCCAGCCAATACGAGTTTCGCATCCGGGATCGCGCCGGGGTCGTCAAGAACGTGGCGGTCACCGTTGAGTTGATCCCCGGCTCCCGTCGGAGTGTGGTCTCCGTGCTCGATGTCACTGCACAGAAGGCGGCGACCGTGGCGATGCAACGCCATGCCGCGTTACAGGGCGCCATCGGGCAGATCGCGATCCACGCCGTCGAGGCGCCCGACCTGCAGACGCTCACGCAGAAGGTGTTGGGCGAGACCCTGAAGGTCTTGGGCCTCGAGCATGGGAGCTGTTGGTGCGGCGACATTCACACCCATCGACGCCTGGACTCGAGCGTCGTCCGCGAGTTCGTCACACAATTGCCGGCCGCGGAGGAGGGGGCCACGATCACGTTCGTGGACGGTGACATGTGTGTGACTGCGTCGCACGACGTGCCGGCCTCCCTGCTGCAGGACCAGGGGCTCTGTGCCGTGGCCGTCGTCGTCAACGACCGATCCGGCACCCTCGATGAGGTCACCGGTATCCTTGTCGCCGGCCCTGACGCCCGACCCTGGAGCGATGAGGAGTTGCGCCTGCTCGAGGCGGTGGGCTGGCAGCTCAGCGGCGCAGCCGCCCGACTGAGCCTATTGGCACAGGCTGCGCGCCAGGCTCGCCATCTGCAGCATGTGATCGACACCGTGCCCGAAGGTGTGGTGCTGTTGGCTGCTGAGGGCAAGGTGCTTCTGGCTAACCCGCTGGCGCGCTCGGAGTTGGCCTACCTGTCGGATGCCGGGGTGGGTGACCGGATCACGCAGCTGGGCGATCGGCCTGTGGACGAGATCCTCTCCCCACCGCCCTCAGGTAGCTGGCACGAGATCGTCTACGGCGGTCGCCACTTTGAGGTGGTTGCCGAACCCCTGAGTGAGCTTCATGATCTTGACGGTTGGGTTCTCGTGCTGCGCGATGTCACCGATGAACGGACGATGGCGCGTCAGCTGGCGCAGCAGGAGCGCCTAGCCTCGGTGGGCCATCTGGCGGCGGGGATTGCCCACGACTTCAACAACATCCTGGCGGTGATCATCCTCTATGCTGAGATGGCCTCGCGGCGACTAAGCCAGGTCCCCGAGGTGCAGCGCCACCTGAAGGTGGTGCAGGAGCAGGCCCATCGTGCCAGCGATCTGATTCAGCAGATTCTGGACTTCAGCCGCCGTTCCGCGCTCGAACGCCGGCCGATGGATCTGGTCCCCTTCCTCAAGGAGCAGATCAAGCTGCTGGAGCGCACCTTGCCGGAGAGTATCGAGATCGACTTAACCTATGACGAGGGTCGCCTGCGCATCGATGCCGATCCGACACGCATCCAACAGGTCTTGATGAACCTTGCGACGAATGCTCGCGATGCGATGCCCCAAGGTGGTGCGATCCGGATCTCGCTTCAGGAGCTGGCCTTCGACGACGATGCTGCAGCACCGCTGCCGGGCATGCTTCCGGGATCTTGGGTCCGCTTAGCGTTCCGAGATACCGGGTTGGGGATGTCTCCGGAGGTGCTCGACAAGGCCTTTGAACCCTTCTTCACGACCAAGGGGACAGGGACCGGTCTGGGCCTGGCTCAGATCTACGGTATTGTGAAACAGCACGGTGGCGAGGTGGATATCGCGAGCCACGTCGGTGAGGGGACCACGGTCGTCCTCTACGTCCCTGCTTTGGTGGAGACAGCCGATGGCGCCGCGGCTGAGGCGCTCTCCGACGGTCTCTCCGCCGGTGCCGGGCAGCGGATCCTGGTCGTCGAGGACAATGCTCAGACGCGTGCTGCGTTGGTGGCGGCTCTGACGTCGCTGAACTATGTCATCGTGGAGGCCGGCCATGGGGGCGAGGCGTTGGAGGTGTTGGCGGAGCAGGGTGATGAGATCGACTTGATCATCAGCGACGCCATCATGCCGGTGATGGGGATCGGTCGGCTGCTCGAGGCCCTCGTCGAGCGCGGCTATACGCACTCGGTGATCGTCGTCAGTGGGTACCTGGAGCCCGAGGAGCAGGCGCAACTCAGCGAAGGGAGCCGGCTCTTTGCCTGGCTGACCAAGCCCGTGCGGTTGCAGGAACTTGCCGCCGTGACCGCGCTGGCGCTCAGCGCTCGCTGAGGACGAGCGACGCTCGCAAGGTCACGGGTGCCGGGCTCACTCGGCTATGGGCCAACGAACCGAGACTTGGTCCTCTAGTGCTCAGCTAACCTGATCCTTGGGAGCTGTCATCCTGAACGAGCCTCCACGCAGTGCAGGCGTGAAGGATCTAGACCTCGCGGGACTGAGATCCCTTCGGCGATGCTCGGGGCAGGCTCTTGGCCTGCGGCTCAGGATACAAGTGCAAACGTCACCTTAACAGACCACCAGCTGTCTGAAGTCAGAATCGCCGATTATCAAGGGGGCACCCTCTCGCGTCGCCAGGGCAGCTGCGAAGGTATCGGCGTAGGCTAGTGGATGGTTGGCCTTGATGATCGCTTTGGAGGCGTCCGGTTGAACACGACATACCGAGGTCTTCCCCAGGTGCAGTTGGCTTATCTTGCCGATCATCCATGCTATGTGCAGGAGGTCGGGGATCTTAAGTATGAGCAGTGGCGGCACACGTCACCGGATCGACCCTATGAAGTCTGGATCGACGAGATCCGGGACAGCGCCCGCTCCGACGCCTTTCCGATGACGTTGATCGCGCTTCAGGGGACGACGTTGGTGGGGTTCGTGACGTTGATCGTGCTAGATGATAGAGCCGGTATCCGGGATGGTCTGTGGCTGATCACGCTCTATGTGAAGGAGTCACATCGTCGCCAGGGCATCGGCGAACGCTTGATCGATCGCTGCGTGGATGAGATGCGTCGCGCCGGCTATCGGGCGCTCTACCTATGGACCGAGTCCCCTAAGTTGACGCGCTACTATGCGTGTCGGGGGTGGCGCCAGATCGGTCAAGACGAGGACGGCGATGACATGATGGTCTATGAGCTGGAGGCGGAGCAAGATGCGACGAGCTAGCGTCGTGGTGCGTCCGGTTGAGTTGCGCGATGTTCAGCACCTGCGTGATCACTGCTTCTCAGTGAACACGACCGACGACGTGCGGGCCCGTGTTGAGGGTGCCGTCCACCGGCACGAGACAGGGCAGGGCATCCAGCTTGTCGCTGAAGTCGATGGCAGGGTCGTCGGGACGCTTGGCCTGATCCGCAAGAACCACCCGCTCTTTGCGCATCGCGCTGAAGTGGTGGATGTTGTGGTTCACGGAGACTACCAGCAGCAGGTCAACGCGATGCAGGCATTGGCGGACCTCGCTGAGCGGGATGAGGACCACCGCCGGCGGGTCGTGGCTGCGATCCGGTCCCGTGTCACGACCGGCAGCGCCGCGGTCCGGAGTAGAGGGCTCAAGCTCTTGGAGAGACTGACATCCGGTGGCTGATGAAGCAGAATCTAAGGAAGAAGCGGCTGCGGCGGATCGAAGAGTGCTGCTTGCGTGAGCCGCTCGCGCTGCTAAGGGAGAGCGCGTAGCTTGGGAGCCGTACTAAGGCTTACTGACGCGAGCTTTGCGGACGCTCTGCAGGAGCTTACGCGCCGCGATTTGGATCTGAGAGGCGTTGTTGCTCGCTGGGGGCTGCCACCCTTCTGGACCCACCCTGTCGGATTCCCCGGCCTCGTGCTGGCAATCCTGGCCCAACAGGTGTCTGTCGAATCGGCAAGTGCCGCGTTCGAGAAGCTTCGCATGCGACTGGGGTCTGTGACGCCAGAGGCGCTCCTACTGCTTGATGACACAAGGTTGAAGGCGGTGGGGTTCAGCCGTCAAAAGGCAGGTTACGTGCGCGGGCTGGCTGAGGCGGTCGTTGACGGTGTGCTGGACTTGGGCACGATTGAGCAGATGGCGGATGGCGAGGCGCGAGCCGCTCTGATCGCCATCCGGGGCATTGGGCCCTGGACCGCGGACACTTACCTGCTCTTTTCGCTACGCCGGCCCGACGTCTGGCCTTCTGGCGATCTGGCGTTGGCGAAGGCGATCCAGGAGCTACGGGGGATGGTGGACGTCCCAAGCTATCCGGACATCGATGCCATTGCCGAAGCGTGGCGACCTTGGCGTGCTGTCGCGGCTAGGATCCTGTGGCACGGTTATCTCAGTGAACGGGGCCGCGGGACCTAGCTGCATCTATGATCGGCGTGTGAGAGGGGAGAAGCAGATGCGACCCGAAATCATCAGTGAATGGTGGCAGGTGGCGGGCGACCCGGACCTGGGTCTCTACACCACGCCGGAGCAGCAGCCGGTGGACTTCGCCGTCTGGCAGGCAGCCGACGGCACGTGGCAGCTCTGGTCCTGCATCCGCTACACTGCCTGCGGTGGGCAGACGCGCCTCTTCTACCGCTGGGAGAGCGCGGACCTCCTGGCGCCGGACTGGCAACCGCTGGGCATCGCGATGGAGGCGCGTGCGGACCTCGGCGAGACGCCCGGCGGGCTGCAGGCGCCGCACGTGATCTTCGAGGACGGTCTCTACCTCATGTTCTACGGGGATTGGGGCCGGATCTGCCTGGCCCACAGCGAGGACGGCAAGGTCTTTGAGCGCGTCAACGTGCGCGATGGACAGCCGGCGCTCTTCTCCGGGCCCTACGGCAACAGCCGCGACGCGATGGTGCTCAAGGTCGATGGGACCTACACCTGCTATTACACGGGACACCAGGAGGGGGCGACGCCCGCGGCGGCGGTTTTCTGCCGCACCTCACGCGATAGGTTGACGTGGAGCGACCCCGTGATCGTGAGCGCCGGAGGGTGGGCCGCAGGTCAGACGGACTGGTACGGCGGTGACTGCGAGTGCCCACACGTCGTCGAGCACGACGGTCAGTACGTCCTCTTTCGCAACCAGCGCTACGGTGCGGATAACCTCAATACGCAATACGTTTCGTCCGATCCGCTCGACTTCGGCGTTGACGACGACCGTTATCTCGTCGGCACGCTGCCCGTCGCTGCGCCGGAGATCATCCACCACGAGGGCCGGACCTACATCGCCGCCCTGATGCCCTCACTCAAGGGCATCCGCATCGCCGAGCTCGGATGGACGGACTGAGCGTTTGAGCGCTCGAGCGGGCAAGAGATCTGCTGGATGATTCCCAGTTAGGTGATATGCTTCCAGTATCCTCGGTTCTTGGGTCGAGTGGACTTGGTAGACAGCATAAGGAAGCAGGCTGTTTGATCGTAGCGAAGATTGGGGATCCTATGGCAAACCGACAGATAGTGATGGACATACCCGAGAAGGTGCTGCTGGCAGAAAAGAGCGATGCGGTCAGCTTTGCACGTGAGTTGCGAGTGTTAGCGGCAGTCAAGTTGTATGAGCTCGGGCGCCTGTCCTCTGGGCGCGCGGCCGAGCTCGCTGATATGTCTCGCGTGGAGTTCCTTCTATCCTTGGGACGGTACAAGGTGTTTCCGTTTGAGGCCGAACTGCAGGATCTCGAATCTGCCCATGCGACCCGCCATTAGTAATACGTCTCCGCTGCTCTTGTTGTGTTACCCCCCCAGCTCCCCAAACCGTGCCATGATCGCCAGCGCGGGGTCGACGGGCACGTCGGCTCGCCGGACGTCCGCCGGGATCTGCACCGTCGGCGTAGGCTGGATGGCCTTGCCGGCGAACTGCGGCAGCCACGGGGCCTCCGCCGCCAGCATCTCCGTCGCCATCTCCCGGATCTCCTTGAGCGTTAGCACCGCGCCCGTGAGCGGGTCCAGCGCGCAGGCGTGCACGATGTGCTCGGGGTCGCCGCTGAGCGCCGCCTCGACCGTGAGCCGCTGCACGTTGATGTTCGTCATATTGAGCGCCGCGCACTGGGGCGGCAGGTCGCCCACAACCGTCTTGTGCAGCCCCAGCCGGTCCACGTAGATCGGCCCCTCGGCGCAGCAGTCATCGGGCAGGTTCGTGATCATCCCGCCGTTGATGACGTTGCCGTTGAGCCGGAAGGTCCGCCCGGTCTCCAGCGCCTCGACGATGTAGGAACCGTACTCGATGGAGCGTGACGGCAGCGTCCGGGGTTCATCCGCCAGCAGCTCAGTGCCCGCGTACTTGTCCGCCACATACTTGCTGAAGGTGTAGTAGGCGCCGCTTTCGCCCCCGAAGCCCGGCTCGTCGCAGTAGAGATCGAGTGCCTTCCGGCTGCTGCGGAACCACGGCACGTACTCCGCCAGATGGCCCGTCGACTCGGTCATGAAGTAGCCGAACTGGCGGAAGACCTCGCCGCGCACCTTCTCGTTGACGTAGTACTCGGGCTGCTCGAATCGCTCCCGCAGGAGCGGGTAGAGGTCGCGCCCCTCGTGCTCCAGCTTGAGGAACCACCCCATATGGTTGATCCCGGCGCAGAGGTAGTCGATCTCATCCTTGGGCAGCCCCACATAGCCCGAGATCAGGTCCATCGTGGTCTGCACGCCGTGGCACAGGCCCACGAAGGGCACCCTGGTCCTGCCGAGCGCCCACGAGACCATCGCCATCGGGTTGACGTAGTTGAGCAGCGTGGCGCCCGGGCATAGCTCCTCCATATCGTGCGCCAACGTCATCATGACGGGAATACTGCGCAGCGCTCGGAAGATGCCGCCCGGCCCCAGCGTGTCGCCGATGCACTGGTCGACGCCGTAGGCGAGTGGGATCTTGTAGTCGTGTGTGTAGGCCTCGAGGCCCCCAATCTGGAAGGTGGCGATCACGTAATCGGCATCTCTGACCGCCTCGCGCTGGTCCGTGGTGATCCAGACCTTCGCGGGCAGATCGTTGACCGCGATGACCTCCTTGACGAACGCCTCGACCTGTGGCGTGCGCCGCGTGCTGGGGGCCATCAGCGCGAACTCCGTGTCCTCCAGCCCCTCCGTTGCCAGGATATCCAGAATCAGTGTCTTGCAGAAGACGATACTGCCGGCGCCGATAATCGCGACTTTTGTCATAGGAAACCTCCGGATGGGCAAATCTGCACATCGACAAATCCCAAATCTCAGCTCTCAGTCGCCAAGGTTCTCATATAACACGAGGCCATCCTTCCCGGGGGCGACGAGGTCGAGCTTGCCGTTGCCGGTGATGTCGGCGATAGCGAAGGCGATGCCGCAGCCCTTGCCCTGTCCCGGAGGGCCGTAGTCGATGACCTGCTTCGCGAAACCCTCACCCGTCCACTTGAAGTAGTAAATGCCGACGTCGTCGGGAGAGCCCGGGTCATTGCCGCAGTGGGCACGGTAGCGCTTGCCGGTGACCAGCTCGCAGACACCGTCGCCGTCGAGGTCGACCCATTGCAGGTCATGGTACTGTGCGTTGAAGGGGTCGATGAGGTGCTTCACCCATGTTCGGGCGCCGGCGTCATCCACCTGTTGCTCCCACCAGTCGAGGCCATAGCCGTGTCCGTTGCCGACGATAAGGTCGCTAAGTCCGTTGCCGTTGACGTCCACGACGAGCACCGGTATACCGGCCACGCCGCCCAGGTCGAAGTCGCGGTGGAGGATCCATTCACCGCCGTAGGGGGCCTCGGGCGCCTCCAGCCAGCCGTTGTTCAGGATGAAGTCGCCGCGCCCATTGCCGTTGACGTCGCCAAAGCCCAGGCCGTGGCCTTGGGCCTGCGCGTAGAGGGTATGGGCCGTGAACTCACCCTTGCCTTTTCCCTCGGCGTCGGTCACGAGCTTGTAGATGACGAGCGGCCCACCGGGCGTGTTGGGCACAAGTTCCAGTCGCCCGTCGCCGTCGACATCCCACGCGCGGGTCGTCTCGACATTGCCGGTGTGGGCGATCAC
>Ga0334892_1002886_pt1 | contig 11728 bp, 7 predicted proteins | sample GraSluR3_MG_4_FD_207213 | JGI IMG/M metagenome (GOLD analysis project Ga0334892, IMG submission 207213) | Sludge microbial communities from methane-producing bioreactor in Wageningen University, Netherlands - Granular Sludge_15_04-R3 | ecosystem: Engineered > Bioreactor > Anaerobic > Unclassified... | reverse complement strand
TCAAGCTTGAGGATATGGACCTGGCAGTTCTCGAAACACCGGGGCATACGCCAGAGCATGTATCCTATGTGGTCACAGACCATTCACGTGGGGATAACCCGATTGGTGTGTTTGTGGGAGATACGCTTTTTGTTGGTGATGTCGGCAGGCCAGACCTTTTCCCTGATATGGCAGTCGAACTGGCAGGCAAACTTTATCACAGTTTGCATGATAAGCTGATGAAACTGCCGGATTATGTTGAAGTTTATCCCGCCCATGGGGCTGGTTCGTTATGTGGACGGTCCATGGGGGCGAAATGGTTGAGCACCATCGGCTATGAACGGCTTTACAATCCTACGTTGCAGATTCAAGACAAGCGTGATTTTATTCATTCTCTGTCCAACGATATGCCACCTGCGCCCGATCATTTTAGCCGCTGCAGTGAAATCAATCGCCAGGGACCGAAAAAAATGGATGATCTGTCCGTTTTGAAAGAGGTCACAATTGAGGATTTTACTGATTTGATAGACAATCCAGATGTGGTAATTTTGGATGTGCGGCCGTATGCTTCGTTTGCCAGCCTGCATATCCCCGGCGCATGGCATATTGATCTGCACGGAAATTTCCCCACCTTTACCGGTTGGGTTCTACCTATTGATAAAGACATCCTGATGGTGGCAGATGGCCATGATGATGTTCTTCAGGCAAATCTTTGGATGCGACGGGTGGGTATGGATAGAGCGGTAGGCTATCTGCAGGGAAGTATGGTTGCTTGGGTCACTAAGGGCAAAAAGATTGAAGACATCCTGATGATTTCTGCAGAAGACCTTCATGAACGCATGATGGGTGAACATGATTTTGTGCTCGTGGATGTGCGTGCGCCGTTGGAGTTTGCTGATAGCCACATTACGGGTGCAATCAACATCCCTGCACCTGACCTGAGAGAAAGGTTTGTTGAACTGGATCCAGATCAGCCTACGGTTCTGGTATGCAGTTCCGGAAATCGCTCAAGCCTGGCAGGCAGCATTCTTAAACAGCATGGATTTAAACAGGTTTATAACCTTGCCGGCGGCATGACCGGTTACAGCGCTGCTGGTTTTGCTAAAGAGTGTAAGGTTTGCGTCAATCCCCATGGCTCGCGGTATACAGCCGGGACATATCAAAGCACAATTTGAAAGGAGAATAAAAAATGAGCTGGTTGACAGAAACTCGTTGGTCGCCCTATGTTGTTGGCGCAGCAATTGGCGTTTTAAGCTGGTTGACGCTCCTGATTTCCAATAAGGCGATTGGCTGTTCAACGACCTTTGCACGCGGCTCTGGAATGCTGGAGAAGGTTTTTCGCGGCAAGAAGGTTGAAGAACGCCCTTATTTTCAGGAAACCCAACCCAAAGTGGACTGGCAGTTTATGCTGGTGATCGGCATTGTTATTGGTGCTTTCATCTCCGCTTTGATCTCGAACAGTTTTCGATTGCAGGTGGTGCCTGATGGCTGGTATGCTGCTTTCGGCAGCAGCCGGGTGCTCAGAATTGCCGTTGGCTTTGCAGGTGGAATCTTTCTGGGGTTTGGATCGCGATGGGCAGATGGCTGTACCAGCGGTCACGGCATCAGCGGAACAATGCAGCTGGCGGTGTCATCCTGGATTTCGGCGATCTTTTTCTTCATCGGAGGGATCTTGACAGCCCTCTTCCTTTTTGGTGGGTTAGGGTAGGAGGCGAGATGAAATCAAATACGAAGCAACTTGTTTGGGGTCTAATCTTTGGGATCGTTTTTGGCTTCTTACTGCAGAAGGGAGGAGTGACCAGTTATGATGTCATCGTTGGTCAGTTGCGATTGACGGATTTTACGGTGTTGAGGGTGATTCTGACAGCAATTGTTGTGGGCATGATCGGAATCCACCTGATGCGAGAGTTTGGTTGGGTACAGTTTTCGGTCAAACCAGGATCTTTGGGAAAAAACGTGATCGGTGGGCTGCTCTTCGGTGTGGGTTTTGCATTGCTGGGCTACTGTCCGGGCACGATCGCTGGCGCAATTGGAAATGGCCAGGTGGACGCACTTGTTGGCGGACTGTCCGGGATCCTTTTGGGGTCATGGCTGCTGGCAGTGATCTATCCTAAGATCCGTTCAACCATCCTCCAAAAAGGCGATTTTGGTGATCTCACATTGCCAGGATTGCTAAAAGTCAATCAGTGGGTTGTCATCATCCCCCTTGCAGCGGTTTTGGTTGGTGTAATGCTGGTCTTTTAAGAAAAAATTACGGCAAGGTATAATTTAATCAACTCACAGTTATAACGATATCGTTTTTTGAAGATATCGGCTTGATCTGCTGTTTTTCCTCATGCAGGGATGCTTTTGTATAACCCTGCGGCTTTTCCAGTTGGAATCTCACCATAGATTGTGATATTAATTAAGGGTAAACCAGATCAACAGGTATTTTAAATTTATGAAGAATGGGAAATGTGTTATGAAGATTAAGTTAAATCATCTACGATATTTAATCCCATTATTACTACTGTTGATTGTATACCCCGTCCAGGCTGCAGATCAAAATGTGGTGGTACTTAACATTGAAGGTGTGATTAATCCCTTTACAGCACGTTATCTTGAGCGGGGTCTGGCGCTGGCGGAAGAGCAAAACGCTTTATTGGTGGTCCTCACGCTCGATACACCCGGAGGATTGGAAACCTCGATGCGAGAAATGGTCCAGACCATGATTGGCTCACCCGTTCCCATCGCGGTCTACGTGACGCCAGAAGGCGCCAGGGCGTCCTCTGCGGGTCTTTTCTTGCTGATGGCTGGTGATTTCGCTGCAATGGCACCAGCAACCAACGTGGGCGCAGCCACGCCTGTGGCTTTGGATGGGGAAAGTGATTCAGCACTCAGCGAAAAATCGATCAGCGATGCTGCTGCGTTCATTCGCAGCCTGGCAGAAAGAAGCAATCGCAATGTCGATTGGGCAGAAGCAGCGGTTCGGGAAAGCCTTTCACTGACAGCCTCTGAAGCCCTGGATCAGGGAGTGATCGACCTGGTAGCCGAAGATCTTGATGATTTATTGCTGCAGCTGAATGGGGCAGTGGTTGATTCCGATAGCCTGGATCTATCTGGAGCAATGATTCAAGTTGAACCGATGAACTGGGTGGAAAAGTTCTATCATGTGATCACAGAACCCAACATAGCCTATCTGCTGCTTTCATTGGGAACTTTATTCCTCCTGGTGGAATTATCTGATCCCGGGTTGAGCGCGGCAGGGATTGGAGCGGTGATCAGCTTTGTGATCGGTTTTATGGCGCTTGGCAGTCTACCCGTCAATTGGGCAGCCATCGGTTTGCTTGTGATTTCACTGGTATTATTTTTGGTCGCCCTGTTGACGGATACTGAGGTCATCGTCACAGTGCTCGGGCTTGTGCCTTTTGTGATGGGGTCACTGCTGCTTTTCAAGCCTTTTCGCCCGGAATCTGCCATTGTCCCGGAATTGCGGGTCAGTGTATGGTTGATTTTTTTGATGTCGGCAATCATCGTTGCTTTTAGCCTGATCGTTCTGCGGGCCATTCTGAAAGCCAGCAAACGTCCACCCCAGATGGGTGCTGAGCGTTTTATTGGTAAATATGGTGTCTCGTTGTCGCCTTTGAAGCCTGAAGGTCAGGTGAAAGTGGAGAATCAGGTATGGAGCGCCCTCAGTCAGGAGGGTGTGATTGACCTGGGTCAGGCGGTATGCGTGGTTGACGTGTCAGGCGTTAGGCTTGTTGTAGTCCGGGCTGATGCAGAAAATACAAGTGAAACTAATAAATCAAGTTAGTTATGAGGAGGTTTTAAATGGGTAATTTGGCTGATTTGTCGTTGTTCTTCATCATCGCTTTAGTGATCATTGTTCTGATCGTGATGTCAATTAAAATCATTCCCGAGTACAAGCGCATGGTGGTGTTTCGTTTAGGACGGTCTATCGGTGCTCAGGGACCTGGTTTGATTTTTCTGATCCCGTTTGTTGATAAAACAGTCACTGTGGATTTACGCGAGGATTACTTCGATGTGCCGCCGCAAACCTGCATCACTGCTGATAACGCTTCTGTCAGCATTGATTTTCTGGTTTATGACAAGGTAATTGACCCGGAACGCAGCGTGCTTGAGGTTGAAGACTTTACAGGCGCTGCCCGCGGTCTGGCGATTACGACCTTGCGTGCGGTGGTCGGTGCCATGGATTTGGATGATGTGCTTTCAAAGCGAGATGAAATTAACCAGATCCTTCATGAAAAATTGGACCAGGTTACGGACCGTTGGGGCATTCGGATCATGGCAGTTGAAATCCGTGAGGTGGTTCCACCAAGAGCGATCGAAGAAGCCATGACCCGGCAGATGGCAGCAGAGCGAAATCGTCGGGCAATGGTCGCTGAGGCAGACGGTAAACGCGAGGCTGCTGTGATGATTGCGACAGGTGAAAAACAAGCCGCAATTCTTTCTGCTGAGGGTCAGCGGGAGGCGACCGTTTTGAACGCAGAAGGACGCAAGCAGGGTGCTATTCTGGAGGCGGAAGGTTATGCTTTAGCGCTGGATAAGGTTTTTGAGGTTGCCAAGGGTTTGGATAGTAAAACCCTGACCTTGCAATATCTGGATGCGCTTAAAGAGCTGGGCTCAGGGGCTTCGACCAAGTTTATTATCCCGACAGAGCTGCTCAACCTGGCAAAACCGCTCAGTGATTTCGCCAAAAACGCCCATCAGGATTAAAGAAGGTAAGTGATACTGGCGAAGGGTTGCTATTTCAACCCTTCGCCATGTTTAATCGCAGCAATCTGAACTTTGCCATAATTCTTTCTACTGCATCTAATCAGGGTGGGACATCGATTTTTGCATAATCGAGTAAAATTTATCCACAAGACTGACAATCTTTGATCAATGCTTGCTGGCAGGTTCACTTATCGCGTTACAAGTTAGATTTGAAAGTATGCTGAACTTTAAGGTTGCCAAATAATGAACAATCAATGAAGCAAGCATTCGTCAAATTCTGATTTATGGGATATGTATAAGACAATAAAATATGGGTGTTATTATGAATGAAAAACCAGTAAAAATTGAGATTCAAGGAAAAATGAGGGATACCATCGAAGTGTTGATGGCAGATGGCACGATCATCAGCGGACCCCGCAACATGCAGGTTGGGGAGTTCATGAAGGTTTACCAGGATCCAGCAAAACCGCTGATTGTTGGCGCGATTGTGGACCAAAGCCTGAGAGAACTTACTCACATCCTCAAAGCTGATGCACACGTGAGCCCGATTGACATGTCTGATACAGATGGCGCCAGAATTTATCGCAGATCGCTTGTGTTTTTACTGGAAGTCGCCTTTTTAGAGCTTTTCTCTGATTGGACCCTGACCATCGATCATTCCGTTTCCTCAGGCGCTTACTATTGTCATGTGCCAGAGAAGGAACCCTTCACTAAGCATGATCTGAAAAGATTAGAAGCGCGCATGCGGGAGATTGTTGGGGCAGATGAACCCCTGGTGAAGGAAAAAGTGGCTCTTGATGAAGCGAAAGCATTTTTCAAGAAAAAACGGCAATTTGACAAACTTCGATTGCTTAACTATCGAACTGTTGATGACCTGGTGCTCTACGATTTGCATGGGATTCGGGATTATCACCATGGGTATATGGTGCCGTCCACAGGTTACTTGCAGTGGTTTGATTTGCGTTTGGTAGGTTCAGGTTTTGTGCTTCGCTTCCCGCGCCGGCATGCCCCCAGTAAACTCTCGCCGATGCCAAGTTATCCTCAGCTTCTGACAGCGTTTCGCCAATACAGCGAGTGGCTGAAAACATTGGGTATTCAGAGCGTGGGGGCTTTAAATGACGCCATCAGTGACGGCCGCATCAACGAGGTGATTTTGGTTTCAGAGGCTTTGCATGAGCAGCAGATTTCCAGAATTGCCAATACGATTCGGAAAAAGAAGGATCAGATCAGGGTGATCCTGATCGCAGGCCCCAGTTCATCAGGCAAGACGACATTCTCCAAGCGGTTAACCATTCAACTGCTCACGGAAGGGATCTCACCCTTTGCGTTGGAAATGGATAACTATTTTGTCAACCGTGAGGACACGCCAAAAGACGAAAATGGCCATTACGATTTTGAACATATTGATGCCCTGAACAGAGAGATGATGAATGAGCATATCAAACGACTGATCAAGGGCGAGCGTGTTCAGCTTCGGCATTACAACTTTATAAAAGGGATAAACGAACCAGGCGAGGAAGTTCAATTTGACCCCGGGCAAATGATCATATTGGAAGGCATTCACGGGTTAAACCCAAAGTTACTTGAAGCCATTCCACCGGAGCAAACCTATCGAATTTACGTCTCCTGTCTCACTCAGCTCAACCTGGATCGCCATAACCGCATTTCGACCACTGACACGCGTGAGTTACGTCGCATTTTAAGGGACTCACGTGATCGCGGATACACAGCCCAACAGACAATCGGGCATTGGGAAATGGTAAGGCGTGGCGAGAAAGCGCATATTTTCCCATACCAGGAACATGCTGATATCATGTTCAACTCCGCATTGGCTTATGAGCTGACAGTCTTGAAACCCCTTGTAGAGCCCTTGCTCAGACAGGTGCCCTATGGCACACCCGAGCATATTGAAGCCAAGCGGTTGTTGAAATTCCTGCAGTGGTTTTTGCCAATTGATGCGGGACTAATCCCTGATAACTCAATCTTACGAGAATTTGTGGGCGGCTCGATTTTGAAGGATTTCAAGATCTGGCTGCATAAATCATCAAGCAGTTATTGATCCTGAATTAAAAAGCGTGCGGCTTTTACAACCGCACGCTTTTTTTATATTGATGGTTGGTATTGATGTTTAATTGATTTCCGCTTTGACCACCTCTGCCAATCGTTTGATCCCTTCCACGATCAGGTCTGGCTTTGAATTTGAGAAGTTAAGCCGCATGGTGTTTAAACCGCCGCCCAATGGGTGAAACGATTCACCAGGCACAAAGGCAACTTTTTTCTCTACAGCCGTTTTGAAGATCGTGCTTGTATCCAAACATTCGGGAAGTGTGACCCACAGGAACAGGCCGCCTTTTGGCTTTGTCCAGCTGACGCCTTCGGGCATATACTCTTCCAATGCGCTGATCATCACGTCCCGCCGCTCTTTATAAACCCTTCGAATAGTCTGAATATGGGTTTTCATCCAGGGTGTGTTGGCAACTTCGTAGGCGATGTACTGGTTGAGAGTCGAGGAGTTCAGATCGCAACCTTGTTTTGCCTGAACAAGTTTCTTGATCACTTCAGAGGGGGCAACGACCCAGGCAAGCCGCAGTCCAGGCGCGAGGATTTTTGAGAAGGTGCTCGTGTAAATCACGTTTCCGCTATATATCGGGACTTCTTTTGCCCGCATCTCGTCATCCAGTACGACAACGGGCGGCAGGTGCTCACCTTCATAACGCAGCTGACCGTAAGGGTCGTCCTCTACTATGGGCACGCCATAGGCATCTGCCATCTCCACCAGCTGCTTCCTGCGTTCACGAGAAAGGGTCACCCCGGTCGGATTTTGAAAGTTTGGCAGGACATAAATAAACTTGATGCCAGTTCTTAGCCGGGATTCGAGCAAGTAGGTTTGCATGCCGTCTTCGTCAAACGGGATTGTGACATATTTCACGCCATAGGCATTCCATGCCTGTAGGGCGCCCAGGTAAGTGGGCGATTCCACCAGGATGCGGTCACCACGGTTGATGAAGATTCTGCCAAGCAGATCAAGCGCCTGTTGGGAACCTGTGGTGATTAAAACATTGTCAGCTGAAATTTGAAGCCCATACTTTGACGCGTTCCGGGCAATCATTTCTCTCAGAGGTTGATACCCCTCTGTGGTCCCATACTGGAGTGCCGATTCACCCATTTCTGACAAAACGACATCTGCAGCTCTTCTGAATTGGTCAATCGGAAAGACATCCGGGGCGGGGAGGCCGCCGGCAAAAGAGATTACGTCCGGTAGAGTGGTGATTTTCAGCAGCTCTCGAATAGCTGAGCTTTTTATGCTATCTGTTCTCAGTGCAAATCTATCTTCCCATAAGGTATGCATGAATTTCTCTCCTTAATTTCCTTATTTCGGAAATCGACTAATGACGGTCGCCCGGGCTGGTAAGGTAACCCGGTCTCCCATGGTGAGTTCTGCCGGTGCTTTTCCGGCATCTTGTGGTGCGCCTTGATAGATGTAAATTTCTGATCCTTCAGCTGAATGTTTTTCGGAGATATATGCTTGCCCGGTGAGTGAGCCTTCCGAATTTACAGCACAGCTGGTGACGGTGCCGATGACTTTGCCGCGACTGTCAATGACAGGATCGCCGAGATGCGCCATTCGAGTCCGCTTCTCTTCGAAGGTGAATCGAACCACAACAGCATCGCGAGCGGCTTCTTGCGCCAAAAACGCCTTTCGTCCGATGAACCAGGGTTTATAAATCTTTACGAATTTGTCAAATCCTGCCTGTCCAACGCCAAGATTGAGCAGACCACCCATTTCATGACCGTAAAGGGGAAGGCCGGCTTCAGTTCTGAGGGAGTCTCGCGATCCTAATCCGCAGGGTTTGATGCCAAGGTCCTTTCCTGCTTCGAGCAGGTCGTTCCAAAGCTGAACCGCCTGATCAGGGTGGACAAACAATTCAAATCCCATCCGTTCCCCTGTATAACCGGTGCGTGAGACAACCATTGGAATTCCGTTGAGAGTGGCTTCACAAAGATTAGCCCAACCCAAGCCAAGGATCGCCTCGCGATCCTTAAGGGACACCTGCAGATTGAGCAGTATGTCGCGGGATTTTGGACCCTGAAGTGCGATATCAACGCGCATATCTGCGGCTTCTTTTGCGTCCCGCAGATTCCGCAGGACAACATCTTTGCCAAAGGCGACCGCCCAGGGCTTATCGTTGTCCACACAGACTCTGCCATCACGTACGCTGTTCAACCATGCCCAATCTTTTTCGTCATTGGACGCGTTGACCACAACCAGATACTTTTCTTTACCGCGTCGATAAACGAGCAAATCATCGATCACATTTGCATCTGGATCAAGGAAGTGGGTATAGCAGGATTCGCCTACCTCCAGGCTGCTAATGTCATTTGCGCAAACGCTATCCAGGAAGACCATCGCATCCGGTCCTTCCGCCTGATAAACACCCATGTGCGTGACATCAAATAAACCTGCTGCTTCGCGAACCGCCTGGTGTTCATCAACGACTGAAGTGTACCAAACGGGCATATCCCATCCAGCAAAGGGTACCATTTTGGCACCCATCAATCGGTGAGTTTCGTTCAGCGGTGTTTTTAACAGTTCATCCGGTTCTTTTTCGTCCCAGGTAAAGGGCGGCAGGGGAGTGCCTGCTTTTTCGTCCTTTGTCTGTCCGATGTAGTATGGCTTCTTGTTTGAAACGGGAGTCCCTTGAACAGCGGCAGGTGCTTGTTGATCACTGTCCTCAATGCGAACAGGTCCTGGTATGCGCATTACGAGGTCTTCATCGAATTTAATATAAGCATCCGAAAGATTTCGCAACCAGGCGCCAGTCAGCCCTGCCTTATTGCCAGGCACTGAGAGGACAAACGTCTGGGGCGAAGAGCATCTCAGGACGCCCTCAACAGAATCTTCTGTTGTGTGAATCTTTGTGGGTTGGCTCTCGCCTGGTTTTAGATCCTCAACATCGCTCGAAAGCGTGTACGAGAGGAATAAGCGAACCTGATCCCCAGATAATTCGAAGTTTGCCCAGGGGGCATCTACATTGTCATCCCTGCTGAAGAAGTGCGGATAACCATGAGAGTCTTGGACATCCGAAGAGGGTAATGCTTTCTCCGCTACTAATCTAACCCTGCGCTTGGCATCTTCTAAGGCTTTGAAGGAAACCTTTGCCCTCAGCTGGGGTTTTTTCCCGCCAGGAACTGCGTATGGTGTTGTGTTTTCGAGCAGATCGGCAATGATATTGGCAATTTCTTTGAAATCCTCTTCGACTAATCCACGTTGAGTTAACCACGGTGAACCAAAGCGAACGCCAGTCGATGAGAATGTTGAGCGATCTCCAGGGATCGTATTACTGTTGGCAACAATGCCAGCAATATCCAGGAGTCTTGCGCCCATTTCTCCTGATAAATGGGTGCCATCTTTTGCTTTGATGGATTTGCAATCCAGGAGCACGATATGTGTGTCCGTTCCATCGTAAGGCACCCTCAGACCTCTTGCTTTGAGCTGGTCTGAGAAGGCGACAGCGTTTTTGGCGATTTGCTGTTGGAGCAGTTTGAATTCATCAGTTTGCGCAATTTTGAAGGTCAAAGCCAGCGCTGCAATCGTGTTGATATGAGGTCCACCCTGTTCCCCGGGGAAAACAGCTTTGTCAATTTTCTTTGAAAGGGCAGGGCTGTCGGTGATGATACAGGCGCCGCGTGGGCCAATCATCGTTTTGTGAGTCGTGAAGGTGACAATGTGGGCAAAGCCGATTGGCGATGGAATCGTTCCAGCGGCGATCATGCCCGCAATGTGAGAAACATCTGCTAAAAGAATGGCGCCAACGCTATCAGCGATTTCCCTGAATTTTTTCCAATCAGGTACGTAGGGATAACTGGAGTAACCCGCAACAATGATTTTTGGCTTGGTTTCAAGCGCTTTGGCAAGGACAGCATCATAATCAATGCGCTCGGTTTCGGGGTCTACGGAATAGTGCTGGGCGTTGTATAGCATCCCTGAACGGTTTACTGAAGAGCCGTGTGTGAGATGTCCGCCAAAAAGAAGGCTCATCCCCAGGATCGTGTCGCCTGGTGAGAGGAGGGCGGTGTAGACAGCATTATTTGCAGGAGCACCAGAAAGCGGTTGAACGTTGACATAAAGGTCGTCTGCAGTTAATCCGTTGGTCGCAAACGCTTCGGCACAGCGCCGCCTGGCTAAGGCTTCCACGATATCCACATATTCAACACCTTTATAAAACCGCGGGTCACTATAACGCCGGTAGGTGGTGAGACTGTCGGAATAATCGAGGATTTGTTCCTCGCTTTGAAACCGTGTTTCAGGGCGGGGGTAACCTTCTGCATAGATATTGGTAAAAGATGATCCCAGCGTTTCCTTGACTGCTTTTGGTGCCAGGCTTTCGCTGGGAATCATGATTAATCGTCTGTTTTGGCGTTCATCTTCAAGCCGAATTAAATCAAAAAGGCCTGGGTCAATCGCTTCCAGGTCTTTTCTATGTTGGGGAATTTTCATAAGTATTTACTCCTTAACTTGAGATGTAATGTAAGTTTGTAAGACAATTATGCCTATCTAATTCTATTCCTGCCCACACGCTGGGTCAAGGTAAGTTTATTGGTAAGCAACTGTTTGTTCATCAATCCATGCGATCAGCTTTGCAATCACTTTTTCTTTTCCAATGTCATTATGTGTTTCGTGATAATAGCCTTCCCAAAGAACCAGTTCAACGTTCTCATATGCTTTATCAGCAAATTCTTGGGTGGCTTTTGATGAACCAATTCTGTCTTCAGTGCCATGCATTAACAGGAGGGGTAGGGTAAATTCATGGGCATGGTCTAATGCATATTGTCCGCTTTCAAAGAGAGACATAGCAAGTTTTGCTGAGATGCGGTTATGAACGTATACATCATCTTTATAAGCCTGCACAATGGCTTGATCACGAGAAAGAGCATCCAGTTCCAAGTTATTGTTCATCGTAAAGGAGGGTGAGATCTTCGCAAGAATTTTACCCATGAAAAGGGTGAGTTTTGGTGGATCAAAAGCCAACCT
>Ga0334892_1002880_pt1 | contig 11752 bp, 15 predicted proteins | sample GraSluR3_MG_4_FD_207213 | JGI IMG/M metagenome (GOLD analysis project Ga0334892, IMG submission 207213) | Sludge microbial communities from methane-producing bioreactor in Wageningen University, Netherlands - Granular Sludge_15_04-R3 | ecosystem: Engineered > Bioreactor > Anaerobic >... | reverse complement strand
CCGTAAATTCTAAACAATACGGATATGTCGAATTGGGCACTTGAGCCGGGGAACCGATGCAATAAAATCCAATCAGCTCATGCTCTTCTACAATCACCTGATACGTCATCAACTCGGCGATTCCCTCTTCAGAAGGCGATTGATTATAGAAGTCATAAGGAGCTCCATAGGTCCATTCTTGAATTTGACATGCCCATTCACGCGTCATCGGTCGGTGATGCATTCGTCTTCCCTCCGTACTCTTTTCACGATTTCTATGTAAAAAAGATGAGGTCGCCCTCATCCTTATTTTCGAGTCCATTCTGCCGTCATCGCTATGTCTGCTGCATGCATGAGATTATGAATTGGACAACGTGCCTCGACAGCCTTCCTTAATGCTTCGATTCGCTCATCCGATTCGGTCGTATCCAATACGATTTTCATATGTGTCGACTCAAAGTAAGTTCGGACACCTTCCATCCCTTGGAATCCTCGAGGATCGAGCGTCCCTTCTGTTACAAACTCGACCCCTTCATACTCAAAGTTCAAATCCTGGGCGGCATAGGCAATCATGATGGTCGTACAGGACGACTGGGCACCGAGAAGATACTCGAGTGGATTCGGTCCCTTGTTCGTCCCACCGAGTCGTTCTGGCTCATCCACGATAAATGGGGTGTGATCGCCTACACGCACAGTCGTCTTAACGCCTCCGGCTTCTCCTTCGGCGCGCATCGTTACTAATGGTCTTTCTGACATGTTGCATCCTCCTCTCCATAATCAAACACTTCTATTTTCCCTTTATTTCGGACCATGTAACGCCTCGTCATAGATGGCGTAATCATTTTTTCCATCTTGCTTGATCTGATACATCGCCTGATCCGCTTTATGGATCAACGTGTCTAAATTTGTTCCTTGGTCGGGAGCATGACTGACCCCAATACTCGCACGGATCGGAATCGTCACATCGGACGTGTGGTAAGGGTTTTGATTTAACGTCATCTGAAGTTCGTGAATAAATGCAAGCACTTCCGATTCTGTTAAATCCACTAAATAAATGTAAAACTCATCCCCGCCAACACGAGAAGCCAAGCCAACGTCTCGTGTCGACGCTTCCAGCAATCCACCTAAATGAGTTAAGAAATAATCTCCAATCTGGTGACCGTACGTATCATTGACTGCTTTAAAACCGTCCAAATCAATAATCAATAAAGACAGCATCGAGGAACTAAGCAACGCCTGATCTGCTCGTTCATAAAATGCACGTCGGTTCGCCAGCTTCGTCAGTGGGTCATGATAGGCAAAGAATCGGATTGTTTGCTCGGCCTCTTTAAACGAGTGGACGTCCCGAATGATAATCATCCCGTGAATCGTGCGGTCGATATCGACAAAATCACCATCGATGACGACGTAAAGCTCTTGCCCAGACTTTGTCATAATCTTCGTTTCGAACTCTATAAACTTTTTACGTGTCCGAAAATGTTGGCTGTAGTGTTCCATCCACTCTGCTTTTTTCTTTTCTGGCAACAAATCGATAAACCGTTCATTCACGACACGGACAGTATGAAATAGCGTGCGTGCGGCCGGATTCGCACTTTCCACCCTCCCATCCGGGTCAATCAACAAGATGGCGGATGGATTTAAATTATAAAGTGTCCCATATCGTTTTACGTAAGAGGTTAAGAAGTCTAAACGATTCATCGCAATGACCAATGCTACCGCCCAAACAAGCCCCCCATACATGTATGAATAGGGCGGGATCAACCCACGAAATTGAAAGTATCCGAATACAATATCCCATATTAGTACGGCATTTGCAGTCCAAAAAAGCATGCGCAATACGCGTTGGTGTTCTCTTCGTTCCGCACGCTTCAATGCATAAAAAATGAGACCAATAATCAATAGATGAAAAATGTTTCCGACGGTCAACGTAGTTAAATACGATGAGTTGAACTCAGGATAAATCCAAATGCCTACTTGTTCAAACTGTTGACTGTTGATGATATTCTCCTGTCGGACATACGTCAACACAACAGGAATCAATGGTAAATAGACGACCCATGGATACAACCAATTCGGTGCCTTTGCGCCGACGCCTGTGATACTTAATATGAAATGAACAGAGAAGATAAAAATGAAGATCCCAGCGTTCCCAAACCAATAGGCAATGAGTGCCGGACTGTATTCAATCGGCGATAGATGGCGGACAAATTCAGCCAAGAAGAGCATCGAATAGCCGAACACAAACAGGCTCAGCAAACGATGCTCGACTTTATTCGGATTTCGTTGAAAGACATCGAGTGCTAAAAAGCCGAGTAAAAATGACGGCAACAAATAGACCGCCAGATAAATGAACATCTCGGTCATGCGGAACCTCCTCACCTGTTCGTATTCTTCTATTTCGTTATCCTGCGTTCTTTTCCCTCTTTAACGCGACAAAAAACGGGATGGTTTTCTCATCCCGTTTTTGATGTCACACACTTATAGCGTTTCTTCGATTGGGGTATCCCCTTTGATCAAATCAATTGCTTTGTTCTGCGCGTTTGAATGGTTATGAAGGACATGCACCAAGAATGATGCGACGTCTTCGCGTGGAATCTCTCCACTTCCCTCGAATTTCGTGTTCACTTTGCCCGTTCCCGCATCATCTGTCAATGCACCCGGACGAACAATCGTGTACGTGAGTCCACTCTGTTCGAGTAAACGATCGGCATGATGCTTCGCTACGTAGTACGGCTTCATCGAATCTGGCCAAGCTGAGCGATCCTCCGCTTTCAAGGCACTGACCATGACGAAGTGTTTGATGTTCCCGTTCGCTTGTGCTGCTTCGATACTCTTCGCTGCACCGTCTAGGTCGATCAAGAGTGTCTTGTCTGCTCCAGTACTTCCACCAGAACCTGCCGCGAATACGATAACATCCATTCCATCAATCGCTTTTTGCAAATCATCTACTGAACCTTCGAGGTCACCGAGTACCGCATTGTACCCTTTTGACTTAAAATCTTCGAGTTGTTCTTCTTTACGCACCATCGCCGTGACGTGATGCTTTCCTTCCTTGTGTAACTTCTCCACCAATTGATGGCCAATTTGACCGTTTGCACCGATTACAAATACGTTCATCTGTCTTCCTCCTCAAAAATGAATTCAGAGACAAGCGAAACGCCGGGTAGCCGTTGCTACATCCGGTGCAGAAGCAATGGCAGAAATGACGGCAACGCCGTCTGCTCCGTCACGAATGATTGAAGGCACATGCTCTGGACGAATACCTCCGATCCCCACAATCGGAAGCAGTGGATAGTGATGGCGAACTTGTTGAATCAGTTCCGTGCCACGCACATATCCTGCATCCAGTTTACTTTGCGTCTCATGAATCGGACCAATGCCGACATAATCTGCAAATGGAAGAGCCGTTCTGACTTCCTCCATCGTATGGACAGACACCCCCAACCATTTATCTGGTCCTAGCCGTTCTCGAACCTGTTTGGCAGGTAAGTCGTCTTGTCCGACGTGAACACCATCCGCGTCAATCGCGAGCGCCAAGTCGACGTCGTCGTTGATGATGAACGGAACACCCGTTTCTCGACACAGACGTTGGAGCGTCCTTGCCATCGCTTCTTTTTTATCTCCATACAATGCATCTTTACCTTTTTCGCGAAATTGAAAACATGTCACACCACATCGAAGTGCCGTTTTGACGGTCGCCACCAAATCGGACGCGTCCGTCGTTCCACACACAAAGTAAAGGCGAAGCTGCTTAGCGAGCGCTTGTTTCGTACAGAACGTCAACGGTAATCACCTCTTCTTTCACTAAACGATGTCCCCAATGATTCGTCGGTCCATGCCCCTGTCCAATCGATAATCCATGTGCAATCGCCTGATGAATAAACTGCTTCGCATCTACGACGGCTTGGCGTAGTGTCTTCCCATACGCTAGTTCGGCCGTCAATGCGGCAGAGAACGTACATCCCGTCCCGTGCGTATCTTTCGTTTGGATTCTAGGTGCTTTTACACAGAACGTTTCAGTCTCGCTCATAATCAAATCAACGGCCTCCACATCATCCGTATGCCCACCTTTGATAATGACGGTATCGACACCAAGTGCTCGAATCGCCTGTGCGGCTTTCATGCGGTCTGCCTCGGTTCGAATTTCCATTCCTGCCAGCACTTCTGCTTCAGGAATATTTGGGGTCACGATGGTCGCCTGTGGTAGCAGCTTCGTGCGCAGTGCTTCGACTGCACTTTCCTGTAGCAAGGAAGCGCCACCTTTCGCCACCATGACAGGATCGACTACTACATGTTCGAAATGATATCGTTCGAGCCCCTTCGCTACCACTTCAATTCGTTCAGCGTCCACCAACATCCCGGTTTTACAAGCGTTGATGTTAAAATCATCCGCTACCGCTTCAATTTGTTGGTTAATCATTTCCGTGGAAATCGCTTCAATCCCATGGACCCCAAGTGTGTTCTGGGCTGTAATCGCAGTCAACACGCTCGTCCCGAATACACCGAGTTCTTGAAACGTTTTAAGATCGGCTTGAATACCGGCCCCTCCTCCTGAGTCAGATCCTGCAATCGTCAACACTTGAGGTCTCATGATGTCGACACCTCAATTCGATTCGTCGGGATGGTATGCTGTGCTAATTGATGAAGAGCATTTACAAAGTGAATCGCGAAGTCTCCAGGTCCTTCCGCTCGTTCACTCGCCAACTCACCGCAGTAGGCATAACCTGACATGGCGGTCACCGTCGCTTTAAGGGCGCTCTTTTCGACTGCTAAGCAAGCCCCGACCACCGCACTGAGTAAACATCCCGTACCGGTCGTCTCGGTCATGCGTTTCGTCCCGCCATGTATTTCCATGACGACGTTCCCGTCGCTTACCATATCTTCTTTTCCTGTCACGGCCACGACACATCCGTATCGTCTCGCTGCTTCAAGCGCCAATTGTCGAGGCTCGCATGCACCGTCACCAGCATCGACACCACGAGCCGCCCAATCGACGCCAATCAATGTCGCAATCTCTCCTGCATTCCCTCGAATGACCGATACACGAACATGACGCAAAATGCGTTCGACCACATCTCGTCGAAATGACGTCGCTCCGACACCGACCGGGTCGAGTATAATCGGGCATCCCGCTTCGTTCGCAGCCTGACCTGCGCGAATCATCGTCGCTTCCGTCATCGTTCCAAGTGTACCGATGTTAAGTACGAGCGCATCGCTCACGAATGTCATCTCCGCTACTTCTTCGATTGCATCCGCCATGACAGGAGAGGCGCCGATAGCGAGCAATCCATTCGCCGAAAAGTTCGCCACGACCGTGTTCGTGATATTGTGAATCAATGGCGCCTGCTGTCGAATCTCATTCCAAATCTCATGTCTCATTGGTTGACCTCCTGCGACAATGACCACGACTCAAGCGTCCAAGCCATTTCCCAAAAAGCGACTTCGTAATAGCAACTCTTCAAAAATAGTTTCGTATAGCGCACGCGCTCTTCTTCTGTCGCTTGACCAGCCAGTTCATCCAAACGATCAATTTGCTCTTCCACCAGCTCACGGAACCACTCCGAACCATACGTCGCAATCCAAGCTGAATAAATCGGATGATCAGGACGCTTGTCTTTAAGACGTTCTCCAATCTCGTAATACACCCAATAACACGGAAGGATTGACGCCAATACGTCCCCGAGAGTCGGTCCTGCCTGTTGCATATGAAGGGCATATGCATAAGCGGTCGGTGCTGGCTCAAATGTCGCCAATTCGACATCCGTCACGTTGAGCATCGTAAAGAACTCTCGATGAAGGGAGAGTTCCGCCTCAATCGTGTGTAGCGCATGCGTCAAAAAGCGGCTCGATAGTTCCATCGTCGGAGCGAGGGTTGCCCCTTTGGCCTGCACTTTTGAAAACTGATTCAAATAGTATGAGTCTTGCATGACGTAATGTCTAAATTTCTTCTCATCGAGCGTCCCTTCTCCGAGTGAACGAACAAATGGGTGATGAAAGCTTGCTTCAAACAATCCATCCGCCTCTTGACGTAAGTGATCTGTAAATTTCATACTAACTCCCCCTTATAAACTGATAAAAAAGACGCCGCCTCCCATAACGGAAGCGGCGTCTCGAACAATCATATCTAGGTGAAGCCATATGAGTCGTCTCGCCCACTTCCCTACGCTAGCGTGAACTAGATCAGGTTCGAAGGGTCTGGACCATGTCCATCTCAGCCGCGTGACGCGACTCCCCTAGTGGCAAACATTATGAAATTCAGTCGTCTTCGACCACATTCTATCAGTCTTTTCATCAATTGCAAACCTTTTCTGATTCCGTTTCCTATTCTTCGTTACGGGAATGAGTAAGTGACTCTGTTCGTACTGAAAAGGATGTGTAGAGATTGAATACCATTTTATTGACGATTGCCTTACTGTTCATCAGTTTGAACGTATTTTGGTTTTTCAAACGTCGAACGTACAAGCAAACAGGATTTGATGGAAGATTGTTCACTCAGTTGTTCGTCAGCCTATTCGGTGTCATGTTAGGATTCACATTGATTTATTATGCACTGTCTCGTGATTCAGTCATTCTCGTGACTTCACTCGAATCCATGAATGCCGTCGAACCGACTTGGGAAAATTTATTGTATTTTAGCGGTGTCACTTTACTTTCGATTGGCTTTGGTGATTTGTTACCGGTTGGTTTAACCCGATTATTCGCTATCATCGAAGGCGCCATCGGCATTTTGTTACCGAGTGCCTTCTTCATCAAATCGATTTATCAAAAAGACAAGTGAAAATCTTCCTATCGTCCCGTGATGAGTAAAAACATATTGAATGCCACGAGACCAAGGGGAAGCATCGCAACCAAAATAATCGGCCATTTCTTTAAACGAATGCCGACAAAGAGGACCAAACTTCCAACAAGTAGGGCAATAAATGTCGTGTATGGATTCATGAAAAAACGCTCCTTTCTCTATAAGGAGCGTTTCCCGGCTCTCGCCGTCATTAATCGTTTGAATGTCGAAGTGTTGCACATGCGGCACGAACACGTCTTGCTTCTTCTTCTCGGAACACGAAATCGCCTTGCTCGGCGACGCGTTGCGCGCAAAAGAAGAAGAGTGATTGTAATCGATCATGTGTATCTTCAATGGCACTCAACTCAGCTGAAGCGTATGTTGCCGTGAGCATCTCCCATAACTCTTCTGGCAAATGGTCGCGGATCCCGTCACCGGACTTCCCGAGATTTACTGAGAATTCCGTCGCATATCCGATGTTCCACTTCATCATCTGACGGAGCATATTCCGCATGATATCGAGATGGTCGAGCGCGTATAACACTTGATGCCGCTTGATTCCTTTGATGACATAGAGCGATACCCACCAAAACTCATTCCAACATGCGGCATATTCATCGGCAGACGGACGTTTCACGCGATACGACAGGTCAGACGGCGTGACGACTGGATGATGGTCTCGGTCGAAGATAATTTGACTAAGCGAGTCGGCTTCGAGCATGGTTTCAAGTTGATCCACACTCCGAATCGTCAAATCAATCCGATGTCCGTCTACATATTGCACTAAAAACGTTACATGTCGTCCGGAATCAGCCGTATCAGGTGTCTGCATGATTAAGACCTCTCCACATGTGTCAATCCATGAGCGATCGGCCGCAACCGCTCGGACGTCTTCCACATAAAAGGCAAGGTCGACATCCTGGTACGGGTCTGGTCGGATGTTCGGATTGACGAGTGAGCCGTTCAAGACGACCGTTCGAATGTGCTCACGTTCTTTTGCGAACGCAATCAACTGTTCAATGATTTGTTCTGGTTTCATTCTACAATCGCCCCCAATGAGCGCGCGACTTGAATCGCCTGCATCGCGTCTAGTTTTGTTTGTTGTAACGTCACGTTCGAAAAATCAACCCCGTCGACAAGTGCTCCTCTAAAGTCGGCACCACGGCACACCGCATGTTGGAGTGTCGCCCGTGACAAGTCCGCCTGATGCCAAACCGTCTCGGTCAAGTCCGTTCCGTATAGGTCCGCTTCGACCAAACGAACGTGGGACCAATCCATTTTTTTGAGCGACACGTGACGAAGGTTGACGAACGACCAGTCCCCTTCTGTTACAAGCACACCTTCAAACTGACTCTCCTCAAAGGAAGACCCCGTCATTTTACATTGCTCAAACTCACTCATGAACAAATTGGCACCATGGAATTGACAGTTCAAAAATGAACTCCCGACATGACGGGACGCATTCCATTTTGAATCCGTGAAGTCGCAGTTGATGAACTGACAGCGTTCCGTCTGTAGTTCCGTCGCATCAACGTATGTAAAGCGACAGTTCTCGAACGTGATGTGTGACAACACTTCGTCACGGAGTGTCATGTCACGAAAATCTTCATCTCGATATTGCGTATGTGGTTGAAACATATGATCCCTCCTTCAGGTATACTAGAACAGATTACAATGATTGGAAGTGATATAGATGGATCTCGTATTTCCTACTGAACACGGCGTTTTCAATTACCGCGTTGCCGGTATTTTTGTGAAAGACGGTTACGTATTGATTCACCGAAACGTCCGGGATGACTTTTGGGCATTACCCGGCGGTCGCGTCACGCTCGGTGAAGAGGCTGCCACGGCTCTCGCACGCGAGTTACATGAAGAATTGAACATGCGTGTGACCGATACCTCATTCGCCTTCGTGCACGAGAACTTGTTTACCTATAATGACCAGCCGTTTCATGAGATTGGACTATACTTTTATGTAAATGGTGACCTCCCGCTTCAAGACGGAGACTTCTATGGACCCGAAGGAGATCACCTGATTTATCGTTGGCAAAAGCTTGACCGTCTTCAAGACGTCACGCTCTATCCGGAAGTACTTGCTCAACTACCAAATCGCTTGCCAGCTCATTCACTCAATCCAGCTTGAACGTAGAGAAGCGATTTCAACTCGTTTAAATGTCGAATCTCATACGTTGACTCGATCGTCGCGGCCACTTCGTTCGGATTAAACCAGCACGTATCCAAACCATACATCCGCCCACCGGCGATGTCTGCCGTGACTGAGTCGCCGATGATTAAGCCCTTCTCTGGCTCTACATTCGGGATTCGGTCGAAGACATAGTCGAAAAACGGTTTCATCGGTTTTTGCGAGCCGGTCGCATCCGATACGAAGACATCTTGGAAGTACGGCAATAGTCCAGATGACTCTAACCGTTTGAATTGCGTCTCCGTCACACCGTTTGTGACGATATAGAGCGGATAATCGTTGCTCAGCTTTTGCACGACCTCCAAAGCACCATCGACCATGTGCACGCCTGCATGTAAATAGTCTCGATATTGCTGTTCGACATATGGTCCATCGACCGTGAGACCGAGTGAATCGAACAGTTTCGTATGACGACCGATGAGCACTTCTTCCCGGTCCACTTCGCCGCGCTCAAACGCACGCCACAGGCCCGTGTTGATGTCGACATAGCGCGACTTCACCTCATCCGTCATCCGGACATTGTAGGATGCAAGTAACTGTTCCAAGGCGACATGTTCACTTTGTTTAAAATCTAGTAGCGTGTCATCAATATCAAATAAAATCGCTTCATAACGTTTCATATTTCTTTCTAACCCCTCTCTTCGTCTAACTGTACAGGAAGTAGAAACGAACATCAAAAAAGGGAGATATGACGTATCACCCTCTCAATGTCTATTAGATGACTGGTTTGATTTTTGAGCTCCATAATGAATCAATATTACGAGTACCCCAATCAATATCGCGACCGACCATGCGTGAACGACCCCACTGAGCGTTAACGGCTTGAAGAAGTATCCCCAATCGTTCTCAAACAAGTAGGCCAAATAAACCGACACACCATACGATCCAAGCAAGGAAGCTAATACAAAGCGTATTTGCAAATGTCTCAAAGATTGTTTTGTTACCCACCAAATGATCACCGGTACAATCAAATATCCAAATGGAAAACCCCATACATAATCCATTGCCGCCACAAAAAATGCCCAAGGCACGAAGAGGAATAAACTCACACAGCAAGTTTTCATCGTCTGCTCCTAAACTTGTTGAATTTACTTGATTCAAGTTTACCAAATCCAATACATTGATATGTTTATTTTTCTAAAACAAGTGAATACTTCTTATGGTGAAGAAAAAACAAAGGAGTGTTCAAATATGCATACAGATTTTACGAACATGTACATCAATGGTGAGTGGGTAAATGGATCAAGTGAAAAGTCGATCGACAACGTCAATCCGTTCTCGAACGAGACGCTCTTCTCGATTCAATCAGCGGATGAAGAGGACTTGAATCGTGCTTATGAAGCAGCCAAAGCGTCTCAGACGGACTGGGCCGATATGCTTCCACAAGCACGACGTGAGTTGATTGAGAAGTTTGCCCAGCTGACGATGGACAACAAAGACTTTATCGTCGACTGGCTCGTGAAAGAGTCCGGTAGTACACGCATCAAAGCAGAGAGTGAGTTCGCCGCATCAATGGCCATCATCAAAGAAGCCGCGACGTTCCCTTTCCGTATGGACGGGCTCATCAAACCTTCGATCGTGCCGAATAAAGAGAACCGGGTATATCGCAAACCACTTGGGGTCATCGGCATCATCAGCCCATGGAACTTCCCGTTCCACTTGGCTGTCCGTTCAATCGTGACAGCTCTTGCAACCGGGAATACGGCCGTCGTCAAACCGGCCACGGCGACACCGGTCACGGGCGGTCTCCTATTCGCATCCCTCTTCGAAGAAGCAGGACTTCCAAAAGGTGTGCTCAACGTTGTCGTCGGACGGGGGTCTGAAATCGGGGACGCCATCGTCGAACACCCAATCCCGCGCCTCATCTCGTTCACAGGTTCGACTGAGGTTGGTCAAGGGATTGCGGAAAAGGCAGGTCGTTTGTTGAAGAAAACAGCACTTGAACTCGGTGGGAATAACGTGTTTGTCGTTCTCGATGATGCCGACCTCGACCGTGCCGTCGAATCAGCCGTCTACAGCAAGTTCTTCCACCAAGGACAAATCTGTATGTCGACGAACCGAATCCTCGTCGCCGAATCGATTCATGACGAGTTCGTGGAGCGTTATGTCGAGCGCGTTAAACAGTTGAAAGCAGGTAACCCGAATGAAAAAGATACGCAAGTCGGCCCGCTCATCGACCACGATCAAGTCAATCGCATCTTAGACCAAATCGAGAAAACGGTTGATGCCGGTGCGACCGTTCATACTGGCGGGACAGCGGACGGCAACGTCCTCGAACCGACCGTCCTCAGTGGCGTCACGAATGACATGCCGCTCGCGAAAAACGAAATATTCGGTCCTGTCGCGGTCATCCTTTCGTTTAAAGATGACGAAGAGGCTGTCCGTCTTTCGAACGAATTACCGTATGGATTGAGCGGTGCTGTCCACGGCTCGGTTTATCGTGCAACCAACTTTGCACGAAAAGTCGAAACCGGTATGATTCACATCAACGACCAGTCGGTCAACGATGAACCGCACATGCCGTTCGGGGGCGAGAAAAACTCTGGTCTTGGACGATTCAACGGTGAATGGGTACTCGAAGAGTTCACGACGCTCCAATGGGTGTCCATCATGCATGAACGTCGCGAGTACAAACCGTTCTTCTCTTAATACAAAAAGTGTTTCGGCAACTCGCCGAAACACTTTTTTAGATTTTCTTCACGAACTCCGACTTCAGTTTCATCGCGCCAAGTCCCTCGATTTTACAATCGATGTCATGGTCACCTTCCACGAGTCGAATCCCCTTCACTTTC
>Ga0334892_1002879_pt1 | contig 11756 bp, 7 predicted proteins | sample GraSluR3_MG_4_FD_207213 | JGI IMG/M metagenome (GOLD analysis project Ga0334892, IMG submission 207213) | Sludge microbial communities from methane-producing bioreactor in Wageningen University, Netherlands - Granular Sludge_15_04-R3 | ecosystem: Engineered > Bioreactor > Anaerobic > Unclassified... | reverse complement strand
ATTATACGCAACAAGGGAGTGGACACTACGTCATTATTCAACATCCTGAGGGATTTCAAACAGTTTATAGACATCTTTTAGAAGAGCCTGAAAATATTAATGTGGGTGATTGGGTGCCTCAAGGTACACCAATAGGAAGAGTTGGTGGATCTGGTGGGTGGTTACCTCATCTTCATTTTGCAGTATATTATTGTGACAAAGATTATTGTTCATCAATTGAACATGCGTGCCCCGAACCATTGGGAAGTATTTTCGCTCTCGAGAACGGTGGAAAATATACGAGTGAAAATTATGGTATAGGATATAGATCTGTCCCTCCAGACGAAAAATACGTTAAGCAATATGATGACTATAACCAATTTCGACATGATAGTATTATCAATCTTTATGAAAAAATAAAAATTGATCTATTTAATCAGCCAGAACCATCTTCAATAAAGGGTAAATTATCCATTCTAGGAGGCGTAAACCTGATCGGATCTCCCATAGGTCCTGTAATTGAAATTGGGACAACTTTCAATTATCAAGAGTTTTCTTCAAATCCATTCTCAAAACATTTATGGACTGTATCATCAACTTCTGCGATTGTGGAAAGAAGAGATACATATGAATCATTTTTTTTAGTTGGTCCAATATGGGAGCATTATAGAAATAACTATCACGAGTTAGGTCTTCCTGTTAACAGCACTTATACATTTACAATGGAAAACAGCAATGTAATAGAGGTTCGCAATGATTTCGAGAATGGATCACTATTATTTGATGGTAATGCTGTTAGGAAAATAGACAGGAATAATGCAGCCTGGGAATCCTTGTTTCATAATTCCCAAAACTTTTCCAACCTTAAATTCACTCGCTTTGATGAGTCAGTTAATACAAAGTGGGAAAAATTTTATACACCAGGTTTTAAAGATGGGACTTCAATAAGATGGATAATTGAGTTAAGCCCCATTTCAGTCTTTGAATTTGATATTGTAAACTTACAAGGCTATCTGCGTATAACAAGAGATGGAAGAACTCTGGTTGAACTTGAAAGCCCAGATAATGTGACAAGCCATACAACAGGCTTACAATTTGGAGTTCTGAATAAGACCCTATCAATTGATTTTTGGCAGCATTCAAATGAACCTGCGGTTATCAATCTTGGATATCGCAGTAATGTTGATTTGTTACCTCCCATTATACAAAAAGCTTTTGCTGAAGGTCCAAGTACTATCTATGGGTCGGATTTAGAGCCACCAGATGTAAAAGCAGTCATTTTTGATCCACCTGAATACCTGTTCGAAGAACTTAAACCAAATGATACATACGCGGAATCTACCGCTTCAGTACTCTTACTGGACACCTCCGGAAGCATGGATGAGCTTGACATAACCGGGTTCTCCAAAATAGAGGCTGCCCAAAGGGCAACCCGGTCAATTTTAGATGTGATCATGGCTGAAACCGTACCAGGTTTATCTTATAAGCATCAAGCCGGATTGGTTAGCTTTGATAATCATTCAGCAATTGAAGCTGAAATAACTGATGATCTCATATCGGTCCAATCGATTGCGGATCGGTTAACTGCCAATGGTGGAACAGGCATGGCAGATGGTCTCAGGATGTCGCTTGATATGCTTAAACCTGTTGACCCTTCGAATAATAAAATGATTGTGTTGCTCAGTGATGGAATGCCAAATATCGGTCTGAATTCAGAGCAATATCTTGAGGAAGACCAGATTATTGAGCAGATCATGGGTTTGGTCAGTGAAGCAAGATCCAACGGGATTTGTATTCATGCGGTAGGCTTGGGTATGCCCGGTCAAGTTGGTGGGGTATCTGGTGACAGCTCAATCAACGAGGATTTGCTGAAACGGATCGCTGCAGAATCTGGTTGTGGTCAATATTACAACGCCACGACTGCCATTGAACTTGCCAATGTATTTATCGAAATTCGTCATGCATCTTTGGGTCAAATTCTTTTTAGCCAACAGGGAAAGATTTCTCAAAACCAAGAAATCGATCTAGGACCTGTAACCGTAGCGCAAGATCAAGAGTTAATCCTGATCACCCTCAACTGGCCTGGCAGCCAATTGGATCTTGATGTCACAGATCCCGCTGGGGTATCGGTCAAATTAAATTATCCCAATGCAAATTTAAAAACAACTTCGTCACTAACCAGCTTAGCTGTGACTGATCCAATGCCCGGTGAATGGCGCGTTAAGGTTTTTGGTGCTGATGTTCCAAAAGTCCAGACGGATTACAATTTAATATTCTCGTCTCGAGTAAAACCAATAAGCATGATCGAACCAGTAATTGAACCCGTCATTGAAGACACGGTTAACATTGAACCAGTATCTGATGGATCAGGTGCTGTGTTAGTCGTGATATTAATCTTTGCTAGCGTGGTACTTGTGGGAACATACGCGGGTAGAAATAAAAATGTTCCTGCGAAAAGAATATCACCACAGGCTGTATTGATTAGTCAGCCAATAGACACACAACAACAAACAATACCATTAACATCCAATTTCGTGATTGGTAGGAGGCCGACCGCAAATATCTATTTAGACGACTTAAATATCTCCCGTGACCATGCACAAATCTATTTCTCAGAAAAGAGCTGGTTTATTCACGATTTGAACAGTAAGCTGGGTACTTATTTAAACGGAAAATCTGTGAAGATTGCCAAATTATCACCAGGTGATAGGATAAAAATAGGAAGTCATGAATGGATATTTTCGATTAAGTGACTTCAAGAATAGACTCACCCAACAATAGGTTTGACAGCATGAATATTAATTCGGCATAAAGGTCTGATCAAAACCGCCTGGTGAGTTAATCTCGATTCATTCAAACCAAGCGAAGATTTTATTGAGGCTGATTTGATATCACGCGATGGTCCTGGGTGTGTACATCATCGCCTGCCGGGACAAAATAATGTCGGATAGGGGATGTCAAATTTTTTCGAAGCTTTCGTTCTATTCTGAGTATTTTAATTCTGGTTTTTCACGAAAAAACGCATCCATCGCTTAGAGAGCGTCCTATCCCCGCAGCGACAGCGGAGGTGGGTGTTGGGTATTCGAACTGGCACCTATACAATCGAAAGACAGATAAAAATAAAAAATAACACCCCTGAATTTCCAGCGGTGTCTTTTGTTAAGCGGGCGACCGGATTCGAACCGGCGAATGTCAGCTTGGAAGGCTGATGCCTTACCACTTGGCGACGCCCGCAATGCCTTAATATTTTACGTTACTCACGTCATTTGGTCAATAAGCCCAAAAAATCAGCCCTCACCCTTGAGCGCGTTCATCAGCAGCTCGCGCGTGCGGCCCGGGTCGGCTTGACCGCGTGTTTCGCGCATCACCTGACCCATGAACCAACCGAACAAACCCTCTTTACCGCCCCGATAGCTGGCCACCTCGTCCGGATTGGCCGCCAGCAACTCGTCAATCACCTGTATGAGGGCAGAGTCATCGCTGACCTGGGCTAACCCCTCTGCTGCAACAATGTCCTCTGGTGGTTTTCCGCTCTCCTGCACCTTAACCAGCAGTGACTTGCCCGTGGGGGCGTTAATCGCCCCCTTATCGACCATCTTTATGACCCCAGCCAAGTGCCCAGGTTTAAGGGACAACTTATCCGCGCTAATCCCCAACTCATTCAACATCCGCAGTACGTCGTTCATGATCCAATTGGAGAGGACTTTCGGGTCGCCGCCGTAAACCTCCAAAGCAGCCTCAAAATAGTTCGAGAGCGGTCGGTCCCCCGTCAAGATGTCGGCGTCGTACTCTGGCAAGCCATATTTGATCATAAAGCGCGTCCGTCGCTCAAGGGGCAGCTCAGGCAACGATTCAAGAACCTCCGCGCGCCAATCCTCACTCAAGACCAAGGGCAGCAGATCCGGTTCCTTGAAATAACGGTAATCTGCCTCGGTTTCTTTGGAGCGCATCTTTTTCAGGCGGTTATGGGCATCATCCCAATCCAGCGTCCAGGCTTCCACCCGTCCGCCCCCTTCTACCAGCGCGATCTGGCGCTGGATCTCCATGTTGATCGCAGCCCGTACGGCTTCGATTGAATTGACGTTCTTGATCTCCGTCTTAGTGAACAGGTCTCGGCTGCCAACCGGCCGGATGGAAACATTGGCGTCGCAGCGCAAATGACCCTTCTCCATGTCCGCCTCCGAAATGCCCAACCAGCGCAAGAGCTGGCGCAGCCGGATCAAGTACTGAGCAGCTTCGTCAGCCGAGCGTAAATCGGGTTCGGTAACCATCTCCACCAGTGGTACACCGCAGCGGTTAAAGTCCACATAGCGCAGCCCACCCTCATATTTTGTCTTGCCGGCATCCTCCTCAAGGTGCAGCTTGGTGATGTTCACCCGCCTGCTGGCCCCATCCGGCATGGGCAGGTCCAGGTAACCGCCGCTGGCTAATGCCTGGTCAAATTGCGAGATCTGATATCCTTTGGGCAGGTCCGGGTAAAAATAATTTTTACGATCAAAAAAAGATCTTAACCGGATCTCAGCCTGCATGGCCGCCCCCAGTAGGGCTCCTTTGCGAACAGCCTGTTCATTGAGCACCGGCAGCACGCCCGGTAGCCCGGCGCACACCGGGCAGATGTTGCTGTTAGGCGGCTCTTCCCACGAATCCGCCTTACAGCCGCAGAAGATCTTGGTGGTGGTGTTGAGTTGAATGTGGGTTTCAAGCCCGATTACGGCTTCATACTCGCTCATATGCCCTTCCTTTGGCATCCAAAAATACTCTCAAAGATCCTACGCATCACTGACTCACAACCCAGCTTGCAGCAGTACGCGCGGCTTGACCTTGCGCCAATCCGCGTCCGCTGTGGCACCCTCAAAAGCATAACCAGCACGGAAGAGGGTCGTTTCGGCAAAATCAGGTGCAATCAAATGGATCCCAATCGGCAGTCCTTCGGATGAGAGCCCACCCGGGATCGAGATCGCTGGCACGCCGGCATGGTTGGCAGGTACAGTGAACTGGTCAGCATACTGCATCAGCACCGAATCGCCGTAAATGTCCGCTATTTTAAAAGCAGTGGTGGGGGTGGTGGGGGTTAGCAGGGCATCCAGCTGATAAGGTCCGCCTGGGTCAAAGGCTGTCTCAAAGTCCGACCGGATCATACTGCGCACTTTGAGGGCGCGTTGGTAATAGTGTTCACTGTACTGGGCAGCACTCACATACATGCCCATCAGGATGCGCAATTTGGGCTGCAAGCCAAAACCCTCTGCACGTGTTTTGCGGTACATCTCATGTAGATCACGGAATTCTGATGGCGTGCGGTATCCGTACTTAACCCCGTCAAAGCGATGCAGGTTGGAAGCGGCTTCTACCCGGCTGATCACAAAATAGACCGGGATGCCATAGGCGCTGTTGGGCATGGAGACGTTCTCGATGATCTCCGCACCTTGCGCAGCCAGTGTTTCTGCCGCTCGCAGGGTGGCTGCACGGATTTCATCCGGGAGCGATTGACTGAGGATGTCCCCTGTATCGGGGTCCGGGAAGTTGATATGCATATAATCTGGTGAGAGGCCGATGCGCATGCCTTTGACACCCCGGTCAATGCCATCGAGGTAATTCGGCACTGGCAGGGTCGCTGCTGTGCTGTCGCGGGGGTCCGCACCGGCCATCACCGACAGCATCAGAGCTGCATCGCGCACATCCCGGGCAACCGGCCCGGGGCAGTCCAAGGAAGAGCCAAAGGCGATCAGCCCATAGCGCGAGACACGGCCGTAAGTCGGTTTGAGGCCAACCACACCGCAAAACGCAGCTGGCTGGCGGATCGATCCGGCGGTATCCGTCCCTAGGGAGAGGCATCCTTCCCTGGCAGCCACAGCCGCTGTGGACCCACCTGAAGAGCCGCCCGGCACCCGCGCCGGGTCCCAGGGATTGCGTGTGGATGGCTGGAACGCTGAGGACTCCGTTGACGATCCATAGGTGAATTCGTCTAGGTTGACCTTCCCCAGGGTGACTGCGCCAGCTGCCTCCAGCCGCTCAACCGGGGTTGCAGTGTAAGGCGCGACAAAATTTGCTAGGATGCGCGACGCGGCTGTGGTGGGGGTATCTTTGACGCAGTAAATATCCTTAATGGTGATCGGCACGCCAGCCAGGGGTCCCACATTCTCACCGGTTCGAATACGTTCATCGATCGCTTCGGCTTGGCGTCGGGCTCTTTTTTCGGTCAGGGTGATAAAAGCGTGTACCTTGGCCTGATCTTCTTCGCTCAGCGCACCGCCATCCAGTGTACCGGGGCGTCCATCAACTGCTGCAACATGGTCAAGCGCAGCCGTCAACACATCAACGGCAGTTAGCTCACCGCGTTGAACTTTTTTCGCAATCTCAAAGGCTGAATGATCCAAAATAGCCATGGTTTAATCCAGTTCTGTATGGGGGATGTCAGGGACGACAAAATAGCGCGCCTCCGATTGGGGCGCCTGGGCTAAGATCTCATCTGGGTTTTCACAGGGGCCCCAGTGATCCTGTCGCAAAGGCGGGCGGGATTCAGATGTGTAGGTCACGCCATGCGCAGCTGGGGGAACATCATTTGACAGCGGAACCCCTTCCAGTTGATGGATCGCCTTCAACTGGTTGTTAAGCTCCTGGCGCAAATATGCCGCCTCAGTCGGGTCAAAGGCAAAAGCCGCTAGATCTACCAATTTCGTAAATAATTCCGGGGTGATCTCATCGCTCATAAGTTCTGCCATCCATTCATGCTTGGGTCCATTCTGATGCTATATGATACCTTAATCTGAGGGGAATAGTGATTAACGGATTCGGCGATTGAGTATTAGTAAATTCGGTGAATAGAAAATGGTAAAAGGTGAATGGTATTCATTCAGCTTTTGTATTTCAAGTTTCAGCTATCAGCTACCACCCACAAGCTACCAGCTACCACCTACCAGCTACCACCTACCACCCACCACCTACCACCCACTTCCTACCAGCCACCCCGCAACTCCAAGTATAATGTTTATGAAATAACTCACCAGCAACAGAGGAAAACCATGGCAAAAAAACTCAATTGGATTGATGAAGAACTGCAAAACCTTCAGGACGCCGGCTTATATAACAAGATTCGCACCCTCAGCTCTCCGCAGGGCGCCTGGCTGGTTGTGGACGGCAAACGCGTGCTCAACTTTTGTTCGAATAACTACCTGGGGTTAGCCAATCACCCGCGAGTGGTCGAGGCTGCCCAGGCAGCCATGAAGGCCTACGGTGTGGGACCAGGCGCGGTGCGCACGATCGCCGGCACGATGGACCTGCACCTGCAATTAGAACAACGCATGGCCGCCTTCAAACGCGTCGAGGATGCCATCACTTTCCAGTCCGGCTTCACAGCCAACACAGGTGCCATCCCCGCCCTGGTCGGCAAAGGCGATATGATCTTTTCTGACGAGCTCAACCATGCCTCAATCATTGACGGCTGCCGCCTGTCAGGGGCGACCATCACCCGTTATGCCCATGCTGACCCACCCTCCTTGGAAGCAGCTATCCTCTCTCATGAAGGCGAATACCGGCGCGGCTTGATCATCACCGATGGAGTCTTCTCCATGGATGGTGACTACCCACCCCTCGACAAAATTGCCGACATCGCTGAAACCTATGACCTGATGCTGATGGTCGACGATGCCCACGGTGAAGGTGTGCTGGGCGAGGGCGGACGCGGCATTGTGGACCACTTCAAGCTCCACGGCCGGGTGGATGTGGAAGTGGGCACCTTCTCCAAAGCTTTTGGCGTGGTAGGTGGCGTGGTAGCCGGTAATGCCCGGATCATTGAATGGCTGCGGCAGCGCGGTCGCCCGTTCCTATTTTCCTCTGCTGTAACTGTCCCCGATGTGGCTGCAACACTGGCATCCATTGATATCCTCGAAGAATCAACCGAGCTGGTCGACCGGTTGTGGAAAAACGCAGCTTTCTTCAAACGCGAGATGCAGGCATTGGGTTTCGACACCGGCAAAACCATGACCCCTATTACCCCCGTCATGCTGGGCGAGGTGACCCTGGCTCGCGAATTCAGCCGTCGCCTGTACGAAGAAAATGTGTTTGCGATGGCGCTGGGCTTCCCAACCGTGCCGGTTGGCTTAGCTCGCATCCGCGTGATGATCTCCGCCACCCATACTGATCAGGATCTCGAGCAGGCATTAGCAGCCTTTGCTAAAGTCGGAAAAGACCTGGGTGTGATCGATAATTAAGTTATCAGGCGATTAGGCGACTGGGGATTGGGAGACCTGGTTTAGACACTGGCGTTGTTCAAGGCTTGCTTCCTGCAGGATTTCAGCCAATCAGCTATGAGCTATCGGCTATCTATAACGAGCTACCAGATACCTCCCTTAAAGCACAAAACGCCCGGTTGGGCGTTTTGTGCTTGTGTATACAGCGGATCAGGATGTTTCTTTGACGGTTTCAGGCTCCTTGAAAGGATCATACCCTGGGTTAGTGCCCGACCAGCAGCAGCCGGGTTGCTGGAAAGAATTACAAGCTAAGCCGCGGGAACAGCGGTGCGCTATGATGCGCGGTGCCTGCTCCGGCAAAAAGGTCGCAGGATAGACGATCTCAGCTTCCAGGGCAACTTCCTCATCTGCACGATCACAATAGGAGATTTTTATTACTTCCCAATTTCGATAAGCCACGTTTCTACCTCCTCGGGTGGGAAAACGGATACCAATAATCACCTCACAGATTATATCACATTCATCCATACGATCCAATCAACATGCAGATTTTGCCAGTTTCTGGCTTAGTAGATATTGCTTTCATCATAGGCTGAGGGTGCAATCCATAACAAACCAATCACATTCGTCCACAAAAATCATCACGTCAGGTCCTTAAATTTAGCGTCGACCACATCCCCTGATGATTTCGGATTCCCACGCAGGGCTGCGCGATGCTCTTCAACAACGCCATCCGGGCACAGCTCCAGGAACATCGTAAATCCCAGCCAGATCACAAGCGCATCATCTAAGGGGTTGATCGGTAAGAAATCAAAGGGGATCACCCAATAAAGCAGTGCCCCGATCGGAAGAAATTTCAACAGGAAACTAACCCGTGAATCTTTCATTAAACGGATGATCAGGCGTAAATTTAAATAAAGTTCATTAAAAAAGCCCTCTTTAGCCTGCTTCAGGGATTGATTTTGATTTGGCGTCATGTTTACACCTCCAATTTTATCTTTTCAACCTAAGACCCCAACAATCATTGGGTGGAGTCTTGATCATTTCTTTCACTATTGCGGAACAGACGTTGCCGTCGCCAATTAATCAACGGTGCCATCCACTTTCTGAGCTGATACTTCAGCACAATTGGCGACAACGGATGCCCGCCCTCGCGGTAATGCACACGCAGCATTTCCGGCCAACAGCGCGCATCCGCAGCAATTGTTTTAGCATCACCGTGCAGCCGAAATCCTGCCCATACATGCCCAGGCAAGAAAACCAGGGGCGCTTCCTTTGCCAGCCGTACCCATAGATCAAAATCCATGGCAAAATAAAAGCTAGGATCCAGTGGGCCAACTTTTTGCCACAGATCGGCCCTGAAAAAAGCTGTCTGCTGGGGGATGTGGACATAACCCCGCCGCAACCGTTTGTAATTCGTCTGCGCGGCTGGGAACCGTCCAATCTCCCGATCCTGTGCGTCAATAAAAATACAGTCCCCATAGACCAGGCCTACATCAGGATGCGCTTCAAGGTAGGCTACAGCTTCAGCAATGGCACCCGGCTGGTAAATGTCATCCGAGTTCAGCCAGGCCAGATATTTACCGGTTGCCCGGGCAAACCCTTTATTGATGGCATCTGTTTGTCCTTTGTCAGGGATTGATTCCCAATGCGCCAACCGACTCTCATATTCCTGGATAATGGCACGGCTGCCATCCGTTGAGCCGCCATCCACCACAATGTATTCAAGATTGGGGTAATCCTGTGTTAAAACAGATTCAATGGTCCGCCGTATAAACCGCGCTTGGTTAAACGAAGGGGTGACGATGCTGATGAGGGGTTTCATGGGCGTATACACTTAAAGTATTGGTAAATTAGGGACGAAAAAACCTCTTTTTTTGGTCGATCGCCCTTATTATACTGTGAATGCCAATCCCCACTCACTGATCTATAATAAAGATCGATGACTCGCCGGTTTCTACCCCAAACACTTGCCTGAGTGACTTCCCTTTTTGGTCACGAACCAATTCAATAAAAATGCCCGGTGAATCGCTGTCAAGGTAAATGGCAAAGAAATTTTGGGCTTCCATCCAGGTAATGAAGTCCTCCGAAGAGGCAAATTCAGGGATATCACTGCCGCAGAAGTTGGCTACTTGCCGTTCCGCCAGGAATACCACCGACGGCGTACAGGTCAGCACATAATCCCCTGGCTCAGTGAACTCACGCAGCGCCAATGAAGCGCTTTCCCGCGGTTCGCTGCCCAGTTCCCGGGTCTCATAAATTAAGAAACCGCCGCGCAGCATCAATCCTGCACTCAATAAGAGCAGCAGCGCCAACGACTCCCAGCTTGGTAGGCGTGCCAAACGCTTGGAAAGTAGATACGACAGCAGCAGCCAGCATAAAAATACCGTCATGCTGAACTGAATAGCAGCGTCACCGACGATTAACGCCAGAACCAAAACGATACTTGCCCCACCAACCCAAAACAGACCTTCCCGTGTGGAATTCAAGCTGTCAAGCAGTGCTTTCACACCCATTACAGCCAAGGAGAATACAACGAAGAAAAACAGCCTGAAATAACCCACCCGCACCAATGTGCGGGCGATGCCTGCGCTGAGCGGTAGGATCCACACCAGGTGTAAGATCGCCAGCGGGATCTTCTTCTTCTGGATCAAAACCACCAACCCCCTCAGGGCTAAAACAGCTAATAAGACCGCATATCGGCGATAATAAGCTGTTAGGAATAGTCCTGGCAGTGAGCGGAGCACATTCACCAGCCGGCGCAGATAAGCACTCGGATTACGGGCAATCGCCCTGAAAACAGAGTAACCATTTTCTTCAGGCGTGCCAAATAACTCACGCGCCACATAATAACTCTCGGTAGGCGCACCAAAGCGCGCACCCTCATCGGGCATATCCATTTCCTGGCCTTGCTCAAAAGCCGTGTAAGACCGCTCCGCCATGCCGGTTTCAAAATTTCCCGTGACAGCACCGCGCAGCAGAACATAACCAACAGAGAAGGCCATAAAGGGGATCACTGCAGCCGCGATCAACCGCCACCATCGATGATTCTTCCAGCCAAGGATGAGCACAAAAACCGCAAAACCAATGATCAGGATCAAAGCATCGCCGCGCACCAGCATCCCCAATCCCAGCCAGAAGGATGCCCACCACACATACTTAACAGCCTTGGTGTGCAAGAAGTAAACAGCTTGCGCAAAAGCGATCGCAGATATTGGCGCAAACAATAGGTCAGCTGGATATTCAAAGTTATAAGTAAGCAGCGGTGTCAAGAATAAGAACCCGAACAGGATCAACGGGTTGAAGTGTTCTCGCAACGCTTTAGCTGCATGCCAAGCGCCCACAAACACAAAGCTAAACAATAGAAAGCGGTACAATGAATTGGTATGGATCAGCCAGAAGGGAGAACCACGAAAGGGTAAATAACTGATCGCAGCCACCAGGGAAAGCAGCGGCCCATAACCCAATTCTGGTAAATCGCCACTCAGCAGGCCCCTACCGCTGGCGATGATATAGGTCTCATCCCAAGGGGCGATATCACTGAGGTTGGGTAAAAACCAGGGCAGATAAATCACAACTGAGATCAGGTAG
>Ga0334892_1002871_pt1 | contig 11782 bp, 8 predicted proteins | sample GraSluR3_MG_4_FD_207213 | JGI IMG/M metagenome (GOLD analysis project Ga0334892, IMG submission 207213) | Sludge microbial communities from methane-producing bioreactor in Wageningen University, Netherlands - Granular Sludge_15_04-R3 | ecosystem: Engineered > Bioreactor > Anaerobic > Unclassified... | reverse complement strand
ATTCCGGCCACAGCGGTAAACAATGATCTTTTAACGCTAATCCAAAGAATGAATCCGTCACTTATTCATTTTCTTGACAACGCCATCAGTCCCAGTCTTCTTTATGAACTGGCGAATCATCCGCCGGGAGCACCGTGGTACGGGTTTGCCCGCATAACGCAGCAGCTTGCCGACGAAGATTTCTGTCATGCTCTTAAAAAATCGGGATGCGTTATGCTGAAACTCGGCATCGAGTCCGGTCACCAAGGCGTCCTTGACAGCCTGGGAAAAGGTATTGATATTGATGAGGCATCCAGGGCCTTAACCGCATTAAAGGTGGCAGGCATCGACACGTATGTCTATCTTCTCTTCGGAACACCGGCTGAAACGGAAACGGAGGCGCTTCAGACCCTGGAATTTACGGTGAGACACCGTGATGTAATTGATTGTCTGAATATCGCCATTTTTAATCTGCCCGCGTGCGGTTCTGACGCGGAAGTTCTCAGAACGAGAGATTTTTACGACGGTGACCTGTTCCTCTACAGGCACTTCGATCATCCCCGGGGGTGGAACCGACACAAGGTACGGCGTTTCGTGGAAAGGACGTTCAAAAAAAATCCCGCGGTGGCGCCCATCATCAGAAACGATCCCCCTCTTTTTACATCAAATCACGCACCGTATTTTTCATTATGGAGAGGACAACAACATGCGGGGATTCAGAAATCTGGAAGGATTTCTCAGGAATTTCAACCGAAACGTGAAAAATTGTAAATCGAATAATCTCTATGGAAAGGAGAAAATCCTTCTTCAAATATCAGATATCGTCGCTTCACGCACCCGACCGACAACACCCCGTCCATTGTCTCCGCAATGGCCATTTGCTCGTTGTCTTTCTTTTTTTCCCGCATAACGCTGGTTCTGACAACGAAGAATAAGAATAATCCCGGTATCGTCGTGATTGATGTGCGTTGTTCACCAGACCGACTCAGAACCCGTGGTTCAATACCCACAAGGCACAGAGAAAGAGGATGGAAATTAAAATCAACTGGATTCGAAAATGACGAATCCATTTTTCACGGTCATGGAGATGCTTCTCATTAAAACCGGTGATCTTAAATAATAAAGGGTGGTTCTGTTTCGTACTATGGTGAGACTCATATATCTTATCGGAATATCTCCAGAAGATAAGCATGATCACCATCAGTGCGACAATTACGATTATCGGCTCGGACAACAACGAGCAACCTCCTCATGCGGCAAAACCGCTAACACACACAAAAAACAACGAACAGAAAAATTTTTCACTCATCTCGCCGATCCATCAACCAAATCAAACGAGCGGGCCCTTGTCTTAAAAAGCGGATCCTGGATACCATTCCGGAGGGGCCCCGTCAAGTCGAATATGAAGCACTTGGCCGTTAACGGATCTGAGCTGCTCATGAGTTCCGCTGCTGTTCACATCTCCACCATTCCTCCACAATACACGAATAATCCAATTCATGTCATGGCGCATCAATGATGTCGGTACCGGGTAAAACGATCAAACATCAAATCGCGTATGAAGGCAAAAAATCAAACGCACGACCGGTAATATCATCAACGATAGCCTGGAGCCATGCCGTTCCTGTCGTTTTCTCATCTCTACTCAGCGACTGTATGGTCCCGATATAGTCATCACCGTTTTCTGTGCGTTTGATTTCAATCACACGAAGGAAGGCATCCATCTTATCGAATCCAACTCTTTTTTCATATTCTTCGGTAAAACATGCCCGGAGGTCTTTCCATCCTGTGAGAAGTTCCGCCTGCTGTTTCAGAATCAATTCCTTTGTCTCTCCGCTGAGTATCTTCTTTCCGATTTCAATTGAGAGGACCATTTTCTCCGAAAGGGCTTCAAACCGCCTGAGCCGCTCTTCAAGAGCCAGTTCCAGTTTCTGGATCGCACCTTCATAGAGTGCAAATCCGCCTTCAAACGATTCGAAAAAGGGCCGGCGGATATGAGAATACCACTCTTTCAGTGCCAGCAGGTTTGCCAGATAGCAGATATTGTTACGGACTCGTCTGTGGACATCACCATAAAAACCTGCATGAAAGTCTTTATCGGTCTCACGATTATTACTGCTCAGGAGCTTTCCTCCGTCAACACAATCGTCACGATAGACGGACCCTGCGGCAATTATCGTACCGTATCCGATCCTGACGGGTCCCACTAATCCACCTTGCCCTCCCAGGAAAACAGGTTGCTGATCAAGCATGACACCACGGGGAACATCGCCGATCAATGATGCCGTCGCCTTGTCCTGGTTCGGCGTATAATTGAAGTGAATGTACGAACTCCCCACTTCGCTATGGTTTTTTCGGCTGGTACCTCCAGCCATGAAACAATCACAGAAATTAATGAGACTCCCGAGGGTTACAAAAGGAAAGAGGATCGTATGCTTCAAGCCGACGGTGTGACTTCCGCCGGCTTCTTCTTCCAGAATGCAGCCCTCTCGAACCTGAGCGCCGTAGGCCATGTTCGCCTTTTCAAGAAATGTCGAAGCCTTGAAGTAGCCCCCCTTCAGTTCAACTGCTGAACCGAGTTGACAGTTTTCGATTGTTACAGGCGCCTCGTATCCCAGTTTCGTTTTTGCACAAACGAGGGTTTGCACCCCGTAGATTTTGGTTCCACTGTAAAAAACCGTTCCGTCACCTGAAATCCTGTCGACATCAACATCATCTCCGATTTCAACAGCATACGGATTCGGGATTGTCACTCCCTTTTCAATTAAACGAGTTATTTTATCCTCAACTCTCCTTTCTTTCATACATGACTCCCTGTTCTGTTGTTTATGTCTTTCACCGCAACAATCACACCATGCTCTGTTCTTTCTCTGAAGTCCGTCCTGAAAGCGATTCCATTTTCTTGATGGTAATCAGCAGGGCTGTCAGGGCGGCCTGGGTCATTCCGGGGATTCGCTGGGCCTGACCGATTGACGCCGGTATCACGGTGGCAAGTCTCTTTCTCAGTTCATTGGACAGACTTGGTATGGCATAGTAATCAATACCAGCGGGGATTTTCTTTCCTTCCATATTTTTGAACCGCCGAACTGCATCGGCCTGCCGCTTGATATACCCTTCATACTTCGCCTCGATTTCAATCTGCCGTTTTACAATCCTGTCGGGTATTTCTTCCCATCCGTCCAGCAGCTTCAAGTCGTCGTACGTAAGTTCGGGCCTCTTTAAAAGACTGTAAAGGGTAGCGGGACTCTTCAGCGGCTTCGTATTTAGTGCCGACAGCGTCTCATTGACTTCGATAACGGGGTATATTTTTCGCGACGACAGTTTTTCTTTGCCGGAGTCAATTTCACGGACCTTTTCCTGAAGATCTTCATAGACATGACTCGGAATCAGCCCGAGGTCATGACCCTTGCCCATTAACCGGAAGGCTGCATTATCTTCTCTGAGCATCAGTCGGTACTCAGCCCGGGACGTAAACATCCGGTAGGGTTCATCGACACCGCGGGTGATGAGATCATCGATCAAAACCCCCATATAGGCATCGGATCGATCGAGGATGAAAGGAGGCAGTTTCTGCACGACCAATGCCGCGTTAATGCCGGCCCACATTCCCTGGGCCGCAGCTTCTTCATACCCCGACGTTCCGTTGATCTGACCGGCAAGATAGAGTCCGTCAACGAGCTTTGTTTCAAGGGTCTGCTTCAGCTGCGTCGGTTGGACATAGTCGTACTCGATGGCATAGGCGCTCCGCATGATCTCCGCCTCTTCGAGCCCGCGGACAGAATGAACGAGCTTCTCCTGAATGTCCAGCGGTAGACTGTTTCCCAGGCCCTTGGAATAGACCTCTTCCGTTTCGAGCCCCTCGAATTCCAGAACGACAGGGTGTTTCTCTTTATCGGCAAACCGGACGACCTTGTCTTCCAGTGAGGGACAATAACGTGCGCTGACCCCCTTGATGGCTCCCGAATAGAGCGGTGAGTGCATGATGTTGTCCCGAATAATCTTATGCGTCTCGGGTGATGTTGCACCGAAATAGGAAGGGAGCCGTTCAGACCTGACACGCTCCGATGCATAGGAAAAAGGTTGGGGATCGGGGTCGCTGTCCTGCCGCTGAAATGCTGAAAAATCAATTGACGATGCACGAAGCCGCGGCGGCGTTCCCGTTTTCATTCTCCCCATATCAAATCCAAGATCTCTCAGGCATTCCGCCAGACTGATCGAGGCGATCTCCCCCGCCCTCCCGGCAGGCTGCCGGGAAACGCCCACATGAACGAGACCGTTCAAAAAAGTTCCTGTCGTTATGACGACAGCCTTACTGCCATAAAAATATCCCGTATTGTCCACAACGCCGATGACCTTGCCGTTTTCAACAATGAGCCTGTCGACGAGAGCCTGTCTCAAATATAGATTCTGCTGCTTTTCCACAACCTCTTTCATGGCAAGCCGGTAGAGCTGTTTATCACACTGGACCCGGGTGGATTGAACGGCGGGCCCTTTCGAGCTGTTCAGCAGACGAAAGTGGCACGCCGTCTTATCGGCAATTTTTGCCATTTCCCCTCCCAGGGCATCGATCTCTTTGACCAACTGGCTCTTGGCAAGGCCGCCGATGGCAGGATTGCAGGACATCAAGGCAATGGAATCGAGATTGATATTGAAGAGCAACGTCTCACATCCCATCCGTGCCGTTGCCAGCGCCGCTTCACAGCCGGCATGCCCCGCTCCCACGACGACGACGTCGAATTCTTTCGGATAACTCATGATGCACCAAAATTATACCTTGAATTTAAGCATGTGATTTAATACCATCTATCGATAAAAAACAATATAAAAATGATGGGATATATGTCAACAGGGCGGCAGGACAATATCTCCCCTGCCCTCAATCAGCCGCAGTCAACGGCGGGAGTGATATTCAAAGCGAACAACCTCCATTTCGATGTTCGTGACCGTTTGACACATTATACGAGGCATTCATGACAAAACCGGAATTCTGGAACAACAATAAACGGTATTACGATTTTAAGAGTTTCCTGATCAATACGTTCGGGTGCAAGGTATACAAACTGCAGATCGACGCGGGCTTTACCTGTCCGAACAGGGACGGCACGATTTCAACCGGTGGATGCATTTACTGCAACAGTCAATTTTCCAACCTTAGACAGACAGGCCCTCTACCAACAATAAAAGACCAGATATACAGAGGCAAGAAACTGTATGCACGGATGCGAGGGGCGAAAAAGTTCATTGCATACTTCCAGACCGCAACAAACACCTATGCCCCTAGGGAAAAACTGAAGATTCTCTATGACGAGGCGTTGTTACAGGAGGATATTATCGGCATCGCCGTGGGAACCCGTCCCGACTGCGTCCCTGATGATGTTATTGATCTTTTCGAATCCTACGCACGAGATTACCACGTGTGGATCGAATACGGCCTGCAGTCCATCCACGACCGAACCCTTGATTTTATCAATCGGGGACATCATGCCGAAACATTTATTGATGCCGTCGAAAGAACAGCAGGAAGAAATATTAACATCTGCGTCCACATGATTGTGGGTCTTCCCGGCGAAACGCGGTACGATGCTCTTGATACGGCACGATCTATTGCCTCACTGCCGGTCAACGGCATCAAGATTCATCTCCTCCTTGCACTGGAGGGAACTGTCCTGGGAGACCTGTACAAAGCAGAAAAGATCAGGATGATCCAAAAGGATGAGTATATTGCAACCGTCTGCGACATTCTTGAAATTCTGCCGCCGCACATGGTTATTCAACGATTGACCGCCGACGGCTACCGGGACAAGTATCTTGCACCGGACTGGGGAAGAAACAAGATGGATGTTCTCAATTCAATCGACAAGGAACTTGAACGGAGAAATTCCTGGCAGGGATTACGGTTTAACGAGTGAAAATCGGCAAGTCATTACACATCGGTCGTACCATGAGCAATTTTACAAAGGATAGTATTCGTGTACGGTACTGAAGATTATCATTCACAAATCCTGTTTTACGTGCTTCTTATTCTGTGATGTTGATATATCAAATAATTAGTATTTGTTCTTTCGATACAGAGAGAATGTGTTGTTGCTCAAAATCATTTTCACATCGTCTATTTCGCTTTCCGATAACCTTACGGATTGTTCTCGTCAATTCAAAAACCTACCCTTCGGGCTCGGAAAGTTGGAATCGCCGATCTTTCTCTTCTCTCAGATTGATTCGAGAAAAACTCCATGATAACCAGTTCACATGAACTTTCATCTGGACAACAAGCCATGAAATGCCGACGGGGCAGGGACGATAAAGAGGAGGAGTTCTATGCAGGCTTGGTCTGTAAATGCCTATGGGATAAACAGGGCTTTGAATTTTTCGGGAACATTTACGGGTTTTCGCTGTTCATAATCGAAGAAGACAAATCCGTTTTTTGCCCGAACGATTTCCTTTTCAGTTTTCTTATTTGTAACACGGTAAATAAAATCACAACCATACTTGTTAAAATCGCGAACCCCCACTTCAATGACGAGAATGTCGCCATAGAAGGCTTCCGATTTATATAAAACGGCAACATCGGCCATAATAAGGCCCGCTCCTTCAATATCCAGCTCCCAGTAGCCGTAACTCCGCAGAAATCTGGCACGCCCTTCCGCTATTATCTGAATGATCGCATCATTGCCAACGTGGTTCGCGGCATTAATATCGCCGATTCGAACGCCGATTTCGGTAGAAAAAGGAAATACTTCTGGAAAATCAAGTATTATGCGGGCCATTCTTTACTCCTTCTTTGTTTCGAAATGATATATTCAGCAGTCTTCCGCTGTCATGTGATAGTCGCAACAACGATTTTATTCTCACTTCATCTTTTTTTTAATCCGTTTCCAGGCATCAAGACGCTGTTTTATGATTTTTTCATACCCCCGGTCAGTCGGAGAATAATAGGTCTGTCCGGTTAGTGTGTCCGGCAGATAATCCTGGGGCACATAAGCATCCTCGTAGTCATGGGCATATTTATAGTCTTCCCCGTATCCGAGTTCCTTCATGAGCTTTGTCGGTGCGTTCCGTATATGTAGCGGTACGGGAAGAGTTCCCGTCTTTCTGATTGAATCTTTGACCCTTCCGTATCCGGTATAGAGGGCATTGCTCTTGGGTGCGGTGGCAAGATACACCGCCGCGTGGGCAAGGGCAAGCTCTCCTTCGGGAAGACCGATAAAATGGAATGCCTGCATGGCCGACATGGCAACACTCAGTGCCTGAGGATCGGCATTACCGACGTCTTCAGAGGCAAACCGCACCATCCGACGCGCCACATACAGAGGGTCTTCACCCGCTTCGATCATACGGCCGAACCAGTACAGAGCTGCGTCCGGATCACTTCCCCGCAGGCTCTTATGAAATGCCGAAATGAGATTGTAATGTTCCTCGCCGCGCTTGTCATACTGAAGGGCCTTTTTCTGCAGAGCTTTTTCTACAACCATCTTTGTTATGGTTCCGACGGAACTGCCTTTTTTCGTCACAAGCGCCACCGAGGCTTCCAGGTTATTCAACAGCGTCCTTGCATCCCCGTCAGCTGTCCAGACAATATGGTGCAGGGCATCATCGTCGATCTTCAGATGCAGAGATCCGTACCCACGCTCCGGGTCGGTGACCGCTCGCCGAAGAATCAGAAATAATTCCTCTTCAGTATAAGGTTTCAGCACCATAAGACGGACCCGGGACAGAAGCGGGGCAATGACTTCGAAGGAAGGGTTTTCAGTTGTTGCACCGATAAGCGTAATAAGACCGCTTTCCACGTGCTGGAGAAATGCATCCTGTTGGGCTTTATTAAAGCGGTGGATTTCGTCGACAAAGAGAATGGTCCGCTTTTGGTGATATTTAATCTGGGATTTTGCCTCTTCAATGACGGCTCGTATCTCTTTTACCCCTGACAGTACGGCGGAGAACGTCTCAAAGTGAGATTTCGTCTCCCCCGCCATGATCCGTGCCAGAGTGGTCTTGCCTACTCCCGGAGGGCCCCATAGAATAAGCGAAAAAAGCTTGTCTTCCTCGATTGCACGGCGCAGGAGAGTCTCCCTACCGATTACGTGATCCTGTCCTATAAATTCATCAAGTGTCTCCGGCCTCATCCGATCGGCGAGAGGACGATTTGCCATTGCTTCTCTTTTGCCCTGTTGATCAAAAAGATCCATCGTAACGTTTCCAGTTTGACGTTTCATATCTCAGATTATTGCTTAACCTATAATACAAATTTCAATTTTTTTCATTTCTTTGATTCATGTCTGGACAATCAGGGAAACAAACGGAAGGAACCCTTGGAAAAGGTTGCAGGGAGAAGAGCAATCCCGGCATATGCTTACAGATGGTATTCTTAAAACGGCAACGCGATGGAATCGCATCCGCACGAATAAAGTCCGGCGGTTTTCAACATCAACGTGAAACATCAAACCTGAAATGTGAATCGCTAATCTGTTGTCTGCTTCTCTTTTTTGATTCTGTCAATGATCTCAAAAATAGTAGTGATTTTATCCTTCGAGGGCTCATTGAAGCACCGGTCCCATTCTTCCGGTGAAAGTCTCTCTTTCAGGTAGTCCTCAACGGGAAAATATATCTGCCAGCATCTTATCGTCCTTCCACAGGGCATTCCGTTGTTTTCCTGTCTGCAGTATGCGAACGTAACTTCTCCCCCCAGCCGGGGGCATCTGATTTCCAAGGCGTCATATCTATTCACGGGGATGTACCTTCCTGCACACACCGTTTCGATTCCAAAGTCGCAAGCAAATGCTCAAAACTTTGAACTCAAAACGGGTAACGCTTCCTTATGGTTTAGGATATTGTCCGACTGTTTTCTTTGCTCGTTCGATCTCATCGTCAGGTAACTCATAATCCGTCAACTTTCCCGACAAATAGGCTTCATAGGATGCGAGATCAACAAGACCGTGTCCGCTCCAGTTGAACAGGATTGTTTTTTCCTTCCCCTCTTCCTTGGCGCGCATTGCCTCATCGACGACCGCGGCAATGGCATGATCCGTCTCGGGCGCGGGGATAAATCCTTCGGTTCGAGCCCACTTGATGCCGGCATCGAACGTGGCAAGCTGGTTGTATGATCGTGCCTCGACGATACCTTCTTTGACAAGGTGACTGACAACCGGCGCCATGCCGTGATAGCGAAGCCCCCCCGCGTGAATCGGCGCCGGAATGAAATCATGACCGAGGCTGTGCATAGGCAGCAGCGGCGTTGTCATGGCAAGATCACCAAAGTCATAGGCAAAGGGTCCCCGGGTCATAGTTGGACACGATGTCGGTTCGGCGGCTATAATGGATATTTCCTTCCCATGGATCTTGTCTCTTACGAAAGGAAGCGAAACTCCTGCAAAATTGCTCCCGCCGCCGGCACATCCTATAACCACATCGGGGTACACGCCGATTTTTTCAAACTGCTTCTGCGCCTCAAGCCCGATAATAGTCTGATGCATGCACACATGGTTTAAAACACTCCCCAGGGAATAACGCGAACCCTCGTGGGCAAGGACATCCTCAATCGCTTCGCTGATAGCAATACCGAGGCTCCCCGGCGAATCGGGGCGCTCTGCAAGAACTTTTCTTCCCGTCTCGGTAAGGTTGCTGGGACTCGGGAAGCACTTTGCCCCCCAGGTCTCCATCATCAATCGCCGATATGGTTTCTGTACGTAGCTGACCTTTACCATGAAGACTCGGCACTCAATACCGAACATCTTACAGGCCATACTCAACGCGCTTCCCCACTGACCGGCTCCCGTTTCGGTGGAAATCTTTTTGATGCCGAATGCTTTGTTGTAGTACGCCTGGGCAACAGCAGTGTTCGGTTTGTGGGAACCGGCGGGGCTGAACCCTTCATTCTTGTAATAGATCTTGACCGGGGCATCGAGCAGTTTCTCGAAGTTGTACGCCCTGCACAGAGGACTCGGTCTCCACAGGGCATAGATATCGAGGACCTCCTCGGGAATGTCGATCCATCGTTCGGTGCTTATCTCCTGTTCCACCAGATTCATGGGAAAGATAGCGCCCAAATCATCGGGATTAAGGGGCTGACCCGTCCCCGGATGGAGGGGCGGGCTCATCGGGGTGGGTAAATCAGCGAGGACATTATACCACTGTCGGGGCATATCTCTTTCGTCTAATAAAATCTTAACCTGTTTCATAACACTTCCTCCTTATCGGTTATTGCCAAAAGCAACTATTCTCACCATAAAAAAAGCCATGGGTGATTCCCATGGCTTTTACTTTTCCGTGTTTTCTGAGAACCATGGGGAAGATCCTTCCGCCTTGCCCACGGTTCATTAATCAAACAAACGATTTCGCAGGCAGGTCTATGTTATAACCTGCCACCACCAACCAATGATATGATTCACTGTTTTTAAAATCATGAATAAACGCTTGCCTGTTACCATTTATTTCGCTAGTAGATTAGTTGCTACCATACTGAATAAAACGTGTCAAGAAGTTTCACCGCAACTCTTCAAATACAGATGCTATTTACAGACCAAGCGTAACAAGGAGGGGACGTCATGAAATTCAGCACACTGCTTGTCGAAAAACGATCGGGCGGAATCGGTGTCATTACATTGAATCGTCCGGAATTGAGGAATGCCATTTCCATCCGGATGCGCCATGAAATTTCCGCATGCCTCAGCGAATGGAAAGATGACCGGGATATCGGAACAGTCATCCTCACCGGTGCCGGCGCGGCCTTCACCGCCGGATTCGATTTAAAGGAATTTAAGAACCCCGACCTGTTCGATGAATTGTTCTCATCGTCCGCCCGGTACCATCGGGATGTATGGAAGTTTCCGAAACCGACAATAGCTGCGGTCAACGGCCCCGCCATGGCCGGGGGATTCGATCTGGCAAAACTCTGTGATATCAGGGTTTGTACGCCATCAGCCGTTTTCGGTCATCCCGAAATTAAATTCGGAGTACCCACATTGTTCACTCCTCTCCGATGGATCATCGGCGAGGGTCTGGCACGGGATCTTTGTCTGACGGGAAGAACTATCGGGGCGGACGAGGCCTTCCGTATCGGCCTGGTGAGTGAAGTTGTCGACAACGACCGCCTTCTTCAGCGGGCTCTTGAAATCGGAATATCAATTCTGGAAGCACCTCTTGAGGCACTTCAGATAACCAAAGGCTTCATCATGGATAATAAAGGCAGGGGAATGGAAGAATCATTCAGAATTGAACACGATGAAGTGTTTCAAACAATCATAAAAAAAAGGATATCACCACCGGCCAAAAAGAAATGAGGAGGGTATGGACAGTTTACCAGCACAACAATAATACAAAAGGAGGGACAATGGTATGCAACTTGAAAACGTGATTCTTGAAAAATCAAATCACATTGCAACGATCACCTTGAATCGGCCTGATGCATTTAACTCATTCAATTTTGACCTTGGCAATGATCTTGTAACGGCACTGGAGTCGTGCAGCGATGACAGCGACATCAAAGTGGTCGTCATCACGGGGGCAGGAAGGGCTTTCTGCGCCGGCGGCGACCTGGTTCTGTTTCATAAATCTCCCGATATATCAAATACACTGAGACAGGTTATAAAAATATTAAACACGGGTATTATGGTTATGCGGAGGATGTCGCAGCCGATAATTGCCTCGATCAACGGGGCGGTCGGCGCCGCGGGAATGAGCATCGCCGCTGCCTGCGATCTGAGGATCTGTGCCTCATCGGTCAATTTCAAACAGGCATATACATCGGTCGGCCTCGTGCCCGACGGGGCATGGACGCTGCTGATACCGCTGTTGATTGGTCTCGGGAAAGCAT
>Ga0334892_1002867_pt1 | contig 11793 bp, 9 predicted proteins | sample GraSluR3_MG_4_FD_207213 | JGI IMG/M metagenome (GOLD analysis project Ga0334892, IMG submission 207213) | Sludge microbial communities from methane-producing bioreactor in Wageningen University, Netherlands - Granular Sludge_15_04-R3 | ecosystem: Engineered > Bioreactor > Anaerobic > Unclassified... | reverse complement strand
GTCGGCCATCTCGAGCGACAGGTCGGGAGCGATTTCCCGCAGGATATTCTGCCCGTCCTTTCGAAGCTGCTCGCGTTGGGCGACGAGCCCCGGGCGGTCGCGCTGGGCTTTGCGGTAGCTTCCCAGGTTTTCCTGAAGCTGCCCGATCGCCTCGCTTTGTTCGAGGAGCGTATCGGGCACGACGAGCGATTCGGCCTCGGCGTCGAGTCGTTCGAGGGCCTCGCGCGCGGCCTTCTCCTGCGTCTGGGCGAAGCGCAGCGCCTCGTCGGCCCCGATCCGTCGCTTCGCGAAATCGTCGGGGAGGATCGCGGCGTCGGCCAGGCCATCAAGCTCGCGCAGCAACTCCTTGCGTCGGCTTACCCAGCGCAGGGCATCGCGGATCCGCTCGCACCGGGTTTTCTCCCGCGACGTCTCGGCCAGCCGGGCCTCGACCTCGGCCAGGCGCCGGTCGGCTTCGCGCAAGCGCTGTTCGTGCTCGACCCAGCGGGCGCTGGGGAGCCCGGCGTCGCGGATGGCTCGTTTCGCCTCCTTGAGTTTCGCCAGGCTGTGATTGATGGCCCGTTGGCTGCCGCCCCGCGGAACGAACAGCTTCGCGGCGTCGCCTTCGAGTCCTTCGCGCACGGCGCGGAGGTTCGAGATGCCCGCCCCCGCGCTGAACAGGCTTTGGCCCACGCTGCCACCGCCCTGGGCGATGTTTTCGCCCCCTTCGCGGAGCCGCTCGTGGTCGATTCCGAACATCGTGGTGAACGCGTCGCGATCGAGTCCACCCAGCAGGCGACCGAGTTCCGCCTCGTCGAAGGGGGTCTGATCGTCGGGCCCCCGCAGCGTGTTCTTGTTGCCCTTGCGCCGGACGACCTCGATCTGTTTTCCGTCGCGGGTGCGCAGGGCGGCCCCGATGCGCAGCTTGGGGTAGGGATGGATGAAATTGTCGCTCGAGTTGGCGGGGATGCCGAAAAACAACTGCTCGATGGCCCGCAGCGCCGACGACTTGCCCGCCTCGTTCGGCCCGTAGATCAGGTGCAGGCCCTGCTCTCCGGCCGACAGGTCGAGCCGCTCGTCGGTGAAAGGCCCGAAGGCTCGCAGGTGAAGCGCGAGGATCTTCACGCCCGACCCTCCTCCGAAAGCAGCCGGCGGAGGAGCATCGGCTCGACCTGATCGAGGGTCTCGCGCAGGCCTTCGGGCGTGTCGAGCCCCAACGCGGCCGAGCCCTCGACGAGTTCGCGCGGAAGCTTGTCGACCAGCGGCGCGAGCACGCGGCCCATCGCTTTGAGGCGGGCCGGGTCGGATCGGGCCTCGTCGAGACAGCCGATCAATTCGGCGATCGGCAGATCGGCCCATCGGGCCGGATCGAGATCGGCGGGGGGCGACGTGCGGAGCTTCACCTTCTCGATCCAGACGTTGCCCGACGCCGCGTCCTGCCCGGCCGCGCGGATCTCGTGCTCCCATCGCATGGGCTCACCCGCCACGGTCGCGTGGACCGTCGAGGGTCCCTCGATCTCGACCCGAACGCCCAGGGGTCTTCCCTCGGCCTGCGCGGCCAATCGGTCGAGCTTCTCGCCCACGAGGTCGAGCAGGTCGTCGCCCGTGTCGATCGTCGAGGCGTCGAGGCGGCAGGTCTCCCAGCGGAACACGTCGATCGAGCGCGGCTCGAGGTGAACGATCCGATCGTGGTCGACGCGGACGAGCGTGCATCCCTTGGCGCCCGACTCGCGCACGTGCCGTCCCTGGAGATTGCCGGGAAAGACGATGGGCGGATCGTCGCACAAAACCTCGCGCCGGTGGACGTGCCCGAGGGCCCAATACTGGTAGTCCTTGGCCCGCAGCCCCTCGACCGTGCAGGGAGCGTAGGGCTCGTGCCCCTCGCGCCCGGTCGCGCTGGTGTGCAGCAAGCCGACGTTGAACAGCCCCGGCACGGCCGCGGGATAGCCCGCCGAAAGATCGCTCGTGACGGCCGCTTTGGCAAAGCTCTGCCCGTGGATCGCCACGCCGATCTCTTCGAGATGCACCGTTTCCGGTCTCGCGTGCGAGAGCAGGCGCACATTCTCCGGGAGTCGAAGGTCCTTGGTCATCCGGTTGGCCGCGTCGTGGTTCCCGGCGATCACGACGGCCGGGATGCCGGCCTCCCGCAACCGGGCCATCTGGGCCACGAAAAAGCGGCCGGTTCGAAAATCCCTCCAGTCGCCGTCGTACAGATCGCCCGCGATGAGCACGAAGCCGACCGATTCGTCGATCGCCAGGCCCACGAGGTTTTCCAGCGCGCGGCGCGTGGCGTGGCGGACCTCTTCGACGGGCGCTTCGTCGTAGCGTTCGAGCCCCTTGAGGGGGCTGTCGAGATGGACGTCGGCGGCGTGGAGAAACGTAAGCGTCATGCGAAAGAAACGGAAACCAGGCAAGCACCCCTGCTCGGCGGCGCCCATCCTCATCCGGCGCCGTGCTCCTTCGCGACATTGCGCGCCGGAGCCCACACCGGGGAGTATAGCCGATCGGGCCGCGACGTGCCATCCGCCGTGAGGGCGCGCCGTCGCGTTGTCTCCATGCACTTGGGAAGGAACCGCGGGCCTCTCGCGTCTTCGCGAGCCGTTGTCCCCATGCGCCCGGGGGTGAGCCCATCGCGGATCGACGAACGCGACGGGCTTCTCCAATTCGCCGCAATGACGGACCTCGCGCCCGCCCGTTGACTCGCGCAGGCGGTTCTGTCAGAGTGATGCGCGCGTGTCGCGAGGCCGATTCGAGCGCCTCGGGCAGAACCGCGTCGCCGGGATGGGTAAACCCGGCGCAGGTCTCTCGTTCAACTCGACTCGGACTGGAGCGGCGATTCAGGTCGGACATGATCATCGGAGATGCGTCGGACGTCTGTCGATCCTTTCAGGTCTTGCCGGAGTCGAGATCATGCGTGCATGCCGTTCTACGGGCGGAGGGGCCCTCTTGCTCGTTTTCTGCCTCGTTGGCGTCGCGTGCGCGACGGCCGCCGAGCCGGGGCCCTGCTGGCCCCAGTTCCACGGACCGAAGCGCGACAACATCTCGACCGAGACGGGATTGCTCGACCAATGGCCCGATGAAGGGCCCCCCTTGATCTGGACCGCCTCGGGGCTGGGGCACGGCTTTTCGACCGTTTCGATCGCGGGCGGCCGGATCTACACGGCAGGCGACGTCGAACACGATACCGTCGTCACCGCCCTGAGTCTCGACGGGACGATCGCGTGGCAGGCGTCCAACGGGAAGGCCTGGACCGGCTCCCAGCCCGGCTCGCGGGGCACGCCGACCCTCGACGGCGATCGCCTCTATCACGAAAACCCCCACGGCGACGTGGTGTGCCTCGACGCCCGAAACGGCCGGCGGCTCTGGGGCTTGAACGTTCTCGAACGATTCCGAAGCGAAAACATCACCTGGGCCCTCGCCGAATCGCTGCTGATCGACGGCGATCGGGTCATCTGCCGGCCCGGCGGACCCGAGGTCAGCTTCGTCGCCCTCGACAAACGCACCGGCGACGTCGTCTGGACCGCCCCGAGCACGGGCGACCTGGCGGGTTACTCGTCGACCGTCCTGGCCGAGTGCGGCGGATTGCGAATGCTCATGGCGCTGGGCTCCAAGGCGCTCATCGCGGCCAACGCCGACACGGGCGCGCTGCTCTTCCGCTTCGAGCACGAGAGCCCCTTCGACGAGAACATCACCATGCCCATCTACCACGACGGCCGCGTGTTCATCAGCACTCGAACCACCGGCTCGGTCATGCTGCGCATCGACGTCGAGGGCAGCCGGGCCTCGGTCGAGCCAGTCTGGCGGTCGCGCGATCTCGACAACCAGCACGGAGGCGTGATCCTGCGCGACGGGTATCTCTACGGCTCCAGCCACGTGAACAACTCGGGCAAGTGGATCTGCCTCGACTGGCAAACCGGCCGGACCGCCCACATCGAGCCCGGCGTGGGCAAGGGCTCGCTCACCTTTGCCGACGGACGGCTCTACACGCTGAGCGAGCGCGGCACGGTGGGCCTGGTGCGGCCCACTCCCGAGGGGCACGAGATCCTTAGCCGCTTCGACGTACCCAAGGGAGGCCGCGGTCCCGTGTGGGCCCATCCCGTGGTCTGCGGCGGCAGGCTCTATCTCCGCCACGGCGACCTGCTGTACGCCTACGACGTTCGCCGGCGTGGGTTTTGAGCCGGGGCCGCCGGTTCGATACGACCTCGATGCACCCTCGCGACGGCATTGCGCGGGTCTGCCGATGATTCACGTTCCGCCCGCACGAGCCGTTCCCTGAAATACGCCGCACGGGGGAGGCCTGTGGCACACTCCGACCGTGCCACCGGGCCGTGCTAGTTTCTCTGGAGACCGTTGGGGCCGAGAATGACATAAGTACTTGTCGCTTATGGCCTTGTGCGATCAATGTGCAGCACTTGGCAGACGGGCCTCTGTAATATATATATTACAGAGGCCCGTTTGGTCGCTCGAAGGAGCCATCCTCCCCCACCGCTGATGCCCGGTGCGCTCAGACACGAACAACCCGCCACCGAACAATGAATGACACGCAACCATTCTTGCTTGTTGCCGCCCAAATCGAGTCAACGTTCCGCACGTTGAAGAATGACACTCACCCTCCACTTCTCTCCGGTTCGGAGATCACTGCCGTCATACGGGACAACCTGGAGCAGTGGCGATATACTCCTGACCCCACCTCCGAGATTGAGTCCTTGATCCAAGGTGGTTCCCTGTGGGCACCTTCGTCAGCTACCGTGAACGCTGTCCTCAACGCGTTGCTGCAGCATAAGACCGTGAAGAAGATTGTCCTTCCATTTCCTTACCGCACGGAGACTCGCTACGCACTTGCGCCAGTCTCAGCCCTTGCGATTGTTCAATCGTTGCACAACTGCGGCTACTTCAGCCACTTCACGGCGCTCCACCTGAACGACCTGACGGAGCAGATACCGAAGACGGTCTACTTCAACGTTGAGCAGAATGCATCCGCTGGCGGCGGGAAGCTGACGCGGGAGAGCATCGATCGGGCATTCAAGCTCAAGCCCCGCGTTTCCTCCAACGTTATTGAGTACAACCAAACTCGTATCCACAAACTGAGTGGCGGAAATACTGGCCAACTCGGGGTAGTTGAGATCTGGCATGAGCAATCCACTTCGCGTTTGCGGACAACAAACATCGAGAGAACGCTTATTGATGTTACCGTCAGGCCGGTATACTCAGGCGGGATAGCGGTGGTGGCCAAAGCATTTGAAATGGCATTAGACCGTGCATCAGTCGCGAGAATAGCCGATTACTTGAAGAAGCTAAACTACACATATCCCTACCATCAAGCGATTGGCTTCTACTTGCAGAGGGCGGGCTATGATGAGTCGGAGTTGCGCCTGCTACGCAGATTCCCGATGGAGTTCGACTTCTACCTTTCACATGGCATCAAATCACCCGAGTACAACGAGGAGTGGCGACTATTTGTGCCAAAGGGGTTCTAGTGACCGGCACTTCGTCACCACATAGTCGTAGTAGAACTCGTAACTCTGCACTTCGGCATCCGGTCTGACGGTGTCAACCACCGAAATGAAGTCAGAGCGATGAAACTCCATAACATCCGGCGTGCAGATCAATCCCAGTAGTCGAAGTGGCACACGTTTCACCTCGAAGATGCACCGCGCCACGTCATGGAAGGTACTTGCGGCGAAATCAAGCCGAAAGAACTCCGCCACTGTGTAGATGTCGAGAAAGTCTCGCCCACGGGGTCTTCCCGTCCTTCGGATGACTTCGGCATACTCCGGCATCTGCTGACAGATCGCCCGCAACTTCTCGCAAACAAGCATGGCCGGGGTATATACGTAGATCGCGCATCCGTCAAGCAGACGCTCTTCCTTCCCATCACAATACTCGTACTTGCTGATCTCGATGGGAAACTTCGTGCTTCCACCCGCACGAAGCGGCGTTGCCCGCTTTCGTATTGCCTCCCGATCGTCACCCAGGCTGTCGCACTGCTCTCGCTCGACGGCCTTGAAGTAAACCCTGTAACCACCCCAGAAGTCCCGCATGTTTTCAGTGAGGGTGGGCGGTTGCTCGGTAAGCGTCACGTCAAAGACAACGTAACCGTGCCCTGAGAACGTGGACTGGAGCACCCTCTCAATAGTGCATCTAGTCTCCTCCGGGTTCTGGAACTCCCCACACATCGAAAGATCAATGTCCTTCGAAGGCCGAGTGGATATGCCATACACCACGTCGAGCAAGTTGCCCCCTTTCAAAACAAGGGCCTGCTTCAAACTCGGCTCGGAGAAAAGCGCAATAATAACGAGTTTCTTGAAATCTTCGGGCGTGACAACCACCATATTGACCTCGACTTGCCCGATTCTCCAAATAGCCACGGTTCCCAGGATACACGGACGACGATCACGCCGCAAGCGAAGGTAGCCGCCGCACAAGCGACGCTCAGCGGTGGTAAGAATTGCCATTCGTTCTGAGTGGTGCCTTTCGCGCGGGTGCCACTGCCGACCGTGTTCATCAGCACTCGAACCACCGGTTCGATCATGCTGCGCATCGACGTCGAGGGCAGCCGGGCCGCGGTCCCGTGTGGGCCCATCCCGTGGTCTGCGGCGGCAGGCTCTATCTCCGCCACGGCCACCTATTGTACGCCTATGACGTTCGCCGGCGCGTACCACGCGGGCGTGCCGAACCAGTCGTGCATTTCCTTCTCGAAGGGCGCCACGACCTCGGGCGGCTCGGGCCACTCGCCCAGGTCGCCGGTCTCGGTGATCCACGTATCCAGCGCCGCGCGGAGCCGGATCAGGGCCGCGCGGTGCGCGGGATCGTCGGAGTCGGCCAGATTGCGGATTTCATGGGGGTCGGTCCGGGTGTCGTAAAGCATCTCCTCGGGAAACGGCTTCATCAGCTCGGCCGCCGCGCCGGTCAGCTTGCCCTCGGCGTGAAGCCGGCGCATGAGCGGCTTGACCGGGAAGCACTTCTCCTTGTAGCGGTTGAGCGTCGCAAAGCCGGCGCCGGGGGTGAAGTTGCGGATGTAGTGGTAGCGCCGATCGCGCACCGAGCGGAGCCGCACCACGGTCTCGTCGATGCGGTCGCGGGCGCTGAAGGCGTAGGTGCGCGGCCGATCGGCCCGCTCGCCCAGGAAGATGCGGCTTTGCATGCCCGGCGGCCTCTCGACGCCGGCAATCGCCAGGGTGGTGGCCGTCAGATCCAACAGGCTGATCACCTGCCGGTTGACCGTGCCCGGCCGGTACTGCGGGGGCGCCGGGTGATTCTTGGGCCAGCGCACGATCAGGGGGACACGGAGCCCGCTGTCCCAGCACCAGTGGATGCCGCGGGCTTCGAGCCGGCCGTTGTCGGCGAAAAAGATGACCACCGTGTCGTCGGCCAGGCCGTCGCGCTCTAACTGTTCGAGGATCCAGCCTACCCGGACGTCCACGCCCGACACCGAGTTGAGGTAGCGGGCCCATTCCTGCCGCGTAATGGGATGATCGGGGTAGTAGGGCGGCGGGTCGACGTTCTCGGGCGTGGCGACGCGCGGATGCCACGCTTCGCCGACCCACTCGACGCGCGCTTTCTCGGCCGACTTGCGGTCGTAGATGTCGTACTCGGCCTCGGGGGTGTTGATCTGCGCGAAGAAGGGTTGATTCGCCCGCAACGCCGACCAGTCGGCCGATTGATAGATCGGCCCCTCGTTCACGAAGTTGAGATCGAGCTTGCCCGTGCCCACCTCGCGATCGCCGGTGTGGGTCACGTTGGCCGTGAAGTACCCCGCCTCTTGCAGCCGGTGGGTCAACGGCCGCACGCCCGGCGGAAGACGAAAGTCGTCGTCGCGGTGCGAGCGCATCGGATGGGTGTCGGTCGACGTCTGATACATGCCCGTCATGAACGCCGACCGGCTGGGGGCGCAGACGGGCGAGGTCGAAAAGACGTTCGTGTAGCGCACCCCGTCGGCCGCCAGGCCGTCGAGGTGGGGCGTGTGCACGTGCTCGGCCCCGTAGCAGCCGAGGTCGAGGGCGAAGTTCTCGCCCACGATCCAGAGGATATTCGGGCGCGTCGGGCCCGCCGGCGCCGCGGCCCGCGCGAGAGAGCACAGGGGGAGGGCGCACGACGCCGCGAGAACCGCGGCCCGCGCGAATCGCTTCATCAAGACACCAGGCATCGACCGACTCCCGGGCTGGGGTTGAGGATCGTAACCGCCGCCGCCGACCATCTTAACGCGGCGCCGCGCCCGGTTCCAGCACGCGCGATTGCGATGAGCCCGGCCTCGTCGCACCGAGGAGGGGACGCACGATCGAGGCCCCGTTGCCTCGGCCTTGTCGGACGTCGGGGCGTCCTCTCGGGTCTAGGGGCCGGGCGAAGCTTCGGAAGCTTCCGTCGCCCCCCCACTGGTTCCCACGCTTCCGCGTCGGAACCGAAGGCTTCGACGCTTCGCGTCGCCTCCGAGAGCCGCAACGCGGCCGTGAGGTGCGTTCCCACGCGGAAGCGTGGGAACGAGCGGGGTGGCAATCCGTGAGACGAAGAACCTCGCTGCGATCGCCCTCGGCTGCCCTCCTCGTGAGGACCTGCCTCGCCCGCAAAGATTTGCGCTAATCGTTGAGACTCAGCCCGCACCCGACCTTATAGGCGGCGCCGCACGCCACGATGATGAACAGGATGTCCCAGAAGTTGAACATCGTTGCGAAAAAAAGGCCGATCGTCATCGCTCCGATGTTCGCCATCGAGACGTCTTGTTCAGGGTGCTCGCCGTTTTCGGCAGACGGCTGGCCGGGGCTCGTATCGGCCTCCTCCATCGCGGAGGGTGTGGAGATGTTCTCGATGCCCGGCCCCTCCTCCTGACTCCACTCGTCGGTCGAGCCTTCGCCGAGCGACTCTTCGACGACATAGTCGCCTTCATCGAAAGCCATGTCTTCGCCGGCCGCGTCGAACATCGCCAGGGCGACCGGTCCCAGGATGCTCACGAAGATCAACGCCTTGGCGACGATGATTCCCAGAAAGGCGATTGCAGCCGCCGCGATTCCCGAAACGTCGTCGTCGTGGGCGTAGCCGATCTGCATCCCCGTGCCGCTGAGGGCCCCCAACACCAGGGCGATGACCGCCCACTCGGTCCAGGTGAAGTAGGCCACGGCCCACCAGATGAGAATGCCGATCGAGGCCCCGAACGAGGCCATGACGCAGCCCCACAGGAAGGCCATGCCTTGCGATAACTCGCCGCTTCGCTCTCGACGCCTCTTCTTCCTGCGTCTTGGCGCCTTTTCTTCGTCGTCGACCGGCGCGGCGGCCGACGACGGGCCAACCTCGACTTTCTGGCCCGTCCGCAGGTCGAACCCGCAGTCGATGCAGAGCACCGCGGCGCCTGCCAGCGCCGAGCCGCAGGCCGGGCACGTCTTGCGGGGCTTCTCCCCCGGGGCCGGCGTTGTGGCGGCCCCCTCCACGAGGCCAGCGAGCGAAGGAGCAGGTACGGGCACGGGCGTGGGCGAGCGAATCTCAATGACGCCGCCGCACTGCGGGCACTTGACCTTTTTGCCGACAAGCTTGTCGTTCGCCTTGAACCGCTTGTGGCAACCTGGACATTCGGCTGGAATCGGCATGATGCGGCCCCCGCTCGGCGATTAAGCAGTCCCCCGTCCCCACGAGCGTGGCCGGGGCACCTGACGTGCCCTGGAGTCTAACTCCGCGCACCCATTCCCAGCAAGCTACCCCGCCAGTCGAATGACGATCCTGGGGATTCTGGAGATACGAAGCCAGTATGGTCGTCTGCGCAATTCGGATGGGCGGCCTGATGGGGCGTGGGACGAATGCAGCTTTTCCGCGCGGACAAGGACGACGACGCCTTTCGTCGCGTGGTGGAACAGACGTTGCGCGTTGCGCCCATGCCCATCGGCGCCTACGGCCGGCTGCCGAACCATGGGCATTTCGTGGTCCGGCCCGAACGCGCCGGCGACCTTTGCCGCTTCATGCAGCGAATAACGACCATCTCGATGCCGTGGTGCGATACGTCGAGCGGAATGCGTTGCGTGCCGGGCTCGTCGAGCATGCGGAAGGCTGGCGATGGGGAAGCCTGCATCAACGGGCACGCAAAGCAGGCGCGCCGCTGCTGGGCGATTGGCCCTTGCCGCAACCGTCCGACTGGCCGGAGCACGTCAACGCCGCAAACGGAGGCAGAAACTCAGGCGATCGGCCGCTCGCTTCGGCAGCCCGTCCGGCAATCCGCTTTGGACCGAGCAGACCGCGAAACGCCTGGGGCTCGAATCGACACTGCGTGGTCGCGGCCGCCCTCGCGGGGAACGGCATGACTCTCTGGACTGCGCCGTTTACCCATTATATGCGCCTGGCCCCTTTATCTTTCCTAATCGCCCCCCTTCTTCTGCTCCTGTGGGTCGTCTTTCAGTGCGTAGCGGGCCCGAATGAGAAGGCCGAGGATAATGAGCAGGGCCAATGTATAGAACGACAAGAGAACCACTGGCCCCACGAACGGCGATCCGACCGATAGCATGACTGCGATAGCAATCGGTTGTCCCGAGAGGAAAAAGGCTACGACAGCAATTGCCCAGCCAACGTATTGCCGACGTCGGATCGCGATGGACAACCAAATGAAGAGAGATCCCTTTGCGGTCCCCATGATCAGCAGCAATGCAAGCGCAGGGACATCTGCCACTCCCCACCTGTAGAGTACGTTGACTGTTCCCGTGTAGAGGACACAAAGGTATAGAATGGCGACCACCAACAACCAAGCGGCCGCCTGTCGGCAAGCGCGTGTGCCATGGCTCGTTGACCCACCCCTTTCGGAAGGCCAACCGTCATTGGGTTCACAACTCTTCATGCAGCACCTTACTCACTTACCATTTCTTACCGTTCGAACAAGAATGAAGAATGGCCCTAATCTCCTCCGCCCTGCGAGCATCTGCTTTCATGTCTTCATAAAACTTGCCAAAGAACCTGTTGTACAGCTCTTTGTTTCCGCCGTTCCGAGGATCTGCTTTCCATTTTCGCCGAATTTTCGGTCGGCGGCAAGTCAGGCGCGGTACGCGGTGGCCGGGACGCCGAGGAGCTTCAGGATGCGACGCTGGAGGCCGGATCGCTCGGTGACGAACACGGTTGGCGTCGGGGGGCCTTCGCGGAGCGTGTGACGGTGGATGTCGTCGAACAGGTCGATCACGCGGCGGGCCGTGGGCCGGCGGCAGGGGCGGTTTTCCGGGTACAGGGGAAGGCTTTCGAGTCCCTCACGCTCCATCGCCTGACGCAGTTCCCGCTCCAACAACGCCTCGACCAGCAGGACCAGGAAGTACACGCACAGCAGTGCCTGAATCCGGCTCACGTCCTTCAGGTACACCGGCGCAACGCGGAAGTCGGTCTTCAACTGGGAGAAGCGTTTCTCGATCACCGGCTGACGCTTGTAGACCAACAACACCTCGCGTTCGCTGAGATCCAGGACGTTGGTGACCAGCGGGAAGACGCCGTCGGTCTTTTGATCCTCGGCGATCCGCATGGAGTCGATCCGGTAGCTCAGGTCGAAGCGTGTGGAGGTCTTCTTGACGTAGCGGGTGTCCTTCGTGGGTCGGCCGCGCCCCACCTGGCGATAGCGCTCCTCGACGCGCTCTTCGATCGCCACGCTGAGCGCCTCCAACTCGTCGCGGGTCAGGCCGAGCAGGTCGGGGGCGTAGCCGGCTGCCCACTCGCCGATGCCGTACAAGGGCTCGCGCTGAGCAGGTTTCGCACGAGCACCAGCAATGCTTTGGTCGCCGGGACCTTGACGCGTTTGTCCTCGGGCGGCAGATGCTCGTCGAGCCACTGTTCCAGCCGGAGCCGGGTGATGAAGTGGTTGAGGAT
>Ga0334892_1002865_pt1 | contig 11801 bp, 3 predicted proteins | sample GraSluR3_MG_4_FD_207213 | JGI IMG/M metagenome (GOLD analysis project Ga0334892, IMG submission 207213) | Sludge microbial communities from methane-producing bioreactor in Wageningen University, Netherlands - Granular Sludge_15_04-R3 | ecosystem: Engineered > Bioreactor > Anaerobic > Unclassified... | reverse complement strand
CGGTATTGCGAGGGATTGTTATGAAAAGCATACCAGGTTTCAAACTTTGCATCAAAAACAATCAATTCGTACTGCAGCGAATCTTCCACTGCTTCCGGTTCGTCGGTGGGTTCAATCTGTACAACGCTTTTTGAGTTGAACAGGCCATGATGAACAGCAATGCTCCCGTTAAAAAAATGAATTGTTTCATAGCTCTCTTCTTTTTGTTTCCAAACACTTTTTGTTACGAATTTTATTCCAAAATTGTTTTTGCAATGAATTTTTATGAAATTTAACACCGCAATATAAGATTATCGTTTGAAATGCAGTTCGGATTGGATTTTTGGTCGTTGTTTTCGCTGGTTTTTCTGGTAACAGCCATTCCGGTGGCCATTCTTATTATTCTGGAAAAGCGGTCGCCATTTAAAACGGCAGCCTGGGTGCTTGCGCTGATTTTACTTCCGGTTTTCGGAGTGGTATTTTACCTGTTTTTCGGGCAGGAATACCGCAAAAAGAAACTTTTTTCACGCAAAGGGTTAAAAAGCCTGAACCGGTACCGGCAGTTGTCGTTCAGGCAGTTGCGTCAGTTTGAGCAGTCGCTTTTGAAGCTTGCCCCAAAAGTGCGGCGGAAGGAAAACATCATCAGGCTGTTGCTGAAAAACTCCAGTGCACTGCTCACCACCGGCAACCAACTGAAAATTTTGAATAATGCAGCAGAAACCTTTGATGCCATTTTTGCTGCCATTGAAACTGCAGAGCACCACATTCACCTGGAATACTACATTTTGGAAGACGACGAAATTGGAAACCGCCTGAAGGATTTGCTGATTGAGAAAAGACAGGAGGGCGTTGAGGTGCGGATTATTATAGACGATGTGGGAAGCTGGGGGCTGAGCAAAAAATACATAGCCGACCTGCGCAATGGCGGCATCGAAATTTATTCATTTATGGAGGTGCGGTTTCCGCGGCTCACCTCGCGGGTGAACTACCGCAACCACCGCAAAATTGTGGTGGTTGACGGCAAAATCGGGTTCACCGGTGGAATTAATTTTGCCGACCGCTATTTGAAGGGAGTTAAGGGCATTGGTCCGTGGCGCGACACACACCTGCAAATGGAAGGCGATGCCGTAAACTGTTTGCAGGTGGTTTTTGCTGCCGACTGGTATTTTGTGGTTCACGAAAATTTAACCGGCAGAAAATACTTTCCCCAGCTCAGCGAAGCCCCCGGAGTTCCGGTTCAGATTTCGGCCAGTGGCCCCGACTCCGACTGGGACAGCATTAGCCAGGCCTTTTTTGCGGCTTTGGCAGGCGCGCGGTCGGGCATTTACATTGCTACGCCCTACCTGATGCCTCCGCTGGAAATCATTTATGCCCTGAAAACAGCGGCACTCAGCAATGTGGATGTGCGTATTCTGATGCCCGAAAAATCGGATGCCGTTATACCGCACTGGAGTTCGTTCTCATACATCGGGGAACTGCTGGAAGCCGGGGTGCGGGTTTTTTTCTATCAAAATGGGTTTATCCACAGCAAATACATTATTGTTGACGATGTGTTTTCCACCGTTGGCACAACCAACCTCGATTTCCGCAGCCTGGAAACCAATTTCGAGGTGAATGCCTTTATTTACGACGAGGATTTTACTGCCGACCTAAGCAAGCAGTTTAAAACCGACCTGAAAAACAGCCGCGAAATCAAACTGGCTGAATGGAAGCAGCGGAAATGGCACTTCAAACTCAGGGAGTCGCTGGCTCATTTGGTGAGCCCGTTGTTCTAGCGGAATAGTTGGAAGCGCAATGCCCGTGCTTCTTCCGAAAGTCGCGTGTATGAACGAAATTTTTTCGGTTTACAATTCATTCAAATTAACCGGAACTTCGTTTTTAAAAGCCACAACAAAACAGCCGGGAAATTTTTCATTCAACCTGTCTCTGTGACTTGCCGCTTCGGGATAGGTGTCAAACTTTCCTGAAAAATATTTGTAGAACGCGTCCACTCGTTTTTCAAAAATGCCGGCTTCTCCCTGGAAATGATCGGAACTGACCGAAACGGGATTGCCGGTTGCCAGCACCTGTACCGAATAATAAATGTCGCCGGCAGCGGCAGCTGACTGCGAATGAGAAGGTCCGGCAGTGACCTGTTCGGTGGGCAGACTGTGCCGGAGCACCCGTGTATCGCCAATCGTCAGTGTGTCGGTCCCCGACTGGGTTCCTCCCCGGAAGGCTGTTACCTTTATTTCGGTACGGCGGTTGGCGCGATGCAATGTTTCCGAACAGGGTACGCCATCGGCACACTGGTTTGCCAGCATGGTTTCCCCGTAACCTTGCGAGGTAATTCTGGACGCAGGCACTCCTTGCGAAACGATGTAATCCCTTGCCGATGCTGCCCGTTTTTGGCTCAGCTCCTCGTTGTAGGCATGAGTTCCGCGGCTGTCGGTGTGCGAACTGAGTTCAATTTCCAGCGTAGGGTTGTCGTTCATCAGCTTCACCACTTTATCCAGCTCCATGGCCGACTGGGGGAGAATGTTCCATTTGTCGAAATCGTAGTAGATGTTCTTCAGTACAATTACCTCGCCTACAACCAGTTTCTCTATTTCCAGAATTTCTTTCAGTGTGCCAAAAGGTTTGTTTCGGGTAGAAATATAAACCGTTTCGTTTACATATCCCTCCACATCCGAAGTGGCAGTATAATCGGAATTTTTTTCCAGCTTACGCCGAACCAACCCGTCATTTCCGGCAGTGATGGAACGGTTGTCGTTAAAATTAACTTTAGCGTTTGCCACCGGAACTTTTGTTTTTTTATTCTGTACCAGCAATTCCAAATCGTATTCCCCTTCCACTTCAAACAATACTTTATAAATGTCGTCGTCGCCTTCGCCACCTGCTTTTTGCGAAACAAAGTATCCCACTTCCTCATCGGGATGGATGACCAGTCCGAAATCGTCTTCAGCAGAGTTTAAGGCAGCCAGTGGTTTTGGAGTGTCGAACCCTCCGGCGTTTAATCCGGTATAATAGATGTCGAGTTTTCCCTGCCCTCCGGATTTTGCGTTGGAGGCATAGAAAAGCATTTTCCCCTTGTGCAGGAAGGGGAACATGTCTTCTCCCGATGTATTTATATTGTCGCCGAGGTTAACCATTTCGCCCCAACTGCCGTTTTCCCTTACCGTCATGTAAAGGTCGGTTCCTCCCAGGCCTTTCCCCGGGATGTTGGATGCGAAAATCAATGTATCGCCGGTAACCGAAATGGCAGGGTGGCCCACAGAATAGGACGAACTGTTGAATGGCAGTTCTCCGGCCTGTACCCAGTTGTTTCCCGACTTTCTCAGAATGATGATTTTCAGCGGAATGTTTGCTTTCTGAAAGACTACATTCTTAATTTCCGGGTTTTCGTAGTTGCTCAGCGTAACAAAAAGTTCGTTGGTAGCCTCGCACCACGAAACCGGTCCGGCATGATACCCTGCACTAATTTCCTGCAGTTTCATGTTTTTCCCGCCCCCGAGGTTTCCTTTTTCGTCAACCGGCGATGCAAAAAGGTTGTAAAAAATACCGTTGGGTTTCCCCTGATTCAGCCTGGAAATTTCTTCAGCCGTAAAAGCTGAGAACCAGAGTTCATTTTCAACAAACGCAGGCCCGAAGTCGCTGGCCTGGGTATTGATTCCGGTTTTTTCGACCCGAAGGGTTACATTTTCCGGAAAGTTCTGATTTAACTGGGCCATTAAGCAAAACGGAATGATGCCAATTAATAAAGCAAGTAGTCTTTTGTTCATTTTCCCGATATTTAAAGATTTAAAACATACGAATATACAAAATAAGCGGTGAATATGGCCGGGTTGCTTTACGATTAAAAATATTTTTCACGGATGTAACTTCTGCCGAAAAAATCCATATCGAACCCCAGGGTAACCTCGTAGGTGCCATACTGGTAAGGAAAAATTTCGTTGTAGGTAAGGTCCACCGCAAATCCCAGGCGAAGGTTATTGTCCATAATCCATTGTGATACAAAGCTGAGGGCATTACCCGAGCGGTACATCAATCCCAGCCACACGGTTTCGCGTAACATCCAGTTCACACCTAAATCGTAGTGAACAGGCAGGCCCCGGTTATAGGTAATCATCATGGTAGGTTTGAAAATCAGGTAATTCATCTGAATAAACCGAAACACATATCCGGCCGAAAGATATACCGTTTGAATCTGGGCTTCAATGTTGTAGTTGTTGATGTTGGCACTGAAGTCATTTCTAATCATTTTTGGAACTGACAGGCCCACATAATAATTTTCGTCGTACAAAAAGCCTCCCACCCCAAAATTGGGCATAAATTTCAGGTCCACATCGGCGCCAAAAGCCGGGTCGTATTCTCCATCGGGGTAAAGCTGGTACTGGGTAAGCGGATTTTTGTAATTCAGAAAGCCGAATTTTAGTCCCAGCCGGAGGCGGGTTTGCGGAGTAAGGGCAATTTCGTAGGCATAGTCGCCAAAAATACCCAGTTTGTTTTCGAGGGCATAACGGTCGTTGGTTATGTTGAGACCCAGTCCCACATTTGGGTTTCTGGTGGGTGAATGGAAAGAGACAACCTGGGTAAGCGGCGAACGGTCGATGCCGGTCCACTGTTTTCGGATGAGCGTGGAGAAGCCGATTTTTTCCCACATGCCCGCATAAGCAGGATTAATGGGCTGCATATTGAACATGTATTGGGTAAGAATGGGCTCTGCCTGTCCGTAAGCCGCAGCAAAGGAGAGGGTTAGCAGCAGAACTGCAAGAACCAGTTGTTTCATCCGTTTTACCATGTTATCTTCCCAAATTTTCCTTGCGAAAACTACGAAATTATGGCGACATGGGCAATAGCCGCCTGTAAGAGGTTGATAAACAGTTTTTTCTGGTTCATTCATCTGTGTCGTAAATTTTGTGGCGAAAAATGCAATGAACGGGTATACCCCGGACAATAGAAATTCATACTGCCACCCAAACCCTAATAAGCCACCATCACCGTTCCGGTGCGCACCTCGCCGTTACCCAGCTCGAGCACGTACAGGTAATTACCTGCAGGCACCGTTCCCCGACCCAGTGTGAGACCGTGCTCTGAATGGCCCCACCACCAGGCATTTTCATCAGATCCCCAGACGTCGAGATTTCCGTAATGCCGTTTCTGGAAAAGTTTATTTCCGGCACGGTCGAATATCCGCATGATGGCATCCGGGTATTTTTCCATGCAGTAAACCTGGAAGAAATCATGCACTCCATCGCCGTTGGGCGAGAACCCTTCGGGAATGAACAGTGCACAGTCCGGGTCAATTTCATCTTCATCGCCGGGAAGTCCGTCGCAATCCACACCCGGAAGAACGTTGATATAAACCGTAGCTTCGTCCCACATGCTCGGGAAACCATCGTCATAAATCCGGTAAACAAAGGTGTCCAGGCCAACAAAATCTTCATCGGGCATGTAAATGAATGCGCCGTCGCGTTCAATGGTCAGCGTACCGTTATCGACATCTACCATCGGCCAGGTGGTAATTCTGAGGTTGTCGCCATCCGGATCATAATCGTTGTCGAGCAGGTATTCGATGAGCGGGAAGCACATCACCGTAAATGTATCGTTCACAGCCACCGGCGGATTGTTCGGCGCTTTCACCTCGATGAAAACCTGTGCGGTATCGCTCAGAGCGCCGCAGGGTTCGCCGTTGTCCCAAACCACATAAGTAATGGTATCGAACCCGGTAAAGTCTGTAGCCGGGGTATAGGTTATTATGCCCGGAATCTGGCTGACACCTGCTGTTCCTCTGGCCGGTTCAACCAAAATTTCAACCGATGTTGAATCGATTGCGCCACCCGGGTCGGTATCGTTTTCCAGCACATCCACAAACACCGTTTCGTTTTGTAGTGTCAGGGCCTCGTCGTTTTCTGCGGTTGGCGGGGTATTGCCCGTTACCGTTATCCAGAGGGTAACGGTTTCGTAACATTCGATAGGTACATCGGGTGTAAACACATACCCGTAAACCCCAAGAGAATCGGTACGGACGGTATCGGCATTCCAGGTCCCCGTATTGCCATTCAGGTCGGAAAGCGGCAATTCGAAGGTGTCGCCTGCACACAACGTTATGGGGTTAAATTCCGGAACAACCGGCGCCAAAATTTCAATGCGCAGGGTATCGGTGGTTGCGCAGTGGTATCCGCCCTCGGGAATGAATATATATTCAAACACGCCTGCTGAATCGGTGCGAATGACATCCGGTTCCCATCGGCCGGTAACCTCGTTGAAGTTGGCCGGTGGCAATTGGGGCGGCTTCTGTTTCAGGCATAACGGTCCGATGGAATCGAATTGCGGAATAATCAGCGTATCAATAACGATTTCCATCACGAAGCTATCGGCACAGGCATAAGAATCATCGGGGTGGAAAACAAATATGAGGGTATCGGGTTCGCTGGTGTCGATGGTGTCGGGCAGCCAGGCGCCAAAAATGCCGTTCAGACTGGTATCGGGCAACGCCGGAGGAGTGTTGAACCGGCAGATGGGGCCGATGGGGTCGAACTCAGGAACAAGATTATCCTGCACCTCAATTATCAGGGTATCTGCAAGGGCACAGGCATAACCGGCATCGGGTGTAAACACAAACTCAAACTCTCCGGGCTCACCCGTATCGATAACTGCCGGAGACCATGTTCCGGCGATACTGTTTTTGTCGGTTTCGGGAAGCACTGGCGCAATGCTGTTCCTGCAAAGCGGTCCGATTGCCTCCAAATCAGGAACAATTTCGGGTCGGATTTCAATCAGCAGGGTATCGCTTACGGCACATTCATAGACAGAATCCGGCATAAATACAAATTCAAAAGTGCCGGGCACTTCAGTTGAAATGCTGTCGGGCAGCCACCTGCCGGCAATTCCATTCAAGTCGGCAGCAGGCAGTTGCGGGGGTGTGCCGAACTGACACAATGGTCCGATTTCAGCCAAAACGGGAGTAATTTGCGGAAGCACTTCTATCTGAAGGACGTACTCAACCGCGCATCCGAACGCCGGATCGGGCGTAAATACAAACTCAAACACATCTGCTACCCCGGTTTGAACCGTATCGGGCAACCAGGTTCCTGTTATGCCGTTCAGATCGGTTTCCGGCAACGGCATGGGTGTACTGTTCTGACAGAACGCAACAGCAATGTCAAACGAAGGAACAATGGATTCCATGATTTCTATGGTCAGTGTAAATTCCTCTACACATGCGTAGGCTTCATCCGGTGTAAACAGGAATTCAAAGGTATCTGCTTCGCCGGTGGAAACAACCGCCGGGCTCCAGGTTCCGGGAACTCCGTTCAGGTCGGTTTCCGGCAGCGCAGGCGGTTCGGCAAACTGGCAAACCGGCCCGATGGGGTCGAATTCCGGGCTGAATGTAGAAAACAGCTCGATGGTCTGGATGCAATCATCTGAATTTCCGCAAACGTCGTAAACGGTGAATGTGCGGGAAACTACCTGCGGACAGATACCGGATAATTCGTCGCGGTAAGTGACGGAATCGACGGCGCAGTTGTCGGACACGGAAATGCCAATCGTACCATAATCATCCGGTGAAACCGGTTGTTCAGTTTCGGAATAAGGCAGTCCGGTAAGGCTCTCCAGTTCATCGATGCCGGCGCTGAATGTCAACGTATCTGGACAACTGATTTCCGGCGGCACCTGATCGTCCACCCGTATTCTCTGCACTTCCGAAGCGCTGTTTTCACAGCCGTCGGTGGCGGTCCAGGTACGAATAAGGATGAGGCCGTTTACGCAGACCGAATCTGTTACGCTTTCGCTAAATGTTATGGTCACTTTCCCGCCACAGTTATCGGTGGCAGTAACTTCCGGAACAGTCGGCACATCACCGATGCAGGCCACCGTGGTATCCTGCGGAATTTCCGAAAGCACGGGCGCTGTCTGGTCGTTTATTACAAATACCTGAGTGCAGGTGATGGAAGTACCACATTCATCCGATATCTGGTAATAGCGGGTAACCGAGGTAATGCAGTTTTCGTCTCCGCCAGGCAGGTCGTACAGGTGCGTAAAGGTGGCTGTATCGACCACACACTCGCTGTACGCATATCCACCTGCTTCTTCAAAAGATTTATAGGAAGCATACGGCACGGGCAGGTCGTCCAAACATTCCACTTCAACCATCGGCAGCGGCGGACAGTCGAAATCAAAGTCGATGTCATTTTTGATGATAATGGTTTGCGTACATTCATCAAAGTTGCCACAGGCATCGCCTACTCTGAAGGTGCGCAATAAAGTATCTGCTGCAATACCGGGTTTCAGCACATCGGGCTGTCTCCATTGCAGTGAATTGGTTCGTAAATCACAGTTGTCTTCTGCATCGCCTCCGCGTGCAATCCATACAACCCACGGCAACGGAACACCCGGAACAGCTTCTCCCACTTCCACCACTACATCCGGCGGACAGGTAAGAATCGGGTCGATATTATCCCTGAACCGGATGGTGTGTTCACAATAGACTGTTCTTCCGCATAAATCGGTAATTTCATACGTGCGGATTCTTGCTCCGTCGCAGTTATTGCCAAACGGACGCTCGTCAATCATTTGGAAAGAAGCAGAATTGATTCCGCAATAGCTGAATACAGATCCGCCCAGTTCAAGGAACTCGTCGAGGGTGAGCTGATCGGGCAATTTGGAAACGCAATCGAAAACCGGGTAGGCAGAAGCAGGCGGGCATACCATTACCGGTTCAGAAATGGGCAGTGTTATTCTCATGGTATCTATGGCGGTGTTGCCACAGGGGTCGGTAACCCGGTAAATACGGGTAATTACCAGTTGTTCACCCACAATTTCATCGGTTTCCGGCAACATTTCAAAAGTTTCAATCCGGCAGTTGTCCGATGCAATGCCACCATCCACTCCGTCCACTTCTTCCCACGAAGCATAAGGCGGCGGAACCACGGTATGTTCGTCGCCAATAATGTCGGGCGGCAACACAAATTCCGGTGGAATCGTATCGTTCACCGTCAGGATTTGGGTAAATGAGACTTCATTTCCACATTCATCGGTTACGGTGTAGTACCGTGTAATTATTTCGGGACAGTTTGTTTCGCTTCGGTCTTCATCTATCATTTCTATGGACACAATTTCTCCAAAGGCTGCGGTAACAACACCTCCGTCGGCCTCAAAATCTTCAAACCGGGTGTAATGTTCAGGCGGTTCACACGGAGCAAACAGTGGGGGTACATACACAACCACCGGCGGAACCTGGTTGCTGATGGTGATCCGCTGTTGCAGGGTGTCGGTATTTCCACATTCGTCGGAAATCACGTAGGCACGGATGATGGTTCCCGAACAGCCTGCTTCGCCGGTTTCCAGCGTATCGGCGAGGAACACTTCCCCGCAGTTATCACTCACATCCAGCAGATCGTCCAGTCCGTATGGCGCGGGCATGTCTTCCAAAAAGTCGAACGGACCCAGTTCGGTTTCGGGCAACCGGGCAACCGGCGGCGTGGTATCGGTAATGGTAAGCGTATCGGTAAAGGTGGACCAGTTGCCGCACCAGTCGTAAATTTCGTACGTCCTTAAAATCACTCTTGGACACATTTCCTGAAGTACAATATCTTCGCCGGGCAGATGGCGGAATGAACCTTCATCCAGACCGCAATCGTCTTCAGCCTTCCCTCCTGCCGCTGAAAATACACTGTAGCTGTATGGCGCCGGCAAAGGTTCGTCACATTCGATGGTTACCGGAGCCGGCAATTGCACAAATGCAGGCGGAACAGTATCTTCAACAAAGAAGCGTTCCGTCCACTGAATGGATTCTCCACATTCTGTGGTAAAAGTATAGGTTCTTTGAATTTCGCCCGGACAACCGGCAACCACAACCACAGGATTACCTACTGTCATGGTAACACTTGCATTACAATCGTGTGTCAGACCAGTGAAGTTGGCACGTGTAAACGGGGGAGGTAGTGTACAACCTCTACGGGCTAATGGAGGTACTTGTAAACGGGGCGGAATATCTTCGAGAATTACTCGTTGAGTATAGTACGCATAATTTTCGCAAAGATCCCTGATTTCGTAAGTATATTCCCTTACTTCCGGACATCTTCCCAGTCTTCTAAACCTCGGCGGCGGGAAATAGCTGTAATCGATTCCGCAGTTGTCGTCTGCGCCTGTGGCTGCAATAAACGCATTTATATTGCTGTAAGTTGCTATTGTCTCAGTTTCATCGCAGTTTATCGTCATCTCTTCACCATCCCTTGCAAAGGTTGGCGCTTCGGTATCGTCCACAATAATTTGCTGCTGACACCGGAGTGTGTCTTGGTCTTCATCCACAAACACATAGGTGCGTGTAATGGTCTCCGGGCAGGATTCGTTATCTGAAACATCATTCTCACGATAGAATTCGACAAAATTACTGGCCGAGCCGCCGGCAAGTTCAAATGCTTCATAGGTATCATAAGGTTCCGGTACATCGGTAATGCACTGCACCTCGATGGGCGGCGGGCACGAAACGGTCATCTCTTTGAAATAGACGGTAATGCGCTGGATGCAGAAATTGCTGTTTCCGCACGAGTCTTCCACAAAGTAGGTGCGTTCAATAATGGATGGGTTTTCACCGGTCATTTCACCATCCGAAGAATAAAAGTGTTCAATGCCGCAGTTATCATCTGCCTGGCCGCCCGCTGCAATGAAATCTGACAGGGAGGTGTATGGCGCCGGAATGTCGTTGTCGGGATAGTCGCGCACCGTAATTGCCGGAAGAGGAAGACAGGAAATGGTGGGCGGTGTAATGTCCCAAATTTCAATGATGTGTTGGCAGGTGTCTTTGTTTCCGCAAAGGTCGGTAATTTCGTAGGAACGGGTCAGGATTTCCGGGCATTTTCCTTCGGTGGTTTGCCCGATATACCGCAATGAACTGGCGTGATTGAACCCGCACAGGCTGGTTGCCGAGCCTCCGGCGCTGAAGAATTCGGCATACGTTGCAAACGGCGGGTCCACTTCCGACCAGCACTGTACCTGCAGGTCTTCCGGGCAATCCATAGTCAGATCGGCCTCACGGGTTACTACAATCACATGGCTGCACTCGTCAGTCAGGCCGCACGAGTCGGCAATTTCGTAGGTGCGGACGATGATCTCTTCGAGCGGACTAATCTGATCGCTTGACTCTCCTGACTCTCTGAAGGATTCTTCTACAATGCCGCAGTTGTCCCAGGCATCCCCGCCGGCATAGTGAAAATCGGCAAAGGTACCAAACCGGGCAGGAACCGGATCGGTTCCGGTAACAAACAGCGTGTCGGGACAAACCATTTCAGGCGGGGTTTCATCATCGATTACGATTGTATTTTCACAGGAGATGGTTTCCCTTTCTCCGCCGCAGATGACATCGATGAAATAGGTGCGGGTAAGAACCCTCGGGCACGTGCCGGCCAACCATTCCTCGGTAAACATGAACGAAGCCTCATCCACTTCACAGCTTCCGAATATTTCACCACCTTCTACAATAAATGCATTATAATCTTCAAACGCGGGCGGTACATCACTGAAGCATGCTACCCGTTCAATGGCAGGCGGCGGACAGACGATCGATGCCGGTTCGTCGATTTCTACTTCCACGGTTGCCTGGCAGTCGTTGGCATCAACTACAGTCAGTTCATACACCCCCGCTGAAAGCCCGTCGATATCATGTGTGGATGCAGTAAATCCGTCCGGGCCGGTCCATGACCAGGTGTAAGCCCCGGTGCCCCCGGTTACAGTCACTTCTATTGCACCGTCGGCCAGCCCGTAGGCGGAGACGTGAACAGGTTCAGCCGCAATGACAATGGGGTCGGGCTGAAGAATTTCAAACGAAAGATTGACCTCGC
>Ga0334892_1002862_pt1 | contig 11819 bp, 9 predicted proteins | sample GraSluR3_MG_4_FD_207213 | JGI IMG/M metagenome (GOLD analysis project Ga0334892, IMG submission 207213) | Sludge microbial communities from methane-producing bioreactor in Wageningen University, Netherlands - Granular Sludge_15_04-R3 | ecosystem: Engineered > Bioreactor > Anaerobic > Unclassified... | reverse complement strand
ATGCCGGCCTGTCATCATACTGGTTCAACGTTTCAATCCACGCGCCCGCGCGAGGCGCGACCCGATCTATTTATATCGCTCGCTCCTCAAGTATATGTTTCAATCCACGCGCCCGCGCGAGGCGCGACAACTCGATCGGCGAGCTTTCCGGCCGTTGGATTGAGTTTCAATCCACGCGCCCGCGCGAGGCGCGACCGATCGGGAATGCTGGAGTATTACTCCGTCCCTAAGTTTCAATCCACGCGCCCGCGCGAGGCGCGACCGCGGCTCTCTTTCGCTTTTATCGTTGACAAAAAGTTTCAATCCACGCGCCCGCGCGAGGCGCGACCTCCGGGCTGTCGTCAAGGAGGTATTTTCATAATGGGTTTCAATCCACGCGCCCGCGCGAGGCGCGACTGTGGCTACTCTATGATAATGATAACTCAACATATACGAGTGAGCTACCGCGAACACATCTATCTGCATCAATGAGGATCCCGTGGCTTTATCGGCACCACGCTTCAACTCCATACGTGGTAATATTATAACGGTCCGCGAACATTCCAAGAAAATCATGGGAGCTTCATGTTCGCGCTTATAGAAAGAGTGGACCTTCAAGATCTGGCACAACCTTGATTCCATGGTGCTCAACCTTGTTGCGAGGACTTGATCCAAGGTAGTAAAAACGAAGGCTATCCTCTTCGACGTTAATTTCCTGCAAAAGCCTGTTCTTAAGAATAGTCCAATGTGCAGAATCAAGTATACACTCAAACACCGAATTCTGAACTCTTTGTCCGTAATCCAAGCAGGTTTTCGCCACACGACGTAATCTTCTACGACCCGCTGAGTTCACAGTACTAACATCATAGCTTACAATTACAAACATATGTACCTATCTTGTCAAGAATGGTGGGTATTCATCAATATCCCCCCTGAGGTATCTTGCCAAGAGTCTCGCTTGAAGATGCGGAAGCATCCCTACCGTAACTTGCTCATCAAGGAATGGATGTCTTAGCTTTTCACTCTTTCGTTCTTGATACCCGACTAAAACCTTCTTTCTTGTTTCATCGTCCATCAATACCGCTCCTGACTCAGATTTCGTGAACCCAGATGCGCAGATCTGACGCCTGTTGATCAGGCTTAGAACAAGTCTATCCGCAATATATGCTCTGAATTCCTCCATTAAATCTAGAGCAAGTGAGGGGCGACCAGGTCGATCTGCATGAAGAAATCCTGCTTGCGGATCAAGTCCAACACCTTCAAGAGCTGAAACACAATCGTGAACAAGCATAGTATAGATAAACGAAAGAAGAGCGTTCACTTGATCCAGCGGTGGTCTTCTGGACCTTCCATTGAACCGGAAGTCATCAACTCCAACAAGAATGAGTTTGTCGAATACTTTGTAGTAATGGCTGGCTGCCATTCCCTCGATACCTCGGAGGGCATCAACATCAATGCACTCAGAAGCACTCTGGATGCTATCAGCCATGGCATCAATTGCATGCTGAACTTCAACCCCTGATGCTTCAGGATGATCCCTTAAACAACGCATCAGCACTGATCTACAATTAGCAACTTTTCCGAGTACGAACGATCGTGCAATAACTGCCTTGCGATATGAATCCTCAGAATGCCGGTACTGAGACTTGCGAAGCAGGATGTTTCCAGAAACTGGTCCTCCTACCCTGGCAAGAAACCTACCGTGCTCGGAGAACCAAGCTATGCAAATCCCTCTTTCGCTCGCAGCAAACATCAACTGCGGGCTGCAACTAATGTATCCGAAGCAAACTATGCTTTCCAACATATGCATTGGGAGTCGGCCTTTAACTTCACCATCAACTTTAACAACTATTGCCTCGCCTTCAAGGCATAGATATGAACCATTTGTTGTTACATACACAGTGTTGAGGTGTTTTTTCACGAGGACTTATCTTCCTTTACCAATTCTCTCAACGCTTTTCTTAGGTACTGTGAAGCTTTTCTTGTAGATCCAGTGACAACAGGCATGCACAATGCCATCATTGAACACTGCTCACAGCGACTGGAGTAGATAGCCGGTGGGTTTTCGCCACTTCTGAAGAGATTATGCAACCTGACCGCAGCGTTGTCTGTCCCAGATCGGAGAGATTCCGAAAACTCGACTACTTCGCGTCTCTGGATACGACCATAGTAAACTGCGCCTTCTGGAATGACTGTCTGCATCATCTCCTCAAGGCAAATTGCCTGTGCACAAAGCTGCACCCTGTCGCAATCATCGACCTTTGGTTTCCCGTGCTTGTACTCGATGGGGAATGGGAGCCACTTTCCGCCAATTCCCTCAAGGTGAACACCACCTTCCGTTACCTTATGGAATTCAACAATATCCGCCTTTCCAGAAACTCCAAGTGAATGGGACGACATCATCAAACCTCTGACGATTGCAATGTCCCCCCTTTTTTCCCTCCGGGGAGCTTCTCCATGGGCACGCTTGTGCATCTGAGTGCCACCGATTGTCAGAGAGTTATCAGCCCAAAGCTGCTCGTTGCACATGAGAGCACACTGACGTTCACAAAACACAAAGTGCTGCAACAATGAAAGAGAAAGCAACTCATCATCGCTGTACAACATTTGTTCCTTCGTCTGCTTAGGCTGATGGAAAGACTGTGTCGCTTCTCAAATCATTTCGATCAGTGTCACTCCTGCAGGAACTTCAGACCTGTTAATGCTTGCTTCGTAGTCACGAAATGATCTCGCCGGCTGAGAAGGGGATATCTTCTCAATCTTAACCAAGTCAAACAGCTGGTGAGCCGGTGCATTGCCAAGAGGCGAATCATGCTTGAAGACAACAAGTTTTCTTGTTGCCATGAGCCCACGCGCTGCTGACCGATCGTGCTCAAACATCGTTTTCAGGGCATCCCATAAAAGGCTCAGGTCATCCTCATTGAAACCCGTTTGTGCTGCCAGGTTGGCTGACACAAATCCATGGGAAACATAAACACCATAAGGAACTGTATTCTTCCTGCCCATGGTTCGATTGTCTCCACCCTGCTTCTCAGCTTCGGCCTCCGTTGCCACTGCCATACGTGTTATTGAGTGCTCAGAGGTAACAATTGGATCGACTGACCGACCAAAGGTCATCTGAACAGGACCGCGAACCTGACCACAGTTGACTCCTAATGACATCACAGCTCCGAATGTCCGCACATCATAGAAGTTGCCACACATCCAGGTGCGGGCATCATCAACTCTTTTTCCGCCTTTTCTCTTCTCTTTCCCCTTTTTTTCGTCGGTTTCGGTCCCTGTTCCCAGTTCGTCTTCAGCGCCGATCTCCCTGTATGCCCTTTCATGTTGACGGTTCAAGATGGCTTTCTCTTTAACATAGATCTCATACCCAGGCTGTGACTCCTTCGCGATCTCAACAAAGTTGCGTACTTTTCGCTTCAGACATACGTCAGTAACTAGTCCGCAACCGGTTTCAGCATCAAGCCGGGGCAAATTACCTGCGTCTGGGTCGCCGTTTGGGTTGCCATCCTGAACATCAAAAACAAGAACAAAATCGTACCTATTTCTAATGGCTTCACTCATTTCAGTGCCTCCTCAACTTCAGACTTTTCGGTTTTTCTTGAAAAGAAATCCTGTCTCTGATGGTAGTATCCGATAGCAAAACGCCCCTGATCATCGAGTGGAAGGTGTGCCGGGAAGTCAGTAATACCTTCAAGAATCTGACCCAGAAGCCTTTCGTAGTGAACCTGCCGTCCAACACTATCCATCTTGGCGATATGATGGTTTTTCAAACGCATGAGATTTCCAAAAACCATCACTGGTGTACTGGAAGCTGCACCGTAGAAGCGGTCTCGTATGGTTGCATTGATACCCGGATTCGCATCTTCCTGAACCTTCTCCAAAACCGCGAACAGACGCCCAAGAAGGTAGCCGGTGTTCTTATTCGTTGTGTCCAAACTCATGTTCAACTCCTTTACAGCTCCCAATCCGTCGATACGGCTGAATCTATTAAGACATGCCTTTATCAAAGCTGCACGTGGATATGTCACTTCATGTTCAGCTCGGACTCGCACAATCGCTGCTTGCAGAAGGGCTCTGGGATAGGGACGTCTTTCGAGGATTGCGCGCATAAAATCTCCAGAGAGATGAGAGGGCATGTTATCCGCTTTACCCTGCACAGCAGTTGATATGAGTAGTCGAAACAGCGAAAGGCAGTCTTGTTCCTTTGGCCCGTGGACGATGGCTGTATCATTGAAATGCTGACTGATAGCATCGGCCATATCTGAAACTGAGCCTGTAATCCAGAACCGTATCGAAATCCTGCCAGCGTTGGGAGCAAGCCCGAGAACATGAAACAGCGTGTTCCCACCAATGTTATAGACTCCCGAATTCACTGAACTGTATAGGTCTCTGACCGCACTCACAAGACGATCCGGGTTCTCCTTCGATGGTTCGCTAAAGAAAAAACCGAAGCTCTGCTCGAAATCGGTTGGTTCGCTTGCCCAAAACACAGTTGTGGAGTCGCCAACTTGCATTCGCTGATCGGAGTCTCTACTGAGTAGATGATTCAGTGCCGTCGTGTAGGCAAAGACGGCTTGTTTACCCATTGGAGCGTTTTCGCCTTGCTTTTTTCCGTAAGACCTGAATGAACTGAGATTGAACGAGACTATGTTGCCGCCTGTAGGCTGAGCGCCCCAAACCCCCTTAATAGCAGGATGAAGTTTCAACATCTCTCCGCTATCACCCGTAACAAGGCATATCCCAGCTTCTCCAGACTCTTCGGATTCACGCTTAGCGATAGCGTCCTTAATCACTGATCTCTCGGCAACCGTCTCGGTATCTCCAGCCAATTTGAAGGTAAGCGTGGCACTCCTGTCCTCACAGAAAGACCTCCAGCTTTCTCCGAGGGACGAGAGTAACTCAAGCTTATCCTGTCTTTCGAGAAAAAGCTTCAACGCATTCAGAGCAGGATCCTCTACTCCAGTAAAAAGGCTAACCTCATCACAAAAGGCTCTGTGTTGTTCAATCACGCGGTCAGGTTTATCCTTGATATCCAAGCCGATTGCATAGTCAGATCTACCCCAGAACAGATCGGCCTTTACACCGGAAGCTCGCTTCACTGAATGTGGAACAAGGATTGGCTTTGCACGAAGCTTCTTGCCAGAGAACACCCGTGTATCCTCTATACCAACAGGCGTGCCATCGGGACGGAGAATGATGACCCAGGGGATTTCCTTCCATTCAAAACCCTGAGGTGCCAACTTCTCACCAGCATCGAAGGAATGGCTGCTGGAAAGGTTGTCCTGAAAGGCTGTCTTACGGTCGTAGTATGCCTTCAAAGCTTGAAGGATCATACACCTCTCACCTCCTCCCTGTTGTTGCGGTCAGGAACCTGCACAACACCTCTTTCCATTCTTGCTTTGAAGAAAAGGGGCATTGGAGCCTCTGGATCTGAAAAGTCGATGTCATACAGCATCCAGCCAAGATCTCTCGATTCTTCGATTGGTTTCGATTGCCCAGGCTGAGGTATCACCAACTCAAACTCTGCGCTAAATTCACGACAGCCCAGATAGGGTTGATTGAAGCACTGTCCCTTTCGAGCCCTGCGTTCAAACATCGCCGCATACTTGGCTTCGGATTCGGCAGCATCCGATAGTGGTCTTTCTTCAAAGCTGAGTGGGAGTTCCCAGTGCCGACTATCTACGCCAAGCCTTTGTTCAGGAGGCAGATACTTGAAATCACCATGAAGTCGATAACGCACATCCCGCAGGAAAAGCCCTGCCCTCTGCTGCCTGTCCTCTTCAATGAAGACGCAATCCGATCTTTGGGAAGCAATTGTACCAAGTTCATTTCTTCTGACTGAGATCCATCTAATGGGAGAAAGGATTTCAATTCTTCTGACTTGCCATGAAATTGCTGGTTTCCAAAGGATTGCGTCAAATATCGCTCGAGCTGCAGAGGGGGTAATCACGTCGTAACTGACTCTTTCGACCTTCATCTCTGGTCTGGTAAAACAGGCGAATGGCCCCCACACTTCAATACAAAATCCCTTCATTACATGTCACCTCCTTCCCTTTGGCGTTTATAATACAAGCTCTTCAGACGAGTAGGTATCCTTGAATATATCCACATCTATTGACTTGTTTGAGGGGCCATTCCATGCAAAGAAACCATCCCAAACCTCGATGAGGTTATGTGCATGTTTATCAACGACCCATTGCTGAAGTGAGACTGTGTATCGTTGAAGCTTTCTGAGGAGTTCACGGTTTGGACCTGAGTTTCTCATTAGATTAATCAGCTCCAAGCCCTCATCGTAACTTACAAGGACAGATTTGGATACCTCATCAATCAGTCTAAACTCATTCCCCACAGTACGAAATGCAACATCCAGCTCTTGAGGGCACGACGGAGTCAGCGCCCGCAGAAACCTCGTTCCGGTATCAGACAACCTCGAATAGAACAAAGAAAAGTAACGTTTGAACCATTCTGGTTCCAATGGATCGAAAGCCGGCAGGGACGCAATCTCTTTGATAGTATCTTCGCCTTTTCTAAGAAGGCCTCGGGGAGCTTGTTTGGGAGGCATGAAAACCCGAACCTCCCCAAATCCGCCCTCTTCAGACAAGTTGCCCTCGCGATTGCATCTCCCTGCCGCTTGTGCTATTGAGTCAAGCCCAGCCAAAGCACGATACACAATAGGAAAATCTATATCCACTCCTGCTTCGACAAGCTGGGTGCTAACAACTCGAACGCTCTCACCTGCAGAAAGGCGGTTCTTTACTTCAGTGATTACACAAGATCTATGTGCGCCACATAAGAGAGTTGAGAGATGAAAAGGCTCATCGCCAGATGGTACAACTTCCCTTAGTTTGGACCAGAGGTCGTAACAATCACGACGAGAATTCACAATGCAAAGCACCTGTTTATGGCATGCAATGTCTGAAGCTATTGAAGACCAGCAGACCCTTGAGTCAGTAGCAGAGTTATCATCATTGGAAAAACTAACACTCACCCGCTTGAGTCGTTCGTGAAGACTTGCAGGGTTAGGTACGATTTCGTACGATTTTTCAAGACCAGGAAGAGGAGGCTGTGTGGCAGTCGAGAGAAGAAGTGTTACTCCGTAATTCCGCCGAAGCTCGTTCATCGCATGAACGCATGGCGCGAGCTTCTCCGCTGGAATGAGTTGAGCCTCATCAAAAATAACAATGCTATCGATGATGTTATGAAGCTTGCGGCAGTCGGATGCTCTTGCAGAAAACAATGACTCAAAGAATTGAACATTAGTTGTTATAACAATGGGAGCATCCCAATTCTCGGCTGCAAGATCAGCTTCTAACGTGTTTCTTTTTGGATTGAAGTTTGAATGGTGTTCGATTACATTACGTTCCCATTCTGAAGAAATGTCGCGCAGGATCGATGCGGTCTGTTCAATTATTGTTGTGTAAGGAATAACATATATTATTCTTTGTTTATTATTGATCAGCGCATGATCAATGGCAAAAGCAAGGCTGGACAGAGTTTTTCCCCCCCCGGTTGGTACATTGAGCGAGAATAACCCTGATGGCTGTTTTGCTGCTTCCCGGCTCCAGTCAAGCACTTCTTTACGTATCCTGTTCACAGGCTTTTCTGGTTTTCTCAAGCACAGAGTCCCTACATAGTCATCAAATTCCTTCTTCAAAGAAGCAAGGGAACCGAAACACCCTCGTCTTGATGCCTTAATCGGATCACAGAATCTCTCAGTATCAAGCCTGTCTGCATCCACAAGACAAGAAAACAGCATTCTTACCCATAGGTGGAAGTTGTCCATTCCGACAAAAGCGGGGGGAGTTATTGCATTTTTAAGATTAGTATCTATCTCGTCTATCCCGGCATTAACTGCTTTCAACAGAATTCGACCTTCCATAATCCGAGCAGGAAGGGAAGCGAGTCTGGTAGCTTCAGAGGCGTAATCAGCAAGACCAGCGTGGTGACCTGCGCAAAGATAGGCAAGTACACGACTGATCGGTCCCGAAAACACACACTCAGCATACGCAGCACCAGCCGCAGAATGGTTCACCCTGCCAACTCGACTCAAAGTGTCATAGTCTGGGTCTGAGATGGCTTTCTCTGAACCATGAAACAGACTTGACGACTCAAGGTATCTCTGAAATGCCTCAGATGCTTTACCAAGATCGTGTAGCCAACCAGCATTCCACGCCCAGTCTCCGGAGTTGAAGGACTCAGCCCATTTCATCGACATAGATGCAACAGAACGAAGGTGATCAGAAAGAGGATGCCACTCTGATTTCGGACACCCGTTCATGGTATGACTATACAGAATTGAGTGTTCAGACATATTAATAAGTCATTCTTTCTGTTACGGTCTTAGTAAAGTATGATTGCTGTCGTATCTTGTTGCTGATCATCACCATACATGTAAGTGTCAAGTTAATGCCTCTTTCTCAACCCTAGAAGTGTGGCACTTCTATTTAGATAGTAACATGACGCCCGAATGTGTTTTCTGCAAACCGGGGAGTGCTTCCCTAAAAGCTACTGCTACCTTCCACTACATCTGAAGAACTGACCAAAACTATCTCCGAAAGGATGGCTGTTTGAAAGCAGAGGCCGAGGTATGTATAGAAGAGGTCCGCGATCGGAATCCAAGTCAGCGCCCTGCTCTCCAGCATGGCATTGTCCGCGAAATCAAGGCAAGCATCCAACCTCACACCACCATCATCTTGAAAACCCGCCCCCTTCAGGAAGCTGGTGGGAAGTGGGGGCTAAGCGAAGGGGGCGGGCCGAAGCCCGCCCCCGTGGGAACCGATGCGTCGTTCTCTATCGTCCGAGAATCTCGAACTCGATACGGCGGTTCTGAGCCTTGTTGGCGGCGCTGGTGTTGGGAACCGCAGGCCTGTCCTCGCCGTAGCCGGCGGTGGAAAGCCTGGCGGCGGGAACACCCTTGCGCACCAGATAGTCGTAAACGGACTGGGCCCTGCGCTCGCTGAGGCCCTGGTTGTAGCTTCTGGCGCCATCGCTGTCGGTGTGACCCACGATTCTCACCCTTATGCCCTCGTTGGCGATAAGTGTCTGGGCCACGGTGTCCAGGAGCGAGAAGCTTTCAGCCTTGATGTTGGCGCTGTTCACATCGAAGTAGATGTTGCTGAAGCTGAGAACCTGGCCCTCCACCAGTTCCGGCCGCATCTCGACATCGTGGATGATTGTCTGGTCGGCGACAATGGTTACCCGCCTGGTAACGGTGACATAGCCCTGCGCTTCGGCCCTGAGGGTCCAGGTGCCTTCGGGAAGCTCGAGGTTGTATACACCGTTTTCATCGCACATGGTGGTGCCGATGTAGCCTTCGGGAAGATCGGGGACGCTGATGGAGGCGATGAGGATTTCCTGGGTTTCTCCATCGGTGACAGCACCGGTGAGTATGCCGTTGCCGGGCACCGGCTGCATGACGAAGTCGCGGGTGACGGACTGACCGGCGGCGATAACCACAGTTTCATTGATGGTGTTGTAACCGTCGGCGGTTACCCGCACCGGTACCGAGCCAGCGCTGAGCTTGATGGTGTAGAAGCCGTCACGGGTGGTGACGGGCATCAAAGTGGTGGCGGGGAAGCTGATTTCGGCGTCGAGGGCCGACCCGGTTGCGGCATCGGTCACGATTCCGCTAAGGGTTCCCTGGGTGGTGGGTTCGAGAAGGTCGGTGGAGAACATGAGGTTCACTCCGAAACCGTAGTCCGCGGGGTAACCCATGGGGAACGGAGCTCTGGCCGCCCTCTGGGCTTCAGTGGGATTCAGGCCTGCCTGGTAATAGCCGTGGCCAAGGTCGGACCACTCGGGGTCGAAGTTGTTGAAGCTCATGGAGCCGACCAGGTCGAGGGCCATGCCGAAGTGGCTTGTGAATCGGAGACCGCCGGCGAGAATGCCGGTTTCGTCGTAGCGCTCTCCGTTGCCGGCCTCTTCGTCGCGGTCGAGGAAAAGACGCCATTCTCCCTCTACGAAGGGGGTGACAACACGGGTCTTGTATTCGAGGCCCATGCCGAGGACGAGCACATTGTCGTCTACGGTCATGTCTACATCCTGGCTTGCTATCACGCCGCCCTGGGAGTTGAAGCGACGGTCAGTGAACTGGAAATTCTGGCTGTAGATGTGGTAGCCGGCGTTGGCGTGGACACCCAGGCCGAAGTCAGCGTTGTAGCTTATGAGGGCGTTGGCGCCGTAGTACATTTCGGCTTCGGGAATCATCGACCGGCGCATCTTGAACATGGGTTCCTCGAACTGCCAGATTCCGTCGAAACCGTCATAGGCCTGGACATAGGGGCTGTCGCCGCCACTGTAAACCTTGAATCCTATGAACGGCATAACACCCAGCCAGAACTGGCCGTCGTCGGTGGGATTGAAACCGGCCTTGAAGCTGGCGACAACGTTTGTGACGCCGTCGTCTTCCTCCCATTCGCCGGTGTGAGCAGCCCTTGACGAATTGTCAAGATCGCGCTTGAGGCCGTTGTAGACATAGCCCACACGGCCTGCGATTTCAATCATGTCGTTGATGCCATAGGCCATTGCGAAATAGCCGGTGACGTTCTGCTCCATATCTTCGACGGTGAAAAGTGTTCCGTCGATAACGGCGTTCCTCTCGTCATACGAAATGCCGTTGTGCAGGAAGATTCCCATGGCATACTGGTTGATGCCGATGGGCTGCGCGTCCACCACCCTGTTCAGGCCCCGCAGACCCCAGTAGGATGGAAGTGCGGTTCCGGTTCCGGAAACCACCAGAATCAGAGCCGCGCATAAAACAATAGAGAACTTCATTCACCCCTCCTTTTCATCAAGTCGCTCTAAGCGAATTGGCATGGATGAAGCATAACACATATCCCGATGAATGACAACATGTCCCCTTGTATACCTTGCCGGACTATCTCGAGTACTTGTCCCTTATGGCTTTCGGAACCGGCATCTTGCGATCCCACGCCATGGGTATCCTGCCCTCCTCCATGCTGAGCACTTCCCGGCCCATCTTGTGCCCGAACTCAAATATCTGAAGGTTCATGTCAACGGATCGGCTGGGAACGGTGCATCGTATTGCGTTGATCCATGTTTCCAGGGTGAAGTACCGGGAGAGGCCCGCCAGCATCCCGAGAGCCATAAGGTTGGCTGCGATAGGCTTGCCGGTGATGTCCACGCATCGGCTTGTGAAGGGAAACTCGTACACCCTTCCCTCGGGAAGCTGATCCACGAAAGTGGAATCCACGATTATCATGCCCCCGGCCTTCACATTGCACGCGAACTTGTCGGTGCTTGCCTGGTTCATCGCAAGAAGAACATCAAGTTCCCGGCATTCAGGGTAGAGAATCTCCCTGCGGGAGATAATCACATCGGTTCGGCTGGCGCCTCCCCTTGCTTCCGGGCCGTATGTCTGGGTCTGGCAGACGAACATGTCTTCGAGAATGGCTGCCTGGGAAAGAATCCTTCCCGCAAGACCCAGCCCCTGTCCACCGGAACCGGAAAGCCTGATTTCAGTGTACTTCACTCCGGGCTCACCTCCCCTGCGGCCTGCGAGCAGAGCCTCTCATACCTTGCCGTATAACCCTCCTGATCGTCCCGATCAAGGAACACACCCCTGATTATCCGCCCCTCCTTCTGCTCGGGGGGGAGTTTTTCCGCCTGGGCGATGGTGATTGTTTCATCCCGAAGGCTTTCCATCATCTTGACCGCGTCACCGAGGCGGTTGGCCCTGCCGAAGTTGGTAGGACAGGGAGCAAGCACTTCCACCACACTGAATCCCTCTTTGCCCAGGGCACCGGTGATGAGTTTGTCCAGTTCCATGACATGATAAACGGTTCCCCGGGCCACATACACCGCCCCGGATGCCCCGG
>Ga0334892_1002857_pt1 | contig 11833 bp, 10 predicted proteins | sample GraSluR3_MG_4_FD_207213 | JGI IMG/M metagenome (GOLD analysis project Ga0334892, IMG submission 207213) | Sludge microbial communities from methane-producing bioreactor in Wageningen University, Netherlands - Granular Sludge_15_04-R3 | ecosystem: Engineered > Bioreactor > Anaerobic >... | reverse complement strand
ATAATGGTGTCGTACTCTGAAACAATACTCACTCGATAACCGCCATAAGCATCTTCATCCCTAATGGCATCAACGCTATTAAATGTAAAAGTTACATCATCATCTATTGAAATGTTACAGATTTCTTTAATCGCTTTGGTAATGGAATCATTATCGATTGGATAGTTCTTAATCGTTGCATCCATATCCATAGTTGCTCTATTGTCTATTCCCACAAGAGCAGCAATCAACATGCCACCTTTTAAAATAAAATTATCCTTATAGGCCGACTTGGAGAGACGCTCAAGAAATCTTTCAAACATATAGTTTTGAAGCACTACCTGAGCCGACATATCTTTTTTTCTAGCTAGATTTCTAATTTTTGCTTTTAAGCTCATTGCTTTTCCACTCACAGTATCACCTCCAAATAATTCTTAAGTACAGTTTCTATGTTGAGTTTTTTCGCATAATCCATTAATAATGAATAGTCCGAGGATTTTATTTTAACGTACCGTCTCAATGCTTCATTTAGGATTTGAATATCTACCCTACTTCTGCTTTTTATAATGTCACAAATCGTTCTTTCAATGTTATAAACTCTAATATGGTTACCGAATGAGCTTTTAAGTGATATAACGCCAAGTTCATGTAGTTCTTTTTTTACATAGTAAATTTTAAATCTATCTGCAACATTTGAAACAACCTTGTATCCACTAGGAACAGTAGCCGAATACTCAAATGGTGTTCGATCTGATAGATCATACATAAAAAGTGCTGTCTCATGAGAGTAAATTAATTTCGAATACTTTTTCTGCATTGCAAACATTTCGTCTTCAATAGCATCAACAGCTACATATACTCCACGATCAAATCTTTCTAGCCTACCTTCATTAATCAATCTTTGAAGGTATTTCCTTGGTATCCCATATTCATCAAGATCAGCACTTAAAATCGTACCATTTTGTTGTTTAATCAATTCTTCAATTTTTTCAAGGTAATTCATAACTATCACCTCCTGTTACAAATATACTTATATCATACTCTATATAAGTATATTTGTAAACAAGACTTTACTCCATAGCATAAATACCGATTTTATACTTCTTTTTGATAAAGAGCTTTATCTTGTCATACTCCCTGGCAGAAATTAACTTTTTATTTTTTAAGTGATTAAGCATTGCCACTTGTTCACTAAATTTTAATCTATTATCCATTGTCTCTACCTCCAAATAATCATCTATTCAAAATACATTCTATCTTTTTTTCTTTTAGAAAAGCTCGAATATCTTCAATGTTTTCTGCCCTTCTGCATTCAAGCAGTGCATGTAAAATATCTTGATGATAGCGACCAGGGTCACCGGCTCTAATTACGTTCCTCTATTCTCGCTTTCCGGTGGAATTACAGTAATTTCTTTTGATTGTTGCATATCAATTTCTCCTTTGCACCTATTATTTTGTCTTGTCTATTATACCTGGTCATAACAAGCCAAACGAGAAAAAGTTTCACACATCTTTATACCGTCTCAATATTATTTTTTTCACACCACTTGGTAGCTATTTTCAAATAAGAATCATCGCGAAACTGATACCAATTCTTTTCCAATCCTAAGTCAAACAAACTATCCTTAAATCTTCGAAAAGCCCCTTTGCTTCGTATTGCCAAATAAAGCTGATCTTGTCTATCTACGTCATTCAACTCATCAATAAAATTTTCCATCATGGCATATTCATTAATTTCATATTTTCCAGGAAGCACTATATAGTCTTCATAATTCTCATCAATATCCTCTCTCAATGCAGCATCTTCTTCGTCATTCATCCCATCCATAAGCATGACGACTTGCTCGGTTTTCATATTATAATAATACTGCGTTTCGTCATTAACAAAATCCAAAGCTTCCAGAACATCATTTAGTTTCACTCTCATAGTATTTCACCTTTTTCTTTTTGAAATGAAATTTCCAATAATTCTTGTGCAATGTCCTTACTAAGTACTCGCATTAAATTATCATCTTCTTTTTCTCCAGACAGCAGATTCATACTGCCATACCACACAATTTCTTCATCGATAACGGCGTAATGCTCATGCATCACTGACCGCTCTATAACTTTGATGCCGACTCCGACGAGATATCCGATTAATTCTCTTGTCTTTTCAACTCTTTTTTCAGGATAACTTTCTGGAGATAAGGTCAACACCATGACCGAGATGCCATCTTCCTGCTTTTTCTGCATCAAGACAATTAATTGCTTCACTTTTTTCTCATTGATTCCAGGGCTGGAAATGACTACATTTTTGTTTGATTCTGTTAAATCTTTTCTATAGACTTCCTGATAGGATTTCTTATCATAAATTGCATTTGCACTTTGTTTCTTATCAATCAATGCCTTACATATTTCATAACCAATTTTTTTATAGGCTCTGAGTCGCTTGTGATACATTTTCTCCAGTACACGAATATGCGAATCCACATAGTCATAAATGATGACTTCTTGTTTCCCTTCAAAGTCTCTATGAAGTCTGCCAGCATATTGTTCTACATTGCCTTCCCAAGCGATTGGCGTTGTCAGCATCATCGTATCCAATCTCGGATAATTGAAGCCTTCACCAATATACTGTCCGATGGCAACAAGAATAATCGTTTCATTTTCTGGAACTTCTTTCATTTGCTTCCTGGTGAGATCTCTTTCTTTAGCCCTTTTACCGCCTTGTAAAAGGTAAATATGATCAGCGCTGTCTTTTAACATGTCGAATAGAACAACGGCATGTTTTTTGAATTTCGTCAACACCAATGGTGTTCTTCCATTTTCCAAGCATATTGAAACATCAGCAACTATCTGCTTATTTCTGATTTCGCTTTCTCTGGCCAGCTTATAAGCATCATTTATTTTAATCGTTTCGCCATCCGGATGAACAAGCCGAGTAAATCGTGGATATACAAAATATTCAATCCCCTGTTCTTTCGCTCTGTCCTTGGCCGAATAACGATAACGTATCGGTCCGAACTGCATAAATATTTTAGCTTCCTGACCGTCATCACGTTTGGGTGTTGCCGTAAGTCCATAAACATATTTTGCATTCACTTCATTCAATACTTCTTCAGCTGTTTGTGAAGCCCCGTGATGACATTCATCCATTATGACAAGACCATAGTCCTTTACCAGTTGATTAATCTCCCCATTCTTGCCTAAGGATGAGATCATGACAACATCGATAATTCCGGTCACAGAGTTATGCCCGGCATACATACGACCGACGACACTTTTTCTCTTCTTAACTCTGCCGGTTGCTGTTTTATATTCTGGTGGTTCTTCATCAACCATCAGGAATTTTTCAAAGTCCTCCACCCAGTTTTTCATAATTTCTGTATTATGAACCAAAACTAATGTATTGACTTTTCGAGCTGCAATCAAATAGGCACCAACAGCTGTTTTTCCAAAAGCTGTTGCCGCGCCCAAAATCCCTATATCATGATTCAGGATTTCTTCAGAAGCTTCCTTTTGTTCTGGGCGAAGTTCACCCACAAAAGTAACCTCTATTTTTCTGCCATTTTCTCTGTGGTCTTTCTCTTTGTAGGCTATACCTGCCTCCTCAAGTTTTTCCACCAGTTTTTCTTCGCAGCCACGGGGTATACACAAATACTGATCAACATCCCGGCTACACGATATAATTCTTGCCGTTCCTCTTGTTCCAAATCCCATGGCTTGATTTTTATAATACTCCGGATTACTGAACGCTGCCAGTCTTCTGATTTGATTCTGTAACCTCGGTTTTACATTTCCTGTATCAATATAGATCTGATTGGCCAGTGTAATATCCAATGCACCGTCTACATCCGTGAATTCAAAGTTCTTCTTTTTCTTTTCCCAAGGCTTAGATATGCCATTGTCACTTTTTTCTACTGTTCCGCTCATATCTTCTGCAAGCATACCCAACAGACCGTCCGCTGACCATTCGTTTATTTTTTCATCAATAAACGCTTTTGAAATTTTACTGGTTGACTTAAGTACTTTCCACTGGTCAGGATATGCATTCCAGTTTTCATCAATAAATGCACTATTCCCGCTTTTTAACGCTTGTCCTTGTAAAGGTAGCGCAATAAGATTCCCAAGTCCGCCCTCTGGCATATGATCTTGCGCAGGAATCATTCGGTCATAGGATTTAAAGCTTTTTTGATTTACGGACTCTGCCCCTTTAGTAAGTAAGGCAGTTCCGAATTTTCTAGCCGTATCTGCCGGTATTGGCTCCTCAAAGAATAGCCAAATATGTGCACCTTTGCCGGATCTCGATCGCTCAACCAAGACATCCACATTATTGATCTGACAGATGGTACGCATTGCGTTCACCTCATCAATCCATTCATCATCTGTATTGGCAAAATCATCGACCTTGCTCTTATCATCATGATTGTCAAAATCAAAAACGAGAAAATTACAAGTTTCATCCTGCATCATTGGATATAGCCCTATGACATCGGAACAATCTTCTTTTGCTCCAATCAGATGCTGCATAATCACTTCGCCTCTAAGTTGCTTGTAATTTTGATTTCTGCACTCACTACATTTTATCTTTTTCCCATTCTTTTTGGGACACAACCCATCTTTCCAAAAATTCCAACACTGTGTATAATAACCGGTTTGTCCTGTTTTGGGGTTTGGTTTACCCCCTCGCTTGCTATACACATCCATTCTTCCTTTGAACATCGAATAGAAAAACCTGAAATGAGTCTTTGTTATTTCTTCCTTGATAATGCGCGCTCCCTGATCAATAATATCATCAATGCTACTAATGATTGTTTCACTATTTGGACTCACTTCATAAGGGATCTTCGCATCCAGCAAAATCCCTTGCAGATATTCAACCTTTGACTCTAGAAGAAGTATTTTTTCTTGTAGCTCACGTATTACTTGATCTTTATTTTCCACAAGGGTTCACCATCTATCAAACCTTTATTTTATCTATCAACTAAAAACAATTCCGCCTACCGTCTCATCTTCCACAACGCCATTGGATGATTTTTAATCCGTTCTAAAGTTCTTTCATCTTTAAATAACAATTCCGGAATATACTCACCGTTTTCAAATCTATCCAGAAACTCTTTTTCAGCTTCTGTCAGAACCATTAACTCAGCAATATATGCTTTTACCATTTTCTTTGCCGTTTCCAGTTCAAAATCGTCTTTTCTTTTTATCACCGGCAAAAGGTCTGTCTTTATTTTTTGTTTTGTGATGGAGTCAATTGCACTGGTATCAAAGGTCTTATTGATCACTTTCGCAGATATTGCCGCATAAAAGACCACGGTCTTTCTAAGAAGCGTTTCTTCCGATTCATCAAAGAGTTTATAATGAATCATATTTCTAGCATCATATAAGTCCCTTGCTGCTGCCCTGCTCAGCAACGCATTGATCTTACTTCCATAAATCTCAATTGGAGCAAGGGTCTTAACCCTATATTCGCCTTCAAAATATTCAGTCATAATTGGCCTTTCTTCAGCCTGCAACACATGAGCTCGTAGGGAATAATTGATTTCAATCTTTATATTATCTCTATTGCCACTAGCTCCAATATAATCATACACCCAAGAATCCAGACTGTGCGGATTTTTCGTTTTTTCATTTTTCGTATAGCCTTGAGAGACCATGTATCGATCAATTGTGCTGTTTATCAGCTCACGTTGCTCAAGCATTTCTTCTCTGCTATTATTGACTAAGTAGTCCATGTCAATATCTACTGATAGCCTTGGTAAATTGAAAATAGTCAGATTAATGGCTGTGCCGCCTTTCAGCGCAAGACTTTCTTTGAGAATGGGATTTGTATTCAGATATTCCAAAACATCTGCAAGCCTTGTTACTTTCTCAAGCGTGTCTCTCACAAAGCCCAGTTCTTCTGCTTTTTTACCTAGATAAATAATGTCATACCTAGACAAGAAGATCACCACCTTGTTCTGTTATTTCAAATAAGCCTTCCGGTATCATCAATTTCCACTCGCTATTATAAATGTTCTGCTGGTTTTCCTCATTTAACAGATACCGTCTGCTTTTCCCGATTTTTTCTTTACAACTATCTATAAAATCATTAGATAATTGCATTTCCTTTTGGTAATGCTGTAGCAGATAACCAACTCTTTGATAAAGTCCTTGTGTGTTATAAATCTCTAAGTATCTGAGAAGCTTTTCTTCATCCAGAAAATGGATGCCTTCAAGGCAATTCAGAAGCTCCTCCAAACCACCAATTTTATTAAAGTCACGAATGCTATCGATCACAGTTCTTTCCAAGTCAGTAATACGAACACCTGTCGTATTCTTCGCTTCCACAATTCCTTCTTGCATTCTTGAAGCAACATATTTAAAAGTCATATGATCATATTCAAAAGCATTGAATTTTGATTCCGAAGAAACATAGAGCTCATAAAACACTTGATTTGCAAGTCCATAGTATTCAAACGCACTATGGTGAGAAATATAAGCCGTGTCCGTTATTGCACAGGCTATTTGATACCGCGTAGCTACAATTTGACCGGTTACCGGATTTACAGCAGAATAGATATTTTTTCGAACCTTTTTCACCAAACCCTTTTTCATCAGGCGATCCAGTAGGGAATACGCGGTATTTGAATTTCCTGTTAACTGTTCTACCTCAGCGATTGTAAAGACCGGATATTTTGACAGTTGATTGTAGACTTCCACGTTTCTCACCCCATTCTATTTTAATATCGGAACGTTATTCTTTATATTTGCACAATAACATTCCAATATTAAAACGATAATCTATTTTAATTCTAGCACGTTATTCTTTATATGTAAAGAAAATCATGACAAAGTTAAAACAGCATGAATCTTAGTGGACCCGTCCGCCATGTACATAAAGCCATTGAATGCAGTATAAAAACAATGCACTCAATGGCTAAATCTTTGTTTCCCATGTATAGAGGATCTGCATAACTACATTATTATCATCTCTACGTTGCGTTACCGCATAACCCTTATATAAAATAGCAAATCGTACTGTAACCTGGGTAAATACTCATTTCCTATCCCCCCAATTTCAACTAATCAGATTTAATTCTTTGGACCACCCTTTATTATTCTCTGAAAGTGTTCCAATCGTCTCTTTAATCTCATATTTTATTTCTGCCATATGTACAACTCCTTCCTATAGTCCAGTAATAAATAATATTATTGCGACAACACCAAACAGTGCTGACCATTTACTTCGTTTGATTCCAAGTGCTAATGCTATCAAACCAGTAATAATCAATGCAGGATAATTCGATATCCCCATCAGGCTTTTTGCAACTTCAAACCCCAAATATTTCCATGCCATAGCAAATAAAAATATTGCAGTAATAACAATGACCAACCAGTCCTTAAAATTTCTACTCAATAACTACAACTCCCTTACTACTTCTTCATCCAAAATTTCTTTACGTTGTTTCCAATCCGGCATCAGCGATGTCATAAAATCATAAAAGTCACTATCATGATTTCTGTACTTAAAATGAATCAGCTCATGAAGGACCACATAATCTATGCACATTTTAGGTGCTTTAATCAACTCACTGTTTAGCAGTATATATTGCTTATCAGTTATACATGATCCCCACCTTGCTTTCATAGTTCTAATCTGTATTTCAGGTCTAGAGATACCATACTTTCCAACAAATGGATAAATTCTATCTAAACTCTCCTGAAACTTTTCATTAGCTTTGCTTCTATACCAATCGTTAATCAACTTCTCTTTCTTTGAGTATGATGTCCTGTCCTTTACAGATAAATGAATATATCCTTGAAAGTACTTCACACCTTCATTTTCATCAGATTCAAACACTTTCAGCCTGTATTGTTTACCCAGATACTTAAAGGTTTCGCCGCTTAGATATACCTTCTTCTCTGCATGTTCAGGTTGTACCTCTTTAAAATACCCGACATTCTTTATAACCCATGAAGCTTTAGACTTTACAAATCCTAAAATATAATCAAGAGGTACTTGCTCACTGGCTGTTACGACCACCCGCATATTCGGTTTTACATTCAAATTGATATTTTTAACTTTTTTCCTTTCAAGTGCAAATTCAATGATTTTACTACCGTAAGTTATCGAATGTTTTTCCATGCGATCACCTAATATCTTCTTAAGGCAACAATTTTAATATTCTCAATCATTGCATCAATTTGCTTGAACGTCATACTTGGAAAATGCTTCTTCTTCACTTCATACAATAAATCATCAATTTCTCTTGATATTATTTTATGGACATCTGAATTATCATGCCAATCAACTTTACTATGTTTTTCAATAACCACATTAACATCTGTTGCGATATTTGCCAGAATATCCTCATAACCATAGATAGACTTTTCTTCAGCTACTCGGTCTGTATATCCTGATTCATGGTATGACTTGTCTTCCAAAACTTCTTTGATAACACCATAGAATGCTTGTGCATGTGGTTCATTCTTAATTTTATCCGGATATGTTGTTCCCGAATAACCTTTTCTAAAGTCATGCATCACTTCTCGCATCTTATCTAAGTACTCTGCCTCAGATATTATTTTATTCTTGTATTCTTCAATGATGGCTTCAATACGTTCTGAAAATTTCTTGTAATATGCAGGATTCTCATCCCATTTCTCGCTAATACGTTTTGACATTCTTGTTCGAATCGCATCTGCCTTAGATCTTGGAGAGCCTAAACGCATTAATTCGTCTTCAAATTCTTTTTCGTTAAGAATATCCACTGGTGCTGTAATCTGAATAATGTCTTCTGCCGCAATGTATGTATCCATCAGATTTCTCATCTTAGCTTCGTATTCTTTATGATCAATAGTATCAGAGTATCTTAGCTTTACCGATGCTCTTAGTTCCTGATAGAACTTAAGCTCACGCTTATATAGCTTGATATCCTCTTGACCTAGTGCATTGTATACATGTTCAGATTCAAGAGCTATCCCAAGGTACTTGCCAAAATTGCTGAGCTCACTATAAAAATCATTTCGTAAGGCTTCGTCGGCTAGTAGTAATTCATACTCCTCTTTATCTTGCTTATTTTTAACGCTCTTGAAAATTGCAACCACATTAGAATATGATTCTCTTAACTTACCTACAATACTGATCACATCTACTAATGCACCTTCAAGATCCTTGCCATCGAAGTTTTCAAGTCCAGCTCCTGAGTATGTCCTCATAGCTGAGTCTAACTTTTGAATAAGCCCTCTATAATCAACTATCAAACCAAAGTCTTTGCCTTCATAAAGGCGGTTGACCCTTGCAATTGCCTGCAATAGAGTGTGCTCTTTCATCGGCTTATCAACATAAAGCACCGAAGCTCTTGGTGCGTCAAAGCCTGTTAAAAGCTTATCTACGACTATCAAAATTTCTAGTTCATCACCATCTATGAATTCACTCTTCATGTGCTCTTCATATTTTTGAGGGTCACTGTATGCTTCCGTCATTTTGTTCCAGAACTTAAGCACACGATCCTTTGGTTCCTCATCAACTTCGTCATATCCTTCACGTTGGTCAGGTGGCGAAATGACGATTGCTGTTTTTAAGTCACCATATTCATCAAAAGACTCTTTATAGCGAATGGCATCAAACTTTGAAGAAGTTGCCAACATCGCTTTAGCGAAAGTATCTTTGTAGAACTGTGTGTAATGCACATAGATATCATCTGCAATCAATCGTATACGCTGCTCTGATGAGGCAATAGCTTCATACTTACTCCATTTTTTCTTAAGTTCCTCAGCTTGCTTTTCTGACATATTTCGAGTGATCATTTCAATACGTTTGTCGATAGCATTTCTGTTAACAGTCTGTTCAACAAGTCTTCCTTCATATAGCAAAGGAACAATAGCACCATCTTCAACACCATCTTTAATGGTGTATTTATGGATCATACGACCACCAAATTTAGTCATGGTGCTTTTATCCTTTTTCATCAAAGGTGTACCTGTGAAACCTAAATAACATGCATTAGGAAATACTTTCTTCATTTTGATATGAAGCTCACCATATTGTGTTCTATGGGATTCATCTATCAATACAAAGATATTTTTTGACTTCACTGGCTCTTGATGTTTTGACGCAGTATCAAATTTATGGACTAATGATGTGATGATATCAGCACCATTGCTATTAATAAGCTCAACAAGATTTCTTCCACTTGTGGCTTTTTCTGCTCTTAGTCTTGAGTGATTAAAGGTTTGATAAATTTGACTATCCAGCTCGATTCTATCTGTTATAACTAGTACTTGAGGATGAACCTCTGCGAGCTCAGATAAAATATATCTAGCCAGCATCACCATTGTGAGTGACTTTCCAGAACCTTGTGTATGCCACACAACACCTGATTGACGGTTGCCATTCTTATCAAAATCCTGTATGGTCTTGATAATTTCCTTTATTGCAAAGTACTGCTGATAACGGGCAATCTTCTTCACATTCTTATCATACAAAGTAAAGAATCTAATTAGCTCAACAATACGTTTTGGATGAAACATAGAAACTATGTTTTTATCTTGCGTTGTAGGAATTCTATCATTTACAGCATGAACAAGTGTCTCTTCAAACCACTTGTACTCATCTGATTCAACATCTTCTTTCCATACAGACCAGAATTTCTTTGGTGTCCCAGTTGTGGCATATTGAGTTTCGTTTTTATTGGTTGCCATGACGATTTGCACAAACTTAAAGAGCTGAGGAACATACTCTTTTCCCTGATTTCTTAGCATTTGACTAATGCCTTGAGCTATAGATATGCTTGCCTTCTTACATTCAATAACACCAAAAGGAATACCATTAATAAAGGTCACAATATCTGGTCTCACAGTGCCTTGACCATCTTCCCGTTCAACCGAAAACTCTTCAACTACATGGAATACATTATTCTCAGGATGCTCCCAATCAATAAAGTTCAAGTTAAATGATTTAGTACCATCCATTTCAGATAAATTTTCTGGGTAACTTCTCCCCAAGACCAATGAATCAAATATCTTCTCATTGGTTTTAATTAACCCATCAGTCAATGCTTCATCAATATCTAACATCGCTTGCTGTATGTTTTTCTCAGAAAACTTATATTTCTTGCCTTTGAATTCAAATCCATTGATTTCAATCAGTCGTTCGTAAAGTGCTTCTTTTAAAACAACATTGTAAAGATTCCCACGCATTTGCTCTGCACGTTCTGGTGATATAATACTATAACCTATCTTATTCAACACCTCAAGGGCAGGAATCTGGGATATATTCAATTCATCATATGCTGTTGCTCTACTCAAATTCTCACGTATAATCCAATTAACCTCTTTAATAGAGGGGGGTTGGATTATTTCTCCTTTCTCCCAAATTATTTGGGTATTATCTATTACTCCGTTATTATAATGATAAAGCACTGTGGATTTGTTTCTATTTTCCTACAGCTTTGACTGTTTTGAGGTGACTCAGACCACAGCTTTTCGTCTTCACTGGTAATTGGTTAGTTAACGCTTTGACGTTTGTATTTACGTGATTCCATGGCCGGAAACCTTGTGGGAAACAACAGTGCTAAATATTATCAAAGGAGGTATTTCTAATGTTCTATGTTGGAATCGACATCTCTAAGTTCAAACACGACTGTTTCATTGTTACTGACGCAGGCGAGATTGTTTGTGATTCTTTTTCCATCAAAAACGATTTTGATGGATTTACAAAACTCTTGTCTGTTCTGGATTCTCTTGATCCTAAAGAGTATGTAAGAATAGGGTTTGAATCTACTGGTCACTATGCTTTAAACCTGAAGTTATTCCTCGAAAAAGCCCACTACAGCTTCATGGAATTTAACCCTGTTCTTCTCTCAAAGTTTAACAAGTCTCAGTC
>Ga0334892_1002848_pt1 | contig 11858 bp, 12 predicted proteins | sample GraSluR3_MG_4_FD_207213 | JGI IMG/M metagenome (GOLD analysis project Ga0334892, IMG submission 207213) | Sludge microbial communities from methane-producing bioreactor in Wageningen University, Netherlands - Granular Sludge_15_04-R3 | ecosystem: Engineered > Bioreactor > Anaerobic >... | reverse complement strand
GCTGTAACATGACATAACTATCGCGGGCGCTATGCCCGATGGCCAGGACCACCCCCGACGAGCGCAGGCTCTCGCGGCCCACGCGCACGCCGCCCACCTGGTTGCCGCGCAGCAGCAGCTCGTCCGTCCGCGCCCCAAAGCGTACCTCGCCGCCCAAGGCGACGATCTCGGCCCGCAGGCGCGTCACCACGGTGCGCAGCCGGTCGGTGCCGATGTGGGGCTTGGCCTGGTAGGCGATCTCGGGCGGGGCGCCGGCCGCCACCAGCTCACCCAGGATCTGGTCATGCAGCGGATCCCGCTTGCCCGTGGTGAGCTTGCCATCGGAAAAGGTGCCGGCGCCGCCCTCGCCGAACTGCATGTTGGATTCGGGGTCCAGCACGCCTTCCCGCCAGAGGCGCTCCACGTCGGCGCGGCGCTGGGCCACGGGCTGGCCGCGCTCCAGCAGGATGGGCCGATAGCCCAGCCGGGCCAGGTGCAGCGCGCAGAACAGCCCCGCTGGCCCGGCCCCGACGATGATGGGGCGCTCGGGCAGCACGATGCGTCGTTCCGTCGGCGGCGGTTGGGGCGGCTCCCAGGGGGCCACCACGCCGCGCCGCAGCAACGCCTCCAGCCGCGGGGTGGGCTCCTCCACGGCAAAGCGCAGGTGGTAGATCCGGCGGATGTTGCCCTTGCGGCGGGCGTCCAGGCTCTCACGGACGACGACCACCGCCCCCAGGTCGGCCAGGCCCAGGGCGTCGGCCAGGGCGACCTCGAGGGGCGTGTCATCGCCCAGGGGCAGCTCCAGGTTGCGGTAGAGGTATTGCATGAGGGCCAGGATACATGGAGGCTGCGCGGGGGGCAAGCGCGCCGCCGGCTCTTTGGCCAGCGCCTGCAAAATGATCTCCTCCAGGCGGGTGGGGAGGTCGGGCACCAGGCTCCGCGGCGCGGGCGGCGGTTCCTTGGTATGCGCGCGCAACGCCTCGGCCAGCTTGGCCAAGCCAAAGTCGGTGACCACGGGCTGGTTACGGTAGCTCGGGGTAGCGTGCGTCGGGCTCTGGCAGGGGCCGCAGGATGAGGTTGCCAGGCTTGATGTCACGGTGATAGACCCCGCGGCGGTGCGCATAGTCCAACGCATCCGCTACCTGCTCGACGATGGCCAGCGCCTCCGGCAACGCCAGGAGCTGCTCCTGCTGATGCAGCATGTGCAGCCAATCGCGCAGGTTCTGCCCCTCGATGAACCCCATCACGATATAGAGCAGGTTCGGGTCCTTGGAAAAGCTGTGCACCCGCACGATGCCCGAATGCTCCAGCGCAGCGATGGGCGGGCCTCTTGCAGGAATCGCTCCCGAAAGCCCTCCTGCCGGGCCACATGGGGGTGCATCACCTTGATGGCCACCGTGCGGTCCAGCGGGATCTCGTGGGCGCGAAAGACGGCGCCCATGCCGCCCTGGCCCAGCAGCTTTTCGATGCGGTACGTGTTGTCGAGCACGCGTCCAACCAGGTCGTCCATAGCTATCTCCTACCTCTCATCGATCAGAATAGGTGTAAGGATCGTCATGGGGCGTCTGGCCTGGTCCATGTCCAGTCGGGCAGAAGCAAATAGCTGTCATGGCCGATATGGTACAATAGGTGGATGTAGTCCGCGGCTGTCGTCTGGAGGCGGACGTCGGTCGGTTCCTCCACTATCAGGGCGTAGCCCAGCGCATCGCGCATCTCCGGCTGGGTACACCAGGCCAGGCCAAAGCCGCGCTTGGGCTGGATCAGCCCTTCCGGCGGCGTGGCGCTGCAGGAAAGCTCGGGCTTGGATTCGTGCCAGTAGTCGGGAACTTCCATCCACCGACCGTTGTTGGCAATCATGAGGATGCTGTCACGTTCTTGTGACCAGAACATGATGCCCCGCTCCATGGTTTGCACGGCCCACGAGCCGAGCGCGGCTGGTCCGAGGGGGCATCCCAGTGTCCGGCGGTCCCAAAGTGGTGCGAGAGCAGCATCGACCGGCACAGGGCAGGGCGTCCAGGTGGGAGCTGTCGTGGCAGTGGGGGTGGGCGGCGCCGGCGTGTCGGTCGGCGAAGCCGCTGTGGGTTCGGCCGTCGGCTCGCTGGTGGGCTCCAGCGTGGCTGACACGGTCGGCTCCTCGGTGCCCGGGGGCGTGGGTTCGAGGGTGGCTTCCGATGTGGCCGCTTCGCCCTCTGGTGACGGCGCCTCGTCGGCCACGGTGGGGGTGGCTGTCGGGGTGGGCGCCACGGCCAGTGGCCCGCCTGGCCCCCGCAGCACCAGCAGCAGGATGGCGACCACGGCTATGAGGGCGGCCGTTACCAGTAGCGCCACCACCCACGCAGGGATCGCCGGCTCCTCGATGATCAGCAGGATATTGGGCCGTCGGTCGGCCCTCTTGGGATCGGTGGACATGGACGTGCTCCTTTCACTCGCCAAAGCCTAGGTGACGGCCTCGGGCCTGTCAAGGCGCCATGGCTTTTGACCGTGGCCCCCCGCCCGCCTATACTCGGCCCTAGCCCATGGCAACAAACGTGACCGCGACCAACAGCGCCCACGACGAGGCGCGTGAGCTCTGCCAGGTGCAGCCCCAACGGTGGGAGGCGGCCTGGCATGCGCGCGTTGCCCATCATGGGCGCACGGTGCGTTTCGACCGGCCCGTGGATACCATCCCCGTCAGCGTGACGGGCGCCGCCTGTGCCCTGGATTGCGCCCACTGCAACCGCGTCTACCTGCGGCACATGCGCACCCTGCCCGAGGTTGTCGCTCCTGGCGCCCTGCCCGCTGGGGCCAGCTTGCTCATCTCGGGCGGCTGCGACGCCCAGGGCCGCGTCCCCCTCATGCCCCATCTGGAGACCTTGCGCGACCTCGCCGCCAACCATCGCCTCAACCTGCATGTCGGCCTCATCGGCGCCGACGAGGCCCGCGCCCTGGCGCCCCTCGCCGAGGTGGTCTCCTTTGACGTCGTCGGCGACCGCGCGGCCGCCCGCGAGGTCTATGGGCTGGACGTGGGCCTGGATGACTACATGCGCACGCTGGACGCCTTACGCCAACACGTGGCCGTGGTGCCCCACGTCACCATCGGCCTGCGCGGCGGCCGTCCCAGCGGCGAGATCGCCGCCCTCGGCGCTCTCGCCGCTCGCGAGATCGAACGGCTGGTCTATATCGTGCTGATCCCGACGGCGGGCACCCGCTACGAGCAGTGTGAGCCGCCACCCTTGGCCTATGTGGCCGATCTCTTGCTAGAGACGCGGCTCCGCCTGCCGCGCACTGACCTGATCCTGGGCTGCATGCGCCCTCGCGGCCACTATGGCCGCGTGCTGGACCTGTTGGCCCTCCGCGCGGGAGTCACCGCCCTGGTCAATCCCAGCCATCTGGCCGTCGAGGAGGCCGCGGCGTTGGGTCTGGAGGTATCGTGGGGGAGCGCCTGCTGCGCCCTGGACTAGACTGCGACGCCGCGTGGCGGGTCTCGCTGGGCACGGCCGATGTGCTCGGCCTGGCCCAGGCGCCGCTGGACGCCGCCCCCACCACGGCCTACCTGATGCTGGGCGAGCGCTGCGTCGGCGATTGCGCCTTTTGCTCGCAGGCCCGCTCCAGCCAGGGACGCGATGGCATGCTCTCGCGCGTCATCTGGCCCCAGTTTGCCGAGGATGCCATCTGCCGGGCCTGCGTCGCCGCCCATGAGCGCGGCGCCATCGGGCGAGCCTGCTTTCAGGTGACCATGGGGCCTGATGCCATCGAGCGTACCCGCGTCGCTGTGGGGCGGCTGGCGGGCTGCTCCTCGGTGCCCATCTGCGCCTCGGTGATGCCCCGGGATCTCGATGACGTGGCCGCCCTGCTAGAGGCCGGCGCCGAACGGGTCACCATCGCGCTGGACGCCGCCACCGATTCCGTGTACCGTCAGGTCAAGAGCGGCAGTTTCGCCCGCGTCGTCGCCCTGCTGGAGGCCGCCGCGGCCGCCCATCCGGGCCGTATCGGCACCCATCTCATCGTCGGCCTGGGCGAGACCGAGCGCGACCTGGCCGAGCGCGTCCAGTGGGCCCTGGATCGCGGCATCATGGTGGCCCTGTTCGCCTTTACGCCGGTGCGCGGCACCGCCATGGCCGACGTGCCGCCGCCGCCGTTGGCGGCCTACCGTCGCCTACAAGTCGCCCGCTGGTTGATGGTCCACGGCCATGCTCGCTTCGAGGATCTGGCCTACAGCGACGACGGGCGCATCACCGGCCTGGGCCTCCCCGCCGACGCGCTGGCGGCGCTCCTGGCGGACGGCGCGGCCTTTCGCACGTCGGGCTGCCCCGACTGTAACCGACCCTATTACAACGAGCGGCCCGGCGGCGTCATGTACAACTACCCGTGGCCGCTCACGCCGGACGAGGCCCGCCGCGAGGTGGCAGCCTTGCTTGCCCACCTGGGCGGCTGATCGAGGAGGTTCGATGCCGAAAAAGACCGCGCTCTATGATCGCCACGTCGCCCTGGAGGCCCGCATGGTCGATTTCGCCGGCTGGCTGCTGCCCGTGCAATACTCCGCCGGTGCTCTCAAGGAGCACGCCGCCGTCCGCGAGCGGGCCGGCCTGTTCGACATCGACCACATGGGGCAGATCATGGTCCAGAGACGCGACGCCCTGTCGTTCCTACAGCAGGTCGTCACCAGCGATCTCGCCTCTCTGGAGCCAGGGCAATCCCAGTACGGCCTGCTCTGCTACCAGGATGGCGGCACGGTGGATGACGTCTTTGTCTATGCCCTGGCCGAGGGCTATATGGTGGTGGTCAACGCCGCCAACAATGCCAAGGACACCCGCTGGCTCCAGGCGCACGCCGCCGGGTACGACGTCGAGCTCCGCAACGTCTCGCCGCAGACCTACATGCTGGCGCTGCAAGGGCCGGCCGCCCTGGCCATCCTGGATCCCCTATCCGAGGCCGACCTCGACGCCCTGGCGCGTTTCGGCTGCACCGAGACTAGCGTCTTGGGCGTGTCGACGCTGGTGGGGCGCACAGGCTACACGGGCGAGGATGGGTTCGAGCTCTACTTTGACGCCGCCCACGCCGAGAGGGTCTGGGACGGCCTGCTGGAGGCGGGCGCGCCCCATGGGCTGCTGCCCTGCGGCCTGGCCGCCCGCGACTCGCTCCGCTTTGAGGCCTGCTATCCGCTCTACGGCCACGAGCTGGGCCCCGACCGCGACCCCGTCTCCGCGGGGCTGCGCTGGGCCGTCGCCTGGGAAAAGGGAGCCTTCATCGGGCGCGAGGCCCTGCTCAAGGTCCGCCTGGAGGGCTCCCAGCAAAAGCTGGTGGGGATCGAGATGGTCGAGCGCGGCATCCCCCGCGAGGGCTACCCGATCTTGCACGCGGGCCAGCCCTGCGGCGTGGTCACCAGCGGCATGCCGTCGCCCACGCTGGGGCGCTCGTTGGCGCTGGGGTACGTCCCCTCCGCGTTGGCAGCGCTCGGCACGTCGCTCGGTATCGAGATCCATGGCCGCGTCCGCGAGGCGGTCGTGATCAAGCGCCCCTTTTATTCGCGGGATGGATAGCTCGGCTACGGTCTGCCAGGTGACGATTGGTCGTTTCAAACACAGGACAGGGAGGTAACCATGTCAACGGTGCCCAAGAATCTACGCTACGCCAAGTCGCACGAATGGGCCCAGGTCGAGGGCCAGGAGGCCACCATCGGCATCAGCGACTATGCCCAGCACGAGCTCACCGACGTGGTCTATGTCGAGCTGCCCGAGGTGGGCGACGTCGTCCGCCAGGGTGAGAGCTTTGCCATTGTTGAGTCGGTCAAGGCCGCGTCTGACGTGCTGGCGCCCGTCAATGGTACCGTCACTGCCGTCAACGAGGCGCTCATCGACACGCCCGAGCTGGTCAACGAGTCCCCCTATGGCGACGGCTGGTTCATCCGGGTGGAGCTGTCCGATGAGGACGCCGCCGCGGGCCTCATGGATGCCGCCGCCTACGCCGCCTACCTCGAGACCTTGGCGTAGGGGGCTGACATGACCTATGTGCCCCACACCGCCCACGAGCGTGAGGCGATGCTAGCCCGTGTCGGCGTGCCCGACGTAGGGTCCCTATTCAGCGTCGTCCCCGAAAACGTGCGCTACCCCCAGCTCGACCTGCCCGATCCGCTCACCGAGGCCGAGCTGATGGCCGAGCTGCGCACCATGGCCGAGGCCAACGCCGATCTCCACCACGCCCCCTGTTTTGTGGGCGCGGGCGCCTACCACCGCTTTGTGCCCAGCGTGGTCGGCCACATGATCGGCCGCAGCGAGTTCCTCACCGCCTACACCCCCTACCAGCCCGAGATCAGCCAGGGGACGCTGCAGGCCATCTTCGAGTACCAGTCCATGATCTGCGAGCTGACGGGCATGGAGGTCAGCAACGCCTCCCACTATGACGGCGCCACCTCCACCGCCGAGGCCGTCATCATGGCCCACAGCGCCACCCGTGGCCGCCGCACCAAGGTCGTGCTGGCGCCGGGCGTTCACCCCGAGTATCGCCAGGTGGTGCGCACCTACCTCCAGGGCGCCCAATTCGAGATCGTCGGCGACGAGCGCTACCCCGACGGCGGCCCCCAGGCCCAGCTCGACGCCCTCCTCGACCTGGTGGACGACCGCACCGCCTGCCTGGTGCTCCAGTCGCCCGCCTTTACGGGCGAGATCCTCGACCTGACCGGCGTGGCCGAGCGCGTCCAAGCTCACGGCGCCTTGTTGGTGCTGGTCTGCGATCCCATCTCCCTGGGGATGCTCCGCACGCCCGGTGCGTGGGGCGCCGATATCGCCGTGGGCGATGGCGGCAGCCTCGGCTCGCCGTTGAGCTATGGCGGGCCATCCCTGGGCTTTTTCGCCTGCCGCCAGGCCGATGTCCGCCGCATGGCGGGACGCCTGGTCGGCCGGGCCGTGGACGCCGATGGCCAGCGCGGCTATGTGCTCACCCTCTCTACCCGCGAGCAACACATTCGCCGCGAAAAGGCATCGTCCAACATCTGCAGCAACCAGGGGCTCAACGCTCTGGCCGCCGCCGTCTACCTGGCTGCTCTGGGCCAGCATGGCCTCCGCGCGCTCTCGCATCTGGTCTATCATCGCGCCCACCATGCCGCCGCCCAGATCGACGCGCTGCAGGGCTATGCCCTGGCCAGCCAGGGGCCGTTCTTCCAGGAATTCGTGGTCCAATGCCCCGCACCGGCCGCTGCCATCAATCAGCGCCTTTGGGATGACCACGGCATCATCGGCGGGTATGACCTGGGCCGCCTGACGCCCGCCTGGGAGCGCCGTCTGCTATTCTGCGTCACCGAGATGAACCCCGTCAGCCAGATCGACGCTCTGGTGGCGGCCCTGCAGGAGGTGGCATCATGACCGAACCCACCCTGCGCGAGCTCTCCGAGCCCGGCCGCCGTGGCGTGGCCCCGCCCCCACTGGACGTGCCCGCCGCCGAGCTGCCGCCCGAGCACCTGCTGCGCGACGAGCTGCCCCTGCCCGAACTCTCGGAGCTGGACGTGGTCCGCCACTTTGTGCGGCTCTCGCAGCTCAACCACGCCATCGATATCGGGTTCTACCCGCTGGGCTCCTGCACCATGAAGTACAACCCCAAGGTGAACGAGGACGCCGCTGCGCTGCCCGGCCTGGCCGCCGTCCATCCCTATCAGCCCGAAGAGTCGGTGCAGGGCTGCCTTCAGCTCATCTACGAGCTGCAGTGCTACCTGGCCGAGATCACCGGCCTTGGCGCCGCCTCACTACAGCCCGCCGCGGGCGCCCACGGCGAGCTCGCCGGCGTGCTGATCATGCGGGCCTACCATCAGGCGCAGGCGCAGGGGGATCGCGACGTCATGCTGATCCCCGACTCGGCCCACGGCACCAACCCCGCCTCCACCGCCATGGCCGGCTATCGCGTGGTCGAGCTGCCCTCCGACCCTCGCGGCAACGTGGATCTGGACGCCCTGGACCAGCACTGCAACGACAAGTTGGCCGGCATCATGCTCACCAACCCCAACACCCTGGGCCTGTTCGATGAGCATGTCTGCGAGGTCACCGGGCGGGTGCACGCCGCGGGCGGCCTGGTCTATGGCGACGGCGCCAACCTGAACGCCATCATGGGCGTGGTCAAGCCGGCGGCCCTCGGGTTCGACGTCATGCACTTGAACCTGCACAAGACCTTTTCCACGCCCCACGGCGGCGGCGGCCCCGGCGCGGGCCCCGTGGTCGTCACCGAGGCGCTGGCGCCCTACCTGCCCGGCCCCATCGCCGCCATGGAGGCGGACATGGCCGGCGCCACCTACCGCCTGGTCATGCCCGAGAGCACCATCGGCCGCGTCAAGGCCTTTTACGGGCACTTTGGCGTGCTGGTGCGGGCCTGGGCCTACATCCGCACCCTGGGCGCCGCGGGCCTGCGCCAGGTCTCAGAGATGGCGGTGCTCAACGCCAACTATCTCCAGGCCATCATCAAAGAGCTCTACCCGCTGCCCTATGACCGCCCCTGCATGCACGAGTTCGTGGTCGAGGGCGTGGTGCCCGGCAGCGACGTGCGCGCGCTCGATATCGCCAAGCGGCTGATGGACTATGGCGTCCATCCGCCCACCTACTATTTCCCGCTCATCGTCCGCGAGGCGCTGATGATCGAGCCGACCGAGACCGAGTCGCAGCGCACGCTGGATGCCTTTGCCCAGGCCATGGTCCGCATCCGCCAGGAGGCGCTGGATGATCCCGCGCTGCTCCACGATGCGCCCCATCACGCGCCGCTGCGTCGCCTGGACGAAGTCGCCGCCGCCCGCAACCCCGTCCTCACCTGGAACGACGGGGAATAACAGAAAAGACCGCCCAAGACAGGTAGGGGCGAACCTTGTGTTCGCCCCAGGCTGGCGGTAGGCACCGGGGGTGGGGGTGGTCTGTGTCCCCTGGCTGTGTGCGCAATCGCTCCAAAGGATCGCCGTGCTCTATCTCGTCGCCACGCCCATCGGCAACCTACAAGACATCACCCTGCGCGCCCTGGAGGTGCTCGGCCAGGTCGACCTGGTCGCCAGCGAGGACACCCGCGTCACCGGCCGCCTGCTCAAGCATCACGACCTCAGCGCGCGGCAGATCGCCTTTCACGAGCACAACAAAGAGCAGGCGGTGGAGCGCGTGCTGGCGGCCCTGCGCGCCGGCCGCGATGTGGCCCTGGTCACCAACGCCGGCACCCCCGGCATCTCGGATCCGGGCTATAGCCTCGTGCGGGCCGCCCTGGCCGAGGGCCATCCCATCACCATGATCCCCGGCGCCAACGCCGTCATCCCCGCCGTGGTGCTCTCGGGGTTGCCGGTGCACAGTTTCCTGTTCCGCGGGTTCCTGCCGCGCAAGGCCGGCGCCCGCCGCCGCCTGTTCGCCGAGGACGCCCCGCTGCCCCACACCCTGGTCTATTACGAGAGCCCCCACCGGCTGGTCGCCGCCCTGCGCGACGCCCTGGAGGTGCTGGGCGACCGCCCGGCCGCCCTGGCCAACGACCTCACCAAGCTCTACGAGGCCGTCCACCGTGGCACCCTGGGTGAGCTCCTGGCGTTGCTGGAGGCCGAGCCGCCCCGGGGCGAGTACGTGCTGGTGATTGCGGGGGCGACCTCCGCGTAGCCGCCCGGCCCTCTCCGATCAGATCCAGACGGCCCTCATGCTACGCGTTCGCGTCGCCGCGATCCTCGGGGGGCTGCGAGAGCTCGGGAGCGCTCTCGATCCGCTCGACCGCAAGCTGGCAGTACGCTGGATCGATCTCGATGCCGATCGCGTCCCTGCCCAGCATGGCCGCCGCCATCAGGGTGGTGCCGCTGCCGGCAAACGGGTCGAGCACCGTGTCGCCCACATAGCTGAACAGCTTGATGCAGCGACGGGGCAGCTCCATGGGGAACGGCGCCGGATGTCCGACCCGTTTGGCGCTCTCGCCGCCAAAGGTCCACAGCCCGTTGGTCCACGCCATGAACTCGTCCCGCGTGATATCCGACTCTTTGCTGCCGCTCGTCTTTTTCCAGCTCTGCTTGTAGAGCACGACGATCAGCTCAACGGGAGCGATCACGTACGGGGCCGAGGCGCTCATCCAAGAGCCCCATGCCGTCCGCCGCGAGATGTTGCCCTCATTCCAGACAATGGTCGCGTGGTACTGGAACCCCACCGCCTTGGCGATGGCGGTCAGGTCGGCGCCCACGCTCTGCTGTCCCCCCTTGTTCTTGTCCAGCGGTACATTCAGGCAGAAGCGACCGTCGTCTTTCAGCCACGCAAAGCATCGCTGCATCCATGCTCGAGCCACGTCCAGGTAATCCCCATAGGACGAGTCGTCCTCATGGGCACCATACTCCATCCCAACGTTATAGGGTGGGGACGTGACGACAAGATCGATGCTCGACGGGGCCACCAGCGTCGTGGTGCTCACATCATCATGGAGCAGGCAGATGCCGTGATCCCGGTAGTAGACCGTACCCTGCACCATTCCAGCTCCTTACGAACCTGGTCTCACCGCCCACCTGGGCGCGCCCTGGCGCAACGCCCCCTACAGGTACAGCGCCGCCATGGCGTGGGGGACGACGTTCACCAGGATGGCGCCCAGGATCACCGTGAACGAGATGGCGGCCGCGGCGAACTCGGCGTCCAGCCCCTCGTTGCCGGCATAGATCAGCGGCGTGGTGCCCACCGGCAGGCTGGCCGCCATGGTCGCCAAGACCAGATTGAGCCCCCGCAGGCCCACCAGCCAGCCCAGCGCCCAGGCCAGCGCTCCGCCCAGCAGCATCCGGATGGCGGCCACCTGCGCCACGCGGCCGGGGCGGGCGGCCTTGAGCGAGAGATAGCTGCCCACCGCCATCATCGCCACGGGCGTGTTGGCCTGGGCGAGCTGCTCCAACAGGCGGCCGATGGGCCCGGTGATCTCAATCTTGAGCAGCGATGCGGCGATGCCCAGGGCGGCGGAATAGATAAAGGGCGACTTGAAGATGTTCACCAGCCCCTGCAGGCCCACCGTGGCCTCGCCGCTATCGCCATAGCGCTTGGCGAGCCACAGGGCCAGCGTGGCGATGAACAGCACGTTGCCCACATCATACAGCGCCAGGCGGGCCATGCCCTCCACCCCATAGAACAGCTCGGCAAAGGGATAGCCGAACACCACCAACCCCACCATGCAGACCATCATGGCGCCGCGCAGGCGGGGCTCTTGCGCCAGGCGGGGCGTCGTCAGGTAGACGATGCCCACCAGGATGATGGGCACCACCAGCCCCAGCAGCGGCAGCAGCAGCAGCTCCGGCGTGATCTCGGCGCGGGCGATAGAGATGGTGATAGCCGTGGGAATCGTCACATAGTAGGCGATGCGGGTCAGCGCCAGGCGGCCCTCTTTGCCCAGCAGGCCGCTGACCCGCAGCAGCACGCCGATGCCGATCATCATGACGATGGGGACGACGTCGAGGATGGATGCCAGCATGAATCTCCCCTACGGTTGCGGCGCCGGCTCGGGCTGGCGCTCGGGGTCGGCCACGTGGATATCGCGGATGGGCGCCTCGTCGGGCAGCTCGGGCAGGCGGGTGCGGGCGGCCTCGGCCCCCGCCACCATGGGCGCGTGCACGTCCGCCAGGTCCAGCGCGGCCAGGCGCTCGGGCGTGGGCCAGCCGGTGGCCACATCCCAGCCGCAGCGGGCATAGTAGGCGTCGGCCAGCGGGCGGAAGCGCTCCGGATCCAGCCGCTGGCGCTCGCCCAGCAACGGGTTGACCCAGTTCTCGTCATACATGAACGCCGGCAGCACGCTCTCGTCCATGCGGCGGTCGCGGCCCCACTGGCGCACCACGTTGGCGCGTTCGAGCTGGAGCACGCGCTGGCAGGCCCGCTCCAGGGCGGGGGTGTCCCAATCCAGGCCCGTGCCCGCCCGCAGCAGGGCGGCGTCGATATCGGGCCCCTCGATGC
>Ga0334892_1002847_pt1 | contig 11858 bp, 12 predicted proteins | sample GraSluR3_MG_4_FD_207213 | JGI IMG/M metagenome (GOLD analysis project Ga0334892, IMG submission 207213) | Sludge microbial communities from methane-producing bioreactor in Wageningen University, Netherlands - Granular Sludge_15_04-R3 | ecosystem: Engineered > Bioreactor > Anaerobic >... | reverse complement strand
TACGAGGGTATCAACAGGAATATCAAATTGATTCAGCATCTTGATTGCCTTTTTTGTCTCTTCTATGGGTAATTTCTCAGCATTTAGAACAAACCGAATCCTAACGTTATCGGTGTTGTTGAATATCTTCTTGATCTCTCCGAATCTTTTCTGACGACGTTCAAGGATTTCAAGCACCGGATCCTTTTCATCATATTTTCTTGTGACCATTTTGTTCATGTTCACAATTGATTTTCTCTTCTTGGCAAGGGAGCCCATCCAACCCTCCAAAAGATCTGGAAGAGTCAGAATACGTAGGGTATGACCAGTTGGAGCAGTGTCAAAGATTATAATATCGTATTCATCATATTTGTCTATTATTATATCTGAAATCTTGTCAAATAGTGCTGACTCATGGGTACCAGGTGATACAATGGCAGCATCCAGCTGACTGTTGATTTCTTCCACTATTACATTTGACAAAATTGTCTTCATATTAGCTCTTATTTTTTCAATATAGAGCTCAGCTTCATATTCAGGATCAATTTCCAGTCCGTCAAGGTTGTCTCTTATTCTAACTATGCTTCTACCAATCTCAATTCCAAGAACATCCGAAATAGAATGTGCCGGGTCCGTTGATACAAGGAGAGTTCTTAATCCCCTTTCAGCATAATTAATGCTATTGGCAGTGGAACAGGTTGTCTTGCCGACCCCACCCTTTCCACCGTAAAAAATAATTTTAGCCATATTCTTCCTCCGTCATCTTAGGGATCCAGATCATAATTTGACCATCGTTCTTCCCATACGCTTTTTCTTTTTCCCATACGCTTGTCCCAATCCTCTATTTCATCCACCAAATACGGAAGAAGTTCCAAGGTGTAGTAGCTTATTGGAAGGGGCATTCCTAGCTGATCGGAAAAACAAATCAAAATAAAATTATCCATTTCCGTCTTTGTTTCACTTTCGAGCATTTCATAGGCCCTACCTTTAAAATCAGTAGCACCCTTAAAAAATAGTCCGAAATCTGTGATAAATTTCTTAAGTTTATCCATAATAATCCCCTTACATAAAAGAGAGAAGCCTAGGCTTCTCTCTCATACCTTTCAGATTGCCATCAGTCCAATTCCTCTGTACTTGCAAAGGCTGCCCTGGACTCCAGTATCAAGACAATTGCAAGAATGAACAATGCCACTGCAAATACCAAAAGTATTGGATTTGCCAGGTTTGCCATCATCAATAGGACAAGGGCGACCAATGTTGCTATAAACATGAATACCATTGGGTAAACAGCCATTTTGTATTGTCTTCCAGTTCTCTTAAGCCACAGAGCAAGAGCCAACAGGGCTAGTGCTGCCAGCAGCTGGTTTGCAGATCCGAATATCGGCCATACAAGCTGGTATCCTCTAAATGCCAATGTACCACCTATAATAACTGTTATAAGTGTTGAAACATATTTGTTTGTCAAGGTGTTAGTGAATCCATTTGAAGCTGCACCTTCTATATCAGATGTGAAAAATTCCTGGAAAATAAATCTTGCAAGTCTTGTTGCAGTATCCAATGAAGTCAATGCAAATGCTGAAATCGCTAGTGTAACGAAGTTCTTTGCGACCAACTGTGGGAATCCCAATGATGCCATGAATGTTCCTATACCATCGGCAAAAACATTAAGGGCTCCTCCTGCTGCGGTAACCTCAGCAAGCTTGTCAGCTGTAAGATATGCAGCTGTGATAATTGCAAGTGTTGCAAGTACGCCTTCAATAAGCATTGCACCGTAGCCAACCAACTTAATATCAGCCTCAGTGTCAAGCTGCTTGGCTGTTGTACCTGATCCAACCAGTGAGTGGAAGCCTGAAATGGCTCCACAGGCTATTGTAATAAACAATATTGGGAACAGGTAGTTTGTTCCAACCTTAAAGCTTGTATATGCTGGCAACTGAATTTCGGGTCTCATTACAAACAATCCTATAACTCCACCTGCAAGCATGGCGTAAAGCAGGAATGAGTTAAGGTAGTCTCTAGGCTGTAGAAGTATCCAAACAGGTGTTACTGACGCCACGAATATATAACCCAGTAGTATAATCATCCAGGTGTTCACAGACAGGCTTAATGGGAACATGACTCCAACCCAGACAGCCAAAGCCAATAGTGCTACACCTATAACGGTTCCTACCGCTAAGCTGACTCCCCTCCTGTATACTCCAACTCCAAACAGGATTGCTAGAGCGATAAACAGTATTGATGATGTTGCAGCCTCAGGTGTTGATACAAATGCTGAAGCTACTATGTTTGTAAATGCTGCAACAACAAGTATCAAGGTAAGCCATGCAAATAGAGCAAATAGCTTTTTACCCTTGGAACCCATGGTGTGCCCGATTACTTCACCAATGGATCTACCTCCATGTCTAACTGAAGCAAACAGTGAACCCATATCATGGACGCCACCAAAGAAGATGGAACCAATAACAATCCAAAGCATAACGGGAAGCCATCCAAACATTGATGCTGCAATTGGCCCTACTATTGGACCTGCTCCAGCAATCGATGAAAAGTGGTGCCCCAACAAAACTGGTGCCTTAGCGGGAACATAATCCACACCATCGTTCATGGTATGGGCAGGCGTTTTTTTTGTGATATCCAAACCCCAGTGTTTCGCTAACCATGCACCGTATGTAGCGTAGGCAATTAGAAATGCGACAATACTAAAAATAATTAACCATAATGAATTCATAATTTCCCTCCTTCTATAAAATTGCGTTTTGTAAACTTAAATGAAAATTGAGGACTCCAAACCCTCTGTGGTACAATGTTTTTTGCGGAAAACAAATACCTCCCAGAAAGGATGAAGTCCTCATGCAAAAAATTGTATCAATCAGTTGTCCAAAGTGCAACAATAATCATTCATTTTATCGTTACGGTAAAGATAAATTTGGTTTCCAAAAGTATCTCTGCCGTAAGTGTAACCATCAATTCGCACCTGATAATCCCAGTAAGAGGGATTCTGACAATCGCAAGTATCCAGATTGTCCTATGTGCTCCAAGGCTACTTTTCTTCACCATGATCATGAGCATTATTCTAATTTCAGGTGCTGTGATAAAAAGTGCAACCACTCTTTCTTTGTTGTAAAACCTTCGGCCATATTACCTGCTTCTGTCTCTAAGCTTGCTGGTAAGAATGATTTCAAGCGTATGCGATATCCTGTTCATATCATCATTTCGGCTCTTTCCATGTTCTATCTTGGTAAGGATTCCTTCAGGAATATCGCCTTGATACTTAGGATTACCAATAATATCAAGGTTTCCCATACCACCATCAGCAACTGGTGTAAAAAGTTTGCTCCCTTGTTCAATAATCTTTCTTTGGAGCTTATGCCTTTGATGAATTTTGATTCTGATGAGTGGCATGCCGATGAAACGGTAGTTAAGATTTCTGGTAAAAGATATTACATTTGGTTTGTGGTTGATTCTGAAACTCGTTTTGTCCTTGGCTTTCACTTATCACCCTACAGGGACTCTGCTCAGGCCTTTACAATCTTCAATTCTGTAAAAGGTATGGGAAAGGTTTCTTCCATTGTCAGTGACCGTTACAGCGCCTACAAGGTGCCTGCCAAGTCTGTGCTTGGCTCTGATGTCAAGCATATCAGAGTACAGAGCTTCAAGGATGATATCTCCAACAATCTGATTGAGTCTTTCCATCATCAGTTCAAGGCTTGGTACAAGACAAAACAGGGTTTCAACTCATTTGACTCTGCCAATAATCTGATCAGCATGTTTGTGTTCTTCTACAACTTTGTTAGGCCACATTCATCTCTTGGTGGTCTTACACCAGCTCAAGTTGCTGGACTAAGCCTAACTAAGAAGCAAAAGAGAAGGTATCTTCTCATAGCTTGATTTGTGTTTGATTTCGCCTAATTTGTTTTCAAAGGAGCGGCCTTGGAGTGGTCAAGGGCGCGCGTAAGCGTGTTCATTTTACCCTTGACCAGGACTAGGATGATCCTTTATCATCTTCCTGGCGAAATCTGAAGCAATTTTGAGCAATTCTATGAAAACATTGTGCTAATCTTTCATATTTAGTTTACAGAGCCTAAAATTGTATAATTTACCTGGTAAAACCGTAAATCTCGCTTACCTCCCTTCCTTTCTTATTAGCTATATTTGATCCGTCCTCAAGGGAGGTCAGTATTATCCTAATATCAACCCAACCCTTGAATCCGAATGAAAAGCCCTTGTGATACCTGAATTTCTCAATGCTCCTTAATACGTTGCCATCTATTTCATTAAGTGGTTTATCCACCAGTATTACACCTGTAATGATGCTTGACATATGCTCGTCATGGAGCTCCACCAGTTCATCAATGCTCCTAACCATATTATCTGTAAATCTCTTGAACTCATTGGTATCGAGATTTTCTACTCTTTTTACAAGAATATATTCATTATTCTCCATAGCATATATCTTAGCTGACTTGGTAAGGAAATACTTTTCAGCCCTTAAATGATACCTTGCGAACAAGTCATATTCTTCATTGTCGACCCTATGATTCCTTAATATATCAAAGCTTCTAATCAGCTTTTTTTCCAATTCATCCAAGTACAGCTCCAATTCCATCCAATCACTCTCTTCATATTAAATTTATGACAAATGTTTAATTTACACCTTTATTGTACTCCTGCTCAAGTTCAATGTCAATAAAATGAAGGTGGAAATTTTATTCCTTTAAAGTGCAGTCTCCTTTGGACTTTCCATTGGAAACACCATTATCTAATTATCAAATCCATAGCCCTATTTTGAGCCATGTACTTAATCCTTTCCAAATCTATTGTCTTCATTTCACGTTTATGCATCAAAACCCTTCCATCAACTATTACTGTGTCCACATCACTTCCATAGGTTGAGTAAGCCAATGCAGACACGAGATTATGTCTTGGAACAAGATGCGGTTTATCTAAATCCACCAGAATGATGTCCGCCCTTTTCCCGACTTCCAGGGATCCAATCTCCTTATCCCATTGTAATCCTCTGGCTCCATTTATTGTAGCCATCCTTAATGCATCCACCGCCTTTATGCTTAATGCGTCCTGATCCACTGCCTTGTTTACCAAGGCTGCCAGGTTCAGCTCCTTGAACATGTTAAGATTATTGTTTGAAGAAGCTCCATCTGTACCAAGAGATACATTAAGACCTTTTTCAAGCATGCTTTGAACCGGAGCGAATCCACTTGCCAATTTGAAGTTGCTTCCAGGATTGTTTACCGGATGGACCTCCTTTTCAACCATAAGCTCAATGTCATCCTGGTCTACATGTACGCAATGTGCAGCCAGAGTATGCACATCCAAAACACCAAGATCATAGACGTGCCTTATGGGAGATTTGCCGTATATTTCATAGCTTTCCTGAACCTCTCTTTTTGTTTCAGACAAATGTATATTGATACCTGTTCCAAGGTCATCTGCCAAGTTTTTGGCCTTTACCAGAAACTCCGGACTGCAGGTGTAGGGAGCATGAGGGGCTATCATGACACGTATTCTATCATTTGAGGTCTTGTGGTAGCGGTTGAAAAGTTCCCTGCTCTCATTGAGTTTTCTGTCGGGATCATTTCTGTCCTCTACAATTCCCCTTGTTATCATTGCCCTGAGTCCAGACTCCGCTGCCCCCTTGCCCACCTCATCCATAAAGAAATACATGTCACAGAAGGTAGTTGTTCCAGTCTGAATCATTTCAGCCATGCTGAGCAAAGAGCCCCAATATATATCCTCACCGTTTAGATTGGCCTCAACAGGCCATATCTTTTCAGTTAGCCATTGATGCAGGGGTAAATCATCTGCATAATTCCTCAATAGACTCATCCCCATGTGGGTGTGTGCATTTACAAGTCCTGGCAATGCTGCCTTGTTTCTACCATCAATTGTTTCATCTATTTCAATCCCTGGAATTTCATCACCCAAATGTATGATTATTCCATTCTCAATATAGATGTTGCTATTATTTAATATTCGATTTTTTTCATCAACGGTTACTATATCAACATTTTTTATCCTTAAGACCATAAAACCCTCCTATTGGTAAACGCTTCCCACTTCTTCCTTGCCTGAATTGAATATATCCTTTCTCCTATATGTTAAGACTGCGAGTATGAAGCGGACCAACAGATCCACCCCCATCATCAGCCATATCCACTCAATCCCTGCATCCATAACGTATGTCATTAAGAGAACCAGCGGCACCCTCACAACCCAAAGTCCCACTCCCACATTTATCATTGAAGCCTTTGGATATCCAGCTCCTCTAAGTGCTCCATTCAGAAGACCTGCCAAGTTTTGTGGTATTTGCAATAGACCCATTATAAACAGGTAAACTGCTCCTACTGCTATAATTTCAGGATCATTTGAGAAAGCCCTCATGATTTGTGATGGCAGAAATATCATCAGACCCCCAGCCACTGAGGTTACAACAAGAGAAAGCCTTATTAGATGCTTCATGTAGGTTCTCCCCATTTCATTGTCTCTTGAACCTACTGATTGTCCCACAAATGTTGATGCGGCTATTCCAAAGCCAGCAGCTGGCATATATGATATGGACTCAGCCTGTAGACCAAGCTGGTATGCTGCGTAGGCAACTTCACCATAGGTCAGTACAGCTCGTGTGATGATTATGGAGGCAAACTGCCAGAAGCTCATTTCGAATGATGTGGGTATGGCAAACCTTATTAGTCTGATTGCCTGTTCCCTATTGAACTTTAATCTGAAGCCGCCACCAAGCTTTGCAAATGTTCCATTCTTGCCAAACAATACGAAAAGACCCATTAAAGCTGCTATACCATATGATATGTTATAGGCGATTGCAGCACCCTTGAGTCCCATTTCAGGCAGTCCAAGCTTTCCGAATATCAGGATGTAGCTGAGTATTATGTTTACTCCATTGAGAACTCCAACTATTATCATGGGTGTCTTTGCATTTCCCATCCCCTGCAAAATCCCTGCTGTCAATAAAATGACTGCAGTAAATGGCAAGCTCCAGGACAATATTCTAAGATACATTGCCCCACCAGCCAATAAAGCAGGAGTGGGGTTGAAAACACCAATTAAGCTCTCAGTGTTCCAGTATATAAGCTGCTGAAAGAGCACGGATACACCAAGGGCAAGTATAAAGGCCTGTTCAGTGGTATCCTTTAGCTTCCCGTGATCCCCAGCTCCAAAGTTCTGTGCAACGAAAACCGAGTTCCCCGTCCCTATTCCCTTTAGAACTGCCCATATAATCCTAAATAGGATATTACTCATTCCAATTGCTCCAACTGCTACAGAGTCTATCCTTCCCACCATCGCCATTGACACTACCCCGGCAGTCATCTGAAGAATGTTTTCAGCGGTTATGGGCAAAGCCATGGAAAGAATTTTTTTCCTTACTTTTTTATCATCGATAGCTATTGTCGTCATGTTCTCTCCCTGTTGTTATACCGTAAAATGTAGGAATCTCAATACCTCAATATAATCGTCTGTTGTAAAGCCTACTGTGGTGCTATTTAAAAGAGAAGCTCCAGGATAGAAGGAATTTCTCCTGGCTTCGTAATGTCTTGGGTATTCAACCTCAACATTGAATTCTTCCGGAAGTTGAATCATCAGGTCGCCCTTCTCCTTGACCAGTCCCTTCTTCACCCCTGCCTTTATAAGTTCAATTGCTCGTTCAGGGTGAATATTGATAGTGGAATTACCCCTTCCTTCCTTGACAGCAACAGTTTCTATGAATGGATTAATCTTTATTACCTCCTGACATAACGACTTGTCACCAGATAGGAATATTACAGGGACTTTATGATAGGCCGCAATATATGCATGAAGCATAAATTCATCTACAGGCTTCCCATTAATACTTATGGAAAGAATTCCAGTGGTCAATGTATGTGACAGAGGACTTCCGTCCATACCCGCACCTGAGTGATATCCTATAAATGCCACACCGTCAAAGGAATCATCCAGCTCCTGTACCATTGAAAATAGCCCTTCATCCCACCCCCTGATCAGTCTGACATTCATAGGGAGCCCGTTGTGATCCAAATTTCTTCCACTGTCATGGGCATCCTTAATTATAATCTCCATTTCATCGAGCTCATTTGCTCCCTCACATGCCGCTCTTACTTCAGCAGTCATCTGATCTGCAAATTGTGAATAGTCCCCCTTGTTTTTCGAGGTTTCATCCCAATGTGTTACACCAGTGATACCTTCAATGTCTGCACTTATGTATAATTTCAATCCAATTCCTCCCCCGTGCTTTCTTGTTATTTCCTTCTAATTATAACATTTAAAAGTTATTTTTACAGCTGTTTTAAAAATCTGAGTGAACTCCAAATCGAATTATCATTTCAAAATTTAGTACTTTTGGAATAGTATCACTTTGATTATTTTACTAAAATAAGATGAAATTTATCAAAATCCTGTTATAATTGAATGACAGAAGGGAGGGTTTTAAATGGATTATATTGTAAAGGCATTTATAGAGATTCCAAAAGGAAGCAGTAACAAGTATGAGTACAACAAGGAGTACAAGGTGTTTGAACTGGACAGATCACTTTTTTCTCCAATGTTCTACCCTACTGACTACGGTTACATACCTGACACCCTGGCAGAGGATGGCGACCCCATTGATATCATGGTATTAATAGCCAATCCAACATTCCCAGGCTGCCTTGTTCATGCAAGGGTAATAGGAATGTTCCTTATGAAGGATGAAAAGGGTAAGGACGAAAAAATTATTGCAGTTCCAAGAAACGACCCGAGGTTTACTGAAATTGAAACAGTAGAAGATATGGGTGCTCATATGAAAAAGGAATTTGAACACTTTTTCTCCGAATACAAGCGTCTCGAAGAAAAGGAAGTCATAGTGAGTGGCTGGGCTGGAGTTGATGCGGCAATTGAAGCTATTGAAAAATCAAGGATCGCATACAAAAAAGCTAAGGATGCCTTGAAGTAATTGATATATATTATCATTTACACCTCGTCACTTATGTGGTATAATGTCCATGGCTTAAAAATTATCGCGGCAAATTTCTTTATGGAGATGATAATTAATGGCTAACATGAAAGGACCCAGATTCAAACTGAGCAGAAGACTTGGTTTAAATGTTTATGGACATCCTAAGGCTATGGACAGGGCCGTAAAGGGCACTTCCAGAGCAGACAGAAAACTGACGGAATATGGACAGCAGCTACTTGAGAAACAAAGACTTAGAGCATACTACGGTGTTATGGAAAAGCAGTTCGTCAAGTACGTCGTCAAAGCAAAAAAAAGTGAAGACCAAACTGGTCATGCTCTTGTGAAAATTCTTGAATCAAGACTGGATAATCTTGTGTACAGATTGGGCATTGCCTCTTCTATTCGACAAGCCAGACAAATGGTTGTTCACGGTCACATACTGGTAAACGACAGAAAGGTTGACATACCTTCATACCTTTGTGATCCAGGTGACAGCGTGACCCTTAGAGAAAAATCCAGAGGCGTTGAGCTTTTCAAGGAGAATTTCGAAAATGCTCTAGCAAGCTCTCTACCCTATTTATCAAAGGATGCAAATCGTTTCGGAGGTACCTTCGAGCGACTTCCTGAAAGGGAAGAAGTACCAATTGAAATAGAGGATCAGCTTGTTGTTGAGTATTACTCAAAGCTTATATAAGCACTATGAAGGAAGGACTCAGATTTGAGACCTTCCTTTTTTTATTCCATATTCATAAATTTTGACTGGATAAGATTTTCCAGCAGCTTGTATAAGAATGCTGTTGAAAGAAATATTATGACTGCATAAATACCTAAAATCATCAATAGGCTCTGGTCCGGAAGAAGAATATATCCAAGAAAGCCTGCACCGAATATATATAGGGTGCCGATCGCCATTGAAATAATCACATTGAGGTTCTGCTTCATTGCCTGCTGAGGATTTGTCCACCCCGTCATGGGCCTTGTAATATCAACCACCATCCCTATCATGGTCAAAGGAATGCTGGCACTGATTCCAAATAACAGAATTATTATTACCTCAGAGACCTTCAATGGAACCATGAATAAAATTCCCAAAATGAGCAGTACTCCTCCCAATACCTGGAGAATGACTGATGAGAGAGTTCTTCCCAATATTTGAACCTTAGGCTTTATGGGAAGTGTCCTTTGTATCCACATATTTGTTCCTTCTCTGGAAAAGGTTGTCGCTCCCAATGAGTTAAGGATTCCAAAGGATCCTATTACTCCAATGGAGCCTAATATCAGTATTTCCCTGCTCTCCATGATCATCTCCTTCATCGGTTCGTATGCATCGCCACCAGTGAGCATTGATATTGCCAGAAGGGCGGGAAGGATTATAACCCCACCTACTGAATTCATAAGGTACACAGGAGTCTTGAAAATCATCAGAAGTTCCTTTTTGGCCATTGTTATAATGGGATTCCTTGCTTTAACAATGCTTGTTGAATCCACTTTTCCTCCCCTACCCTTTGCCGCTGATACCTCTATGTTCCCAATCAGGCCATCAAAGAATATTCTTTCTGCCAACAGCATCATGAGTATGAATCCAGCTATACCAGTTCCCATAAATAGGAGAATGTAGAAAAAACCAGCTGGTGAAAATCCATTGGTCAATGCCAATGCAGCCCACATGGCAGTAGGAAAAGCCACCCCAGCTCTATTCAACAACAGATTTGCATCTCTTGCAAGGTTGAACATGAAGTTTTCACTGTCCATTAGGTTCTGAGATGTCATCTGATTTATTTTTATCTGAACAAAAATAACGAATATAATAAATAATACCGCTGCAATTGTCCTAATGAGGTCCTTCTTCCCCTTAATGTTTGTGTACTTCATAAATACCATGATTAGAACCGATGATACAGCCAAAGGGAGAATTGGTAGTGCTACAACTGCTATTAAGCTCATGGCCCAATAGGGCAATCCTTCATTCCCAGCCCTTCCATATATAATAATAAATGGAAGTATGACAGGAAGGCTTGTCAAATACTCGCTGACCATCAAAGAAACAAATTTCGACCCAATTATATCTGATGGCTTTATTGGTAGAGGCACAAGCTGGGGAAGGTCATTGGAAAAATAGTATTTGCTCATGACATACATAATTCCCAGCACCAAAACTATCATTTGAGCCGACATAAATCCAATGTGAAGAAAATATGACTGTTGACCCATTTGCCTGAATACATCATAAAAAGAGTCCAAAGCCCTTACCATAAGAATGTAGGATGGTAGCAGAGACATCAAGGCCAAGACTATTATTGCCATTGGAAATATCTTCTTCTTATTTTTAATATTGTACATAAGCGATGATAATCCAAAGGTTATGTTTAAATCAGTTCTTATCAACGACAGCAGTTTATTATTCATTTTCAGTCAGCTCCAGGAATATATTTTCGAGAGATTCCTTCTCCTGAGCAGTTCTTCTAAGCTCCTCCATGGTCCCCATTGCGATGATCTTGCCTTTGTTTATGATTGCTATTCGGTCACAAAGCTTCTCTGCAACCTCCATAACATGGGTGGAAAAGAACACAGATTTTCCTTCATTGCACATGGTTCTCATAATTTCCTTCAGATTGAAGGATGATTTTGGGTCCAGCCCCACCATAGGCTCATCAAGTATAAATAGGTCAGGATTACTCATAAGTGCGGCTGTCAATACCAATTTCTGCTTCATACCATGGGAATAGCTGCTGATAATATCACCAAGGGCATTCCCAATGTTGAATACACTGGTGAAATGTTTTATTTTTTCAGATCTTTCACCTATTGGAATCCCATACATGTCCCCAATGAAATTCAGGTACTCAATTCCGCTAAGCCTGTCATAAATTTCAGGGTTGTCCGGTACATAGCTTATTCTGGACTTGGCTTTCAA
>Ga0334892_1002846_pt1 | contig 11875 bp, 6 predicted proteins | sample GraSluR3_MG_4_FD_207213 | JGI IMG/M metagenome (GOLD analysis project Ga0334892, IMG submission 207213) | Sludge microbial communities from methane-producing bioreactor in Wageningen University, Netherlands - Granular Sludge_15_04-R3 | ecosystem: Engineered > Bioreactor > Anaerobic > Unclassified... | reverse complement strand
CATATATTTTTCTTTTCTTGCCTTTGAATTTAAATTGCCCGACATATCTAACATTAAAACTGCCTCTTGACAATTCAGCTGTATCCCTGGGCATCCTCAGATCGCCCCAATCGGACTCCACGGCAATTCTCGCGGACAGATTGACTGAATCCCCCAGGACATCATAGGCAGACCTCTGACCGCTTCCGATATACCCCGCAAAAAGCCTTCCGAAGGTTATACCTGCTTTTATATCATTCCCGTAGATTGTACTGACTTCCAGAATAAACTCCAGTGCTCTCTCCATATTATTTTCATGCATTACAGGAATACCGAAATTTATAAGGGCACTGCATCCTTTGTCTCCAAAGCTGATCCTGCTGAAATAGCCCCCCCATTTTTGTGCCAGCTCAAGCATATCGGCAGAAAATCGGTTCAGATTATCATATTTCCATTCTTTTTCTTTTATGCATATAAAGATGCTGACAGCATCCCTGAGTTCATCAACGGGCTTACTATCAAGAATTATCTGAGGAATAAATGATCTGATGCTCTTATGGCACTTCTCACTTTTATTAATTTTATCATGGTTTATATCTCCGGAAGAAATATCTGACAGGATTCGGAATCCCGATGCTATTTTTGAGGTTCTTGATATTTTTTCTATTTGTTCAAAGGCTGCTTCATCTATTACAATATCCATGGGACTGCAATTTTTTTCAGCTTCTGAACAGCTGTTAACCGCCTCACCCTTGAAATAATAGGTTTTTTTCTCCCTCAGCCCCGTTATGCCCCATTCTACTAATCCATAGGATATGCCTATTTTAACAGATATATTGAAATCCCCGAATTTTGTTGCTTTAACCTGCCGTAAAGCAACTTCATTTCTAATGTTTATTCCTGCTCTGCAGGTTTCAATGGCATCTTCTGGAAATACTGCCATAAAAGCATCTCCTGCAAAATGTGCGATAAACCCGCCTTTTTCATATACTTGAAAAATACAGGGGGAGAAAACCTCATTTATCATAATGGATAATACCTCTGAACCCTCCCTGCCGTATTCTGCAAGTTTTTCAGTAATATTGGTAAAACCTGATATATCGGCAAATAGAACTCCCGCTTTGAGATGGCCGTTGCGCAGACCCTCTTCATATCTCTCAGCAATAAAATGAGGTATTAGCTTGTCAAATAACATAATATAGCCTGTCTATGCGGAAAAACTTCTAAGAATAGCTGATAAATTCTATATCTTTCAGGCTTTTCTCCCTGGATCATTTAATTTATGGCTATGTAGACAGGAATACTGAAACGCATTCTGGCGGTTAATGTTATTTCTGCCTCAATCATTTCCACATTCCTGTCCTCCGGCTGAATGAACCGGATTTTACGTCCATTGCCTTCAGGTTTTATCTTAGCCGGTTTTTCCGGTGTTTCCCGGATATAAAACACATAGTTTATTTCCGTAATATAATAGTTGAAATGCTCGGGGTATTCAACAGTGCATTCCCATATAACAGCATCGTTTTCCTGTATTGTTTCATAATGAGCCCTGATCTTATCCTTTTCGATCCTTATTTTATCCTGAGCTTTCTGTGCAGGAACATATATTTCACGCTGTATCTCAACGGCTTTACCCTCCGTATCCTCGTATTTCGCCCTGACTAAGAGCGTTTGTTCAGGGTATGGGATTATCCTGGGAATATCAATGATACACCGGAAATTATTGCCGGGTTCTTCAGAGGAAATCCAATCCCCCTGCTCCAGCTGATACTCTGCCTTCACAATATCGCTCATTTTATCACTCAGCAGTCTGAGCTCTAGACAGCGGTTCAGATTGTATGAAAGCAGTTCTGCCTTAATAAAAGCATCCTGCTCAGGATAAAGCTCTTGCTGTATTACAAGCTCCATCTGTCTTTCATCCTCCTCCAGCTTATTAAAGATGCGCCTGAATTCACCGGATGTGGAGAGGTCATGGAACCGGACATGGGTATGGTGGTGGTGGAATTTTGCCCATCCTTCCCATCGGGCGCATGTCATTATGCTGTCCATTTCATGAAGAAGGTCATCCGTAATCTCATACATGCCTTCGGCCTGCCATTTTCTGAGCTGGTCCATAACTGCCTTTTTTACATGATAATCTACACCCACGGATTCCAATAGCATATAATTAAAGGGCTTGACATGCATTTTAAAGAGCTGAAGAAAGAAATAGCTCTGGCGTTCCTTATCAAGCCTGTTAGCAGGCCCCATGCACTCGTATACATCTGCAGGCAGGCCTTCCTCATCAGTCTGGGTACTTGAGTAATGCTCGTCGCATGCCGAGTAGTCCGGGTCGGAGTAAAGCCCCTTCAGGCTGGTCAGATAATACCCCAGGTCAATATTTACCCCTCCGTCATGAGATCCTCCGGGGTGCCTCCCTCTCGGCGGTTTGCCTTCCAGCCTGCTTACAGGGGTATCCCCGTATTCTGTGGTCATGTCAAATATTGCCATGGGATAGGGGCAGGTCCCCATTTCCCTGGCAGTTTCAAAAGCGGTAAGGCGTATTACTGTTATGGGAAAGGAGCGCGCCCAGCGGAAATCCGGGGCACCATCGGCTCCTCCGGCCATATCCTCAGCCAGAACCGTAAATCCCTCTTTTTCAGACAGGGGCGCATAAAGATGGCGGAACTGGGCGGTTTTTCCTTCATGGTATCGGTCTACGCCATCATTGGCCTCAGCTAAAAATGCAAATAGAAACAATGTCAGAAAGACAAAAAATACCCTGGAATTCATATACATCTCCTTACTTCATATTTAATATATTTTATTTCATTATAGTTGTTTGGGATAATCCATTGCTATGCTTAATAATTTGTCAAATATACCTCCCGCAGGAATAGCGGCAATAAACTTTCTGATTAAGGAAGCATTAAAGCACAGTTTGTTTAATGCCCAAAGCTGATAATCAGGTCTCATGTTTTTTCCAGTCTTTTTATCATAGTTCTGTAGACATATTTTCTTTCTCTGTCATAGAGATTTTTCAGTATATTGAGCGCTTTCTTTCTCAATTTCTCCTTTCTAAGGAGGCTGAACAAATCATAAAAGATAAAACCCTTCTTTTCATTATTTATTTTCTGAGCTTTTAAAACAGAAGATAGATCCTTTAGCATAAAAGCCTTCTTTTGAGCTGAATTTATCACAAAGCGCTGGATTGCAGAGGCCATTATAACATCTCTGCTATTTTCCTTTTCTGCAATAATAGAAGCCTCCTGGTTTAATCTTTCTGATTCTTCTATTAAGCCTTTTTTGAAAAGTATTTTTGATTTTATAATAAGGCAGTCTGCTAATAGCCCGTTTTCAATTTTTATATTCTTTAAGGCACTTATAGCTCTTTCAATATAATACAAAGCCTTTTTTCTGTTTTCATAAAAATAACAGCATTCTCCTGCCTTGGCATAGAGCATACCTGAAAAAAGACTGTCTCCCAGCTTATAAAAAATGTCAGCTGACTCGCTGAAATTAGACAGAGCCTTTCTGAATCTGCCAGTATTAAAGTAAATGTAGCCCATATTTCCAAGAGCAAGGGCTGATCCCCCGGGTTCACCCATTTTAACTGACATTTCTCTTTGAAGCCTGAAACACTCAAGGGCTCGTGAGAAAAGAGATAAATTCTGGTAAACATTACCGATATTTCCTATAGCTCTTATTACTCCCCTTTCATCCCCTGTCTCTTCAGATATCCTTTTGTCTGTTTCCATAAACTTCAGGGCTTTATCATATTTTCCTTTGGTATTGTAAACATTACCTATATTTGCTGAAGAACTTGCAATACCCCTCTTATCACCGATCTCCTCAGAATAGGCCTTTGCCAGAATAAAGCATTCCAGGGCTTTATCATAATCCCCGAGGTAATTAAAGGCTATTCCCATATTATTTGTTGAGTCGGCAAATTGCTTCTTATTGCCTGTTTCCTTTGATATTTCCAGATCTGTTTCAAAGAATTCTATGGCTTTGTCATATAAGTTGAGATTCAGGTAGACCTTTCCTATATTCGCAGATGCAAAGCCTATTCCCTGCTTATAGCCAAGCCTTTCACAGATATCTTTATATTTATGCAGGTACTGGATGGCTTTATCGTGCTGATAGCGGTTCATATATATCACACCGATATTTGCCAGGGATAAGCCTGCACCCTTTTCATCGCCGACTGCCTGCATAACTTTACCGCATTTTTCAAAATATTGCTCAGCCATATCATAACTGCCCATATCAAAATACACATTCCCAATATTTCCCAAGGCGGTAGCAATGCCCTTTTTATAACCGATACCTTCCGATACAGTCTTTGATTTTTCTAAAAACCTTAGTGCCGAATCATACAGGTTTTTATGCTGCATGAGGGTACCATAAGCATTCAGGGATTCTGAGAGCAGTCTGCTGTCCTTTGATTTTTCTGATAATTCAATGCATTCCCTGTACAGATTTTCCAGAGATTTCCGCTCACCCATAAGCTCCAGAATCTCACCGATTTTAAGTTTGATTTCCACTGCTTTAGTATTGTCCCTGATATATTTTAGCAGTTTGCCGTATGCGTCGACAGCCTTAGCATTCCTATAGACTGATTTAAGATAATCCCCGGATTTTTCCAGATAATATGAAGCTCTGTCGGCATCTTCTCCCTTCTCAAAATGGTAGGCCAGTTCGGTATAATATTCCTTTTTCAGGTTATCGCCGGAACCAAGCATATTTTCAATCACAAAACCGGCATATTTATGAAGGATTCTCAACCTTTCCGCAAGCTGCATATTGTAGGCTGTTTCATTAATAAGCGAATGCCTGAAGGTATATATTATCTTATCAAGGCTGTACCATATATTGCGTTTTTCCCCGTCGGAAAAATAATAGGACTTGTCCCGTGCAAGCATCCTGGAAATGGCCGTCTCATCAAAAATCATCCTGTCAATGCCTTTAAAAGCCTTAGCCATCTCACTTATTGCAGAAATCAGCCTGATAATAATTTCTTTGTTAATATCTCTGCCAAAAACCGATGCGATTTTTATAATTTCCCTTAGCTCTGCGGATAAGCGATCTATCCTGGCTACAAGAATCTGGCTTATGGAATCAGGGATTAGTGAAAGATCCTTGCTCAGCTGGTATTGCCCGCCTGAAATCTGTATAAAAGAGTTCTCCTTCAGGTATGAGCATAATTCTTCCATAAAAAAGGGATTCAGCAGTGTTCTGTCCTTTATCAGTTCAAAAAGCCCTTTCGAAGGATATTTACCTGTTAATTCCCGTATTTTTTCTTTTGCGGGATCATCAGCAATAAAATCAAGGTCAATAAAATTACAGCGTATATCCTCAGAAATGCCCAGGGCAGGTTTCTCTCCGGTATCACTGAGCCTGGAAGTGCATATTACCGCAATCGGATAGTCCTGTATATGCCTGCATAAATTTTGAATAAGCTCAACTGAATTTTCATCGATCCATTGAATATCCTCCAGCTTTATAATAACTGGTTTTATGAGGCTTAAACCCTTGAAAAACTCCTTTACAGCAAAGATTGAGTTTTCATATCTCTGTTTTGCATCCAGCTGATCATAGATAGTCCCCTCAGTCCTGAGTGACATCATCCCCATCAAAAAGGGTCTTGTCCTTTTCAGTTCCTTCAAAGCAAGCCCGGAATAAGGGGTCTGCAAGTCCTCAAGTCTACTCAGGAGCTCATCCATTACTATGCAGAATTTATATTCCCTGTCCTGAATACTTTCTCTGCTGTCCTGCCTGAAGTAGCGGTTTAAAAAATAAATTACCGGATTCCAGGCCTTTTTCATTACTCTGTCACAATAAAGAGAGCATACTATGGCTTTTTTCTCAATATTTTTAAGAGCTTCATACAGAAGCCTGGTTTTTCCTATGCCTGCATCACCGTGAATATATACCAGCCCTGCAAACCGGTCCTTAAAGACAGGAGCAATAGCCTGCCTGATTGTTTTTACTTCCCTTTCTCTTCCATATAGCTTTCCTTGATAAGCAGGGTCAGCTGCCTTTTTTTTCCCCTTAAGCTGATAAACCTTAACAGCTCTTGTTTTACCTTTAAATCGGAATTCATCAATATAGTCAAAATCAAAAGCTTTCATGATATCATCTGCTATTTTCGCCGATACCCACACTTTCCCCCATTCTGCCTTCATTGCGATCCTCGCCGATTGATTGACTGAATCGCCTAGAACATCATAGGCTGATCTAAGTGAGTTTCCGATAATCCCAGCGAACAGCCTGCCGAAGGTAACACCGGCTCTGATACTGGACCCATATAAACTGTTAAGCTCATATATGCAGTTCACTGCGCGAAAAATATTATCCTCCCAGCCAAAAGGAATACCTAAGTTAATAAGTACAGTACCGCCTTTATCCCCGAAGCCTATACGGCTGAAATAACCTCCCCAGAGAGAAACAGTCTTCAGCAGGTTCTTTGAAAATTCATTAAGGCTTTCATGGCTGTCTTCAATATTTCTGAAAGATACAAATATGCTTACCACATCCCTTAATTCATCCAGCGGTCGATTTTCCAGAAGCTGAACAGGGACAAAAAACTTCAGAATATCCGTTTTGATGGATTTATATGCAGTAGCCCTTTTGGGTTTTTCTCCGGCTGAGATCTCAATGAGTTTACTGAATTTTCCCTCAACTTTCTCTGTCTTTATAATATCCTTAAGCCTGCAGTACAGCTTTTCATCAAGTATTATATCCATGAAGCCGGAATGTTTTTCTGAGAGAGAACAGCCGTCGATACAGTCGCCTTTGAAATAGTAAGACATTTTATCGCCGCTGCCTACAATGCCCCATTCACATAAACCGTAGGACATGCCTATACTGGCTTTAATCTCATAACTGCCGAATCTTGTATCCCATTTTGGTTTTTCTATAAAATGCTTCTTTATTTCCCGGGCCGTATAAAGGGTGGATAAATCATCCCATGGAAATAATGCAGTAAAACTATCCCCTGCAAACCCGGTAATAAACCCTTTCCTTTTATATACGGAATCTATGCAGGGCGTAAAGACCTCATTGATAAGCCTTGACAGAATTTCTGCACCCTCCTGTCCGTAACTGGAGAGCTTTTCTGTAAGCCCTGTAAATCCAGATATATCGACAAACAAACTCCCGGCCTGGAAATTCCCGCTGAATATTCCCCTTGCAAAATTCCCGGCAATAAATCTGGGAATCAGGTTATGCATAAGACTAAGACTCCATACTTTGATTCCTTAATATAGACTCAAATAATATTTTTTGCAAAAATTAAAAATCTTATTGTATTATTCTAGGTTTACCGACAGCCCTTTTCTCGGTTTTTTTGGGAATTCATGCATGAATTGCATTAATAATGACCGCGGCAATGCTTATCTTTATTTGACTTTGAGTCTCAAATCAGGTACTCTTATACAAAAGCAAAACCAGGAGATGAGGAATTATGTTTCTTACTAAATGCCCGAAATGCGGCCATGAATTTGAAATTACACAGCAGCTCAGGCAGGATATGCAGAAGGATATTGAAAAGGAAATCAGGGAAAAAACTGAAGCTGAGATAAACACGAAAAATCAGATTGTACTCCGGGACCTGAAAAACCAGATTGACGAGAAGGAAAACAGGCTGAAGGAAGCGGAAAATAAAGAACTGGAGCTGAAGAAAAGAGAAAGGGAAATCCTTGAAAAACACAGGAGGCTTGAAGAAAACTTTCAAATAAGGCTTGAAAGTGAAAGGTCAAAGATTGAAGAGACCATCAGGCAAAAAATGGCCGGCGAATTTGCAGATAAAGACCTTGAAAGGCAAAAGGAAGTAGAGAACCTTCAAAAAATGGTAGCATATGCCGAAAAGAATGCAAAAGAAAGCCTGATGGTAGAAATGCAGAACCTGAAAAACCAGATTGAAGAAAAGGATAGAAGAATAAAAGAGGCTTCCCTGAAAGAGCTGGAATTCCTGAAAAAGAAAAGGGAAATCGAACAGAAAGAGCAGGACCTCGAGCTGGAGATGCTTAAGAAACTGGACAGGGAGAAGGCCGAGATAGAAAGGGTTTTGATCAGGAAAATTGATGAAGAGCACAGGCAGAAAAGCCTTGAGAAGGATAAAAAGATTCAGGACCTTACGAAAATGCTTGAGGAAGCCAAGAGAAAGGCCGAACAGGGCTCCATGCAGACCCAGGGTGAAGTACTGGAGCTTGATTTTGAAAAAGCACTGCAGGAGGGCTTTCCCAGGGATATCATAGAACCTGTGCCGAAGGGAATAAAAGGTGCCGATATTATACAGCGGGTTATTTCTGATGCAGGCAAACCGAGCGGTGTCATGCTATGGGAGGTAAAGTCCACAAAAACCTGGAGTGACAGCTGGATAGATAAACTGAAGGTGGACCAGAGGACAATAAGAGCTGACATTGCCGTTATACTGACCCAGGCCATGCCCAGGGAGATGGAAGACTTCGGGCTGATCAGCAAGGTATGGGTGTGCAATGCTAAAAGTTCCCTCGGTCTGGCCATGGCTCTGAGAATGCATCTCATAGAGCTTAATTTCACCAGGAATGCCTCGGTGGGAAAAAACGAGAAGATGGAGGCTATATACCGGTACCTTTCCGGCAATGAATTCAGGCAGAAGGTGGAGGCCATAGTGGAGGCCTTCAGGAATATGCAGGAACAGCTGGATAAGGAGAAGAGGGCAATGAATAAAATCTGGAAGGAAAGGGAAAAGCAGATTGAAAGAATAATGCTAAATACCGTGGGTATGTACGGGGATGTAAAGGGTATCATCGGGGCTTCCCTGCAGGACATCCCGGAGCTGGAACTTGACAGCCCCATGAAATCCCTGCCCCCCTCCGGTGAATGAATCATCAGGCAAAAGGCTTAAAAAACAGATATCCATGTATTGACATCACGGCTTCAGGCATATAAAATATTATATCATTGTTATATAAAAGGAGAAATTTTATGAAAAAGGTTCTGTATTTTCTTTTAATAGTTTCTTTTCTGTTTTCAAACAGCTGGGTATTTTCCCAGGGCACAGGGATAATAGAGGGGACTGTAACGTATAATAAGGCAGAACCCCTGCCGGGAGTTGTTGTAAAAGCAGAATCACCAGTACTGCCCCAGCCGAGATATTACACCACCGATGAAAGCGGAAAATACAGGCTTATTGATCTCCCTCCGGGAAAGGATTATAAGCTGGAATTCAGGATGATGGGTTTCCAGACCGTTTTAAGAACAGAAATAGAGGTACAGGCAGGCAAGACACTGGAAATAAATGTTCAGATGCAGGAAGTGGCCTTTGAAGAGCAGATTGTTATTTCAGACAGTTCCCCTGTTTTTGATCAATCCTTTAATGACAGCACTGTCTCAAGACATAAGGCAGAGAGGAGTTATTATGCCCCGTCACCGTCATCCCTTAATGAAGAGACCATAGGCCTTTCCGTCGGTGGAGCCAAGGATATTGAAAACTTCAGGAAAAATATAGAGAATGGATATCTTCCCCTTCCGACAGACATTACATATGAGGGTATTTATTACGATTATTACTTTGACACAGGGCAGACAAAAGAATGCAATAAGCTGTTTTGCCCATCATACAGCCTTGCAGTCTCCAGAGATCCTTTCTCAGCAAGAGAAGAATTCTATATGCAGATCGGACTTAATTCGGGTATAAAGCAGTCCGATTTCAAAAGAAAGAAACTGAACCTGGTTGTTGTACTGGACATATCGGGCTCCATGTCATCCCCTTTCAACAGATACTATTACGACCAGTTCGGCGCCCGGGTCCCGGTAGAGGAAGAACCCCAGTTCTCAGGAATGGACAAGATGTCTGTGGCTAATAATACAGTGGCAGGGCTTCTTGGCCATTTAAAGAGTGATGATAATTTCGGGATGGTTACCTTTGAAAGCAGAGCGGAGATATTCATGCCTCTAACCAATGCAGGTGAGATAAATTTAGCTGAGCTTAAATCCAGGATATTGAATCAGAGATCAAGGGGAGGCACAAATATGTCAGCAGGGATGAACCTGGGCATATTTCTCTATGAGAGCTTTGTGGATGCTGACCCGAGAGAATATGAAAACAGGATAATATTCATAACCGATGCCCAGCCGAATACCGGAGACCTCTCAGAGCAGGGCATGCTCGGGATGGCAAAGCGGGCATCCAATAACAGGATATATACTACTTTCATAGGCGTGGGGGTTGATTTTAACACCAGACTGATAGAGGGCATAACCAAAACAAAGGGTGCAAACTATTATTCAGTCCATTCCGGCAGGGAATTTATGCAGAGAATGGTGGATGAGTTTGAATACATGGTAACTCCCCTTGTCTTTGATCTCGCCCTTACTTTTGAATCAAAAGGCTTTGAGATTGAAAAGGTATATGGTTCTCCCGAAGCAGACATTGCTACCGGAGAGCTGATGAGGATAAACACCCTGTTCCCCTCAAAAAGGGAGGGCGGGGAAACAAAGGGGGGCATAGTAATCCTTAAGCTGAAAAAGCTCACAGAAAAGGGGAGGATTAAGCTCAAAACCTCCTATGAGAACCGGGAGGGAAAAATTGACGGTGATCAGCAGTACATAGAGTTCCCCAGCCACGAAAAGGACCACTTTGATAATAAAGGCATCAGGAAGGGAATACTGCTGGCAAGATATGTAAACCTGATGAGAAACTGGATTAATGATGAAAGGGTAAGCTGCCGGGACAGCAGTCCTGTTTCCCGGAGCATTGACATGGAATCAGGAATACTGCTTCCCCCGGAAATAGACCCCCATGGCCTTAGCCAATGGGAAAGGCAGTCTGTTCCCCTGAGGGTTGACAAAGAATACAGCTACCTGATTGAAAGGTTCATTACCTACTTTGAATCCGAGACCAAAGCCTTAGGCGATGAAACTTTAAGCAGAGAAACCGCTGTAATGAAAATGCTGACGAATTATAATGCAGAAAACCTGAAGGCTGATGACTGATGGCAGGGGCAACCAGAAATTTCCTGATATTTGCGTCAATAATAGCATTTATTTATATGATTGTAATGAATATCCTTGCCAATTCCCTGCCTGTCAACAATCTTACAACAGGCGATATCTCAGATATGTACCCGAATCTCTTTGCTCCTGCGGGCTTTGCCTTCTCCATATGGGGCCTGATATACCTGCTTGTCCTGTTTTATGTCATATATCAGGCAGGTATCATCCGATTTAAGGATAAAAAGGTACCGGAAGCCTCCGCCATGAAAATAAGGGTATTTTTCATCATAAGCTCCCTGGCAAACGGGCTGTGGATATTATCCTGGCATCACCTGTTAATTCCCGTCTCCCTGGTTCTTATGGGAATAATCTTCTACAGCCTCATGAAAATATGCGGTGAACTGGCCAGATTCCCGATGGGCACCGGAGAGGGATTTTTTATGAGGCTTCCCTTCAGCATCTACTTCGGATGGATATCAGTGGCATGCCTTGCAAATATAATAGTACTTCTTGTAAGCACAGGATGGGATGCAAAAAGCAGTTCGGGAATTTTTGCAACAATAGCTTTTCTGGCTGCGGGGGTTGCACTGACCGGGTTCTTTACCCTGAGAAACAGGGACTTTTTTTACGGACTGGTACCTGTATGGGCTTATTGCTGGATTCTTTTCAGACATCTGTCTCCGGACCTGTTTGCAAGCCGGTATATATCAATTATTATAACAGCTGGAGTCTCATTAATTGTGCTTATCGGCTTTCTGGCATTTCATCTGATAAAGAGCAGAGATATAGGAGTAATGACTGAAGCAGAGGACTGTCATCAGCAATAGCAGATGATTTATGGTCCCGGAAATTCAATTTAATGATTGCTGACGGCATCCTGCGGGTTTTAAGAAGCAGTTTTTCATCTGAAATAATTTTATCCAGCATCATGAAT
>Ga0334892_1002845_pt1 | contig 11878 bp, 10 predicted proteins | sample GraSluR3_MG_4_FD_207213 | JGI IMG/M metagenome (GOLD analysis project Ga0334892, IMG submission 207213) | Sludge microbial communities from methane-producing bioreactor in Wageningen University, Netherlands - Granular Sludge_15_04-R3 | ecosystem: Engineered > Bioreactor > Anaerobic >... | reverse complement strand
CGTGTAGAGGGTTCACGTTTTCGGATCATGCTTGAACGCCTCGAGCTGTTCATGATAGTCGAGCAAATGCCCGTGTAAAATTTCTGAAACGGATAAATCTTCATGTGGAAGTTTGAAGAGTGAATAGGGCTTGTCACATGTATAAAGAATGTCGTGATGGTGTGCCAGTAAGTATAAGAACTCAGACTCAAACGCCTGTCGCTCTTCCTCACTCATCAAAAGGAAGGCTTCTCGATGCTCGGCGAGACTCTCTAGCAACAAGACCAGCTTGTCTTCAAGGTGAATCAACAATCGGTACTGTTTGATTGTCATATGCTTCAATTTGACGTTCGTCACTTTCATATCCTCTTGGAGCATCATATGCAGCTCTTGATGGCCAAGGATGCGGGCTCGCGTCTCGAGCAGTTCTGCCGGGGAACCGACGAGCTCTCGCCAATGATGGAACAGATAAGAAGAAGTCTTACGTACCTCGTTCAACAATCGGTCCTCATACCGAGGGGGCATGAATGCGTAATTGACACCGAGTGAAACGAACACACCGACCGCCGTCAATAACGAACGGGTCCACGCATAATGAAAGAAATCCGAAGTGGGACTTTCGAGCATCATGACGATGGCAAACGCTGCATACGTCGACATATGGGTCTTATCGAATGTCGTGTTGAGCGTGAGCGAGACGATGACGGCTAATCCGATCGAGAGCGGATTGACACCGAACAAATAGACGATGAAAAGTCCACACATAAGACCGACGACCGTTCCGAATATACGACTGAACACGATTTTAGATGACCGCTTGACGGTCGGTTGCATCGCCACGACTGCTGCGATGGCCCCCATCCCTGAATAGATCCCGAAGATGTACCACGAGATGGCGACGGTGATGGCGACGGCGATTCCGGTTTTTAACGTACGTAACCCGACTTTCGGGATGTATCGTTTTCCATTCATTTCAGTTCGACCTTCCCTGTCTCAGAAATCAGTTCCACCACCGGTCGATTCGATGTCGACAATTGATACACACCGGGTTCGACTTCTTCGTAACGGTCGCTACTCGAGACTTTTCCAGTCGTCGTCACGTTCACTTGTCCTGTCGCATGTTTCGGCGCGTAACTGAGCGTCCCGGCTTCCGTCTGGATGGTCATCGCTTGATTGACGACGACATCGCTGACAGTCGCATGACGATAGGACCGAATGTCACCGGTCACAAGTCGTGCCGATTCGATGGTCGTATCGCTTTTCGATTCAATCCGCAGTCGATCACTATCAATCTGTTTCAAATTGACGGCATTCACATCCATGACAATCGTCTTCGCATTCAATCCTTGTCCTGTCACCTGCTCCGCTCCTAGATGAACCGAAGTCATCGAGCTCGGCAAAGCGACTTTAATCTTATAGCGCGACGGTTCATCGCTCGCTCGACTTCCGAAATAGCTGAACCAGCCATATCGCTCGACGACGTAGATCGTGTCCCCGACTGATTTGACTTTGATGCGGCGTTCTTTCGAATTGGTCTGCATCACTTCAATCTGTACCTTTTCATTTGGACTACGAACGAATTCCACGTTCCCATGGTCTGTTTCGAGTCGCAATTTCTTCATTTGATATCGGTCTTCATACTGGTCTCCTAGCGCTAATAGATGACTGAATACAAATAAATTCACAAAAAAGAGCGCTGGGATGATGGTCAAGACGAGACCGAAGGCGATTTTACGATGTTTTGGAATTGCACGAAATCGTGCGTTCCATGTCTTCTCTTTGCTTCTTGAATACGCCATATGCCTCTCCTTTTCGAATCACTTCCGTTATTTTACCATGAAGTATGACATATGCCGAATCGAAAAAGAATCCGCCCGAAGGTGGATTCTTAAGAGGTGACGAGGTCGCTCCAGGCACGAGGGTCTTCTTGCCAGTCACGAAGCGAATCGAGCTCCGAACGGTTGAGGACGCCCGTATTTTCGGCCACTTCAATTAATTCTGAGAACGTCGTCAACGATGTCGCCGACAGATTTGCATCGGCTAGATTCTTCTCGAGAACCGGTAATCCGTACGAGAAGATGGCTTGAATTCCAGTGACTTCACCGCCCGCCTCACGTATCGCTTGGGCTGCATCGATACTCGACATCCCCGTCGACAATAAATCCTCGATGACGAGCACTCGAGCGCCTGCCTCGAGTTTTCCTTCAATTTGATTACCTTTCCCATGCCCTTTTGCACTCGACCGAACATAAATGAACGGGAGACCGAGTCGGTCAGCGAGCAACGCCCCGTGAGGGATCCCTGCCGTGGCCGTCCCTGCAATCACATCGACTTCAGTCGGATTCACTGACTTCACCAATCCATCGACAATGACTTGACGCACATTCGGAAAACTGAGTGTGAGTCGATTGTCGCAGTAGATTGGACTCTTTAACCCGCTCGACCATGTATACGGCTCAGTCGGTGATAGTGTGACGGCTTCAATCTGTAAAAGTGCCTCAGCGATTTGTTTCATTCATTTGTCCCCATTCCTTCATAAATTGGTCGTACATCGCCATCGGATCAGTCGCACGTGTAATCGGTCGACCGACGACGATTGAGTGAACACCCGCCAGTCTCGCTTCATGCGGCGTCGCGATACGGACTTGATCATCCTCGGTTGCACCGAGTCGGATGCCCGGCGTGACCGTCATGAACGTGTCCCCGAGTTTCTGATGAATCGCTTTCGCTTCCTGAACGGATGCGACCACTCCGTCAAGTCCCGCCTGCTTCGCAAGTGTCGCTTGTCTGAGAACGGCTTGGTCGAGTCGTCCAGCAATCCCGAGCTCTATCTGCATCATGCGCTCATCTGTCGACGTCAACTGTGTGACCCCAATCAATCGAGTCGTATCATTCTCTTGGCGTAACCCGTCTAACGCATAGCGCATCATCTTTTCGCCACCTAATGTGTGGACATTCGTCACAGCCACCCCGAGTTTTCCGATTTGTCTCATCGTACGGCGTGCCGTCTCCGGGATATCGTGTACTTTCACATCGAGAAAGACCGGATACCCCCCGTCGACCAATTCTTCGACAAAGCGTGCGCCTTCCCGATAAAAGAGTTCCATCCCGACTTTAACAGCCGGTCGGTTTGAAAATCGTTTCAACAAATGAAACGCTTCGTCCCGCGTTTCCACGTCAAGGGCGAGATACAAGTTGCGCATAGGCCTTCCCCCTCACATCCAAAATATGTTCGATTCCGAGTAAATCGAGTCGTGCCGGTAACGCTTCGATGATTTCCTGGCAGACGTATGGATTTTCAAAGTTTGCCGTCCCAACAGCAACGGCAGACGCCCCGGCGTAAATGAACTCAAGCACATCGTCTACCGTGCGAACCCCGCCCATAGCGATAATCGGTATGTTGACCGCTTGCGCGACTTCATATACCATCCGGACCGCCACCGGTTTGATGGCCGGACCAGATAACCCACCGATTCGGTTCGCTAAAATCGGTCGTCCTGTCTCGATATCGATTCGCATCCCAACGAGTGTGTTGATCATCGTCAAGCCGTCCGCGCCGGCCGCCTCGACAGCTCGCGCCATGTCCGTGATCGACGTGACGTTCGGAGACAGTTTGACATAGACCGGCTTACTCGAAGCCGCTTTGACGAGTCGCGTGAGTTCTGCGGCCATTACCGGGTCCGTCCCGAACTGCATGCCCCCACATTTCACGTTCGGGCATGAGATGTTCAATTCGATGGCTTTAATCGTCGGGTCGGCGCTGATTCGACGGGCGACTTCCACGTATTCATCTGGCGTCGAACCGGCAACGTTGGCGATGATCTCCGTGTCGAACGTTGAGAGGAATGGTAATTTTTCTTCGATGATCGCATCGACACCTGGATTTTGAAGTCCGATCGCGTTGAGCATGCCCTGTGCCGTCTCGGCGACACGTGGGGTCGGATTTCCGAATCTCGATTCCTCCGTCGCTGCTTTGATCATGATGCCTCCTAAGATGGAGAGGTCATACAGTTTCGCGAATTCTTCTCCAAATCCGAAACATCCGGAAGCCGGAATAATTGGGTTTTTTAAACGAAGACCTGGTAACTCGACATTCAATCTCATAACAGCACCTCTTCCGCATTGAATACCGGACCGTCACTACAGACTTTCACATAGCCCCCCGGTGCTTGACAGACACAGGCAAAACAAGCACCGATGCCACAACCCATCCGATTCTCGATTGAGAGATATCGTTCAGGAATGGGCGAAGTGGCGACTGCCTTTAACATCGCTTCCGGACCACAGCTGAACAAGACATCTGCCTCGATGCGTGCGAGGGGGCCAGTGACAAAGCCAGGCTCCCCGTGACTACCGTCTACTGTCGTAATGATCGTCTCCCCCAGTTCACGAAAAGCATCTTCATAAAAGACGCTTTCTTTTGAGTCAAATCCGAGAATTGCAATCGTTTCAATCCCCATCTCATGGAGTCGGCGTCTGACGTAGTAAAGAGGTGGGACCCCAATTCCTCCTCCGACCAGGACGACCCGCTTTCCATGTTGCGCTAGGGGAAAACCGTTCCCGAGCGGACCAAGGACGTCTAGTGTGTCCCCGACGCGTTTCCCCGATAGCTCAGTTGTCCCTTCTCCAATCACTTTATATAAGAATGTAATTTCGTCCCCCTCGACGTTCGCCACCGATAACGGTCGACGTAACAGACCGGACGTCTTGATGTGAAAGAACGTCCCAGGGGCGATTTCCACCCCAGGGCAACGGACTTTCATTTCCATCGTCGCTTTGGCGATTTGTCGATTGCTGACAATCGTCACGTCATGTCTCATACCATCACCCCGAACGTTGTGAATGCCGGGATGCTGACCGTTTGGAACGACAGGCTTTCAATGACTTGTAACAACGCTTCGACTGTATCGAGCGAGGTAAGGCAAAGCGTGCCCTGCTCGGCGGCCGTTCTTCGAATCAAGAACCCGTCTTTCGTGACGAGTGCGTCGCGACTCGTCGTATTGATGATCAAGTCGACGTCTCCTCGCTCGATCACACTGAGCATCGTCTCACCGTCTTCTTGAATTTTCCCGACTCGACGAACACGCATCTGTTCCGCTTCGAGACAATCAGCCGTCCCACTCGTTGCCATGAGTCGGAAACCGAGGCGGTCGAAACGTTTCGCCAAGGCGATGGCCTCATCCTTGTCATGGTCGGCAATCGTCATGAGCACGTTCCCTTTCAAGGCGATGTTCATCCCTGCTGCGACGAGCCCTTTATAGAGTGCTTTTTCGAGCGTGCGATCTGTCGCCATGACCTCCCCTGTCGACTTCATCTCAGGTCCGAGCGATGGGTCTACTTCTTTTAATTTCGCGAACGAGAAGACCGGTACTTTGACCGAGATACTGTCCGACTCAGGATGAATGCCTGTCCCAAGACCGAGTTCTTTCAAACTCGTCCCAAGAATCGTTTGCGTAGCAATTCGTGCGACCGGTAACCCCGTCACTTTCGAGATGAATGGGACCGTCCGGCTCGCACGTGGGTTCACCTCGATGACATACAAGTCATCCGCATAGACGAACTGGATGTTGAGCAGACCTTTGATGCGGAACGCTTTCGCCAACTTGATCGTATAATCGACGACTTTTTGTTTCAGTTCTTCACTGAGTCGTTGCGGCGGATAGACGGCAATCGAATCACCTGAGTGTACGCCGGCACGTTCGATATGCTCCATGATCCCCGGGATATAGACGTCCGTCCCGTCACAGATGGCATCGACTTCAATCTCAATTCCTGTCAAATAGCGATCGATGAGAACCGGTCGATCTTTTGAGGCGATGACCGCATGTCGCATGTACCGCTCAAGCTCAGACTGTTCATATACGATTTCCATCGCTCGTCCCCCGAGCACGTACGATGGTCGGACGAGTACCGGATAGCCGAGTTCGTTCGCACAAGCGACGGCCTCTTCCACATTTGTCGCCGTCTTCCCAGGTGGTTGAGCCAATCGTTCCGCTGACAATGTGGCTTCGAACGCCTTCCGGTCTTCGGCACGGTCGATATCTTCGAGGGTCGTCCCAAGAATTTTCACGCCGTTCGCTTCTAGCGATGCCGCCAAGTTGATGGCAGTCTGTCCACCGAATTGGACGATGACACCTAGCGGGTTCTCGTTCTCGATGACCTCCAACACGTCTTCTGTCGTCAACGGTTCGAAGTACAACCGATCGGAGATGGAGAAGTCCGTCGAGACCGTTTCCGGGTTGTTGTTGATGATGATGGCTTCGTATCCTGCATCGCGAATCGTATCGATCGAGTGGACGGTCGCATAGTCGAACTCGACACCTTGTCCGATTCGAATCGGACCTGATCCGAGGACGAGGATGGACTCCCGGTCTGTCTTCACCGCTTCGTTCTCCACTTCATACGTCCCGTAGAAGTACGGTGTCTCCGATGCGAACTCGGCTGCGCACGTATCGACCATCTTATAGACGGGACGAATGTTCCATTCTTTCCGTTTCGTGCGAACCGCTTCCGTATCCATCGACAGCATACGCGCGATTGCCACATCACTGAACCCTAGACGTTTCACCTCCAGCAGACGTTCTGATGTCAACGGTTCCTTAATCAGTTGTTGCTCGGCTTGCCAGACCCGGTTTAATTTCTGTAAGTAGAATCGATCGATTTTTGTCAGTTGGTGTAGCGTTTCTACCGAGTATCCGCGACGAAGGGCCTCATAGACGATGAACAGACGCTCGTCTGTCGGATGAATGAGTCCATGTTCGAGCTGTTCTGTGTCTAATGCAGAAAGTTGTGGAAGGTGAAGTTCTTCCATCCCCAGTTCGAGCGAGCGAACGGCTTTTAGCAAAGCCTCTTCTAGATTCCGACCGATGGCCATGACCTCACCCGTCGCCTTCATTTGTGTGCCTAAGCGGCGATCCGCGGACTCAAACTTATCGAAGGCGAAGCGTGGGATTTTGGCGACGACGTAATCGAGCGCCGGTTCGAACGAGGCGTAGCTCGTTTCGGTGACCGGGTTTTTTAGTTCTGACAACTTGTAACCGACAGCGACTTTCGCAGCAAGCTTGGCAATCGGATAGCCTGTCGCTTTTGATGCGAGCGCTGAACTCCGTGAAACACGTGGATTCACTTCGATGACGTAGTACGTGAAACTGTCTGGGTCGAGTGCGAATTGGATGTTACATCCACCCTCGATTCCGAGTGCCCGAATGATATCGAGCGAGACGCTCCGAAGCATCTGATAATCCCGATCTGACAGCGTCTGCGTAGGGGCGAATACGATGGAGTCACCGGTGTGGACTCCGACCGGATCAAAGTTTTCCATCGCACAGACGATGATGGCTTGGTCACTCGAGTCACGCATGACCTCGAACTCAACTTCTTTCATCCCGGCAATCGATTTCTCGAGCAAGACTTGCGTCACAGGACTCGCCTTTAATCCAGATTCAACGATTTGCTCGAACGACTCCCGGTCATGGGCAATCCCGCCACCGGTTCCCCCGAGCGTGTACGCAGGTCGGATGATGATCGGGTACCCGATCCGTTCCGCAAACCCCCAAGCAGACTCGAGCGTATGGACGATCTCACTTTCAGGTACGCCGTGACCAAGTTCGAACATCAAGTTACGGAACTGTTCCCGATCTTCCGCTTGAACGATTGCAGACAGTTTCGTCCCGAGTAGCTCCACGCCACAATCTCGCAAGACGCCCCGCTTGTCGAGTTCAAAAGCCAAGTTCAAACCTGTCTGCCCGCCAAGCGTGGCAAGGAGTGCATCCGGACGTTCCTGCCGGATGATTTGCTCGACGAATTCTGGTTCGAGCGGTTCGATATAGACACGGTCCGCCGTCGTCGGATCCGTCATGATGGTAGCCGGATTCGAGTTGACGAGGATGACTTCGTAGCCTTCTTCTTTCAAGGCAAGACATGCCTGTGTACCAGCATAATCAAACTCCGCTGCTTGTCCGATTACAATCGGTCCTGATCCGATTACGAGGATTTTCTGAATATCTGGTCGTTTTGGCATGTCAAATTCCCACTTTCTGTTTGTTTTCTTGTACGAGTTGCATGAATCGGTCAAATAAGTCGTTGGCGTCGAACGGTCCCGGTGCTGCCTCCGGATGATACTGTACCGAGAAGGTCGGGTGATGGAGATGTCTTACCCCTTCGATCGTTCCGTCATTGACCGCACGGTGTGTGACGATGAGCGGTGTATCGAGCAGTGACGTTTCCTCAACCGCATATCCATGATTTTGAGAAGTGATGGTCACGGCGCCGGTCTCAAGCTCGAGCACCGGATGATTCGCGCCACGATGTCCGAACGGAAGCTTGAAGGTGTTCGCACCGTTTGCGAGAGCAATCAGCTGGTGACCGAGACAAATCCCGAACATCGGTGTCGTCGGCATCAATTGCTCGATGAGCGGCAGTGCGGTCGGAACGTCTTTCGGATCTCCTGGTCCATTTGACAACATGATGCCGTCCGGCTCATACCGTAATACGTCCTCTGCCGTCACATCGTGCGGGAAGACGACGACCTCACAATCTCGTTTCATCAACTCGCGCATGATTCCAAGTTTCGCCCCGAAGTCGATCAAAGCGATGCGAGGGCCGGTTCCCGTACTCACATATGTCCGCTTCGTCGATACGCGTGCGACTTGATCGTTCGGCGATTCTTCATCAAAGCGGACCCGTACCTCGTCCCACGTCAACTCTCCATCGATGAGGACACCGCGCATGACCCCTTTCGCTCGTAAATGACGTGTCAACATCCGTGTATCGATATCCGAGAGCCCCGGAATGCCGAAGCGGGTGAGTGTCCCATCGAGTGTCGCCGTTGAACGGAAGTTCGAAGGCGTATCGCATACTTCTTTTACAATCAACGCTTTTGCCATCGGAATCGTCGTTTCAAAATCCTCACGATTGACGCCATAGTTCCCAATCAATGGGTTCGTCAATACAATCATTTGGTCGCAGTATGATGGATCCGATAAGATTTCTTGGTATCCTGTCATCCCTGTCTGGAAGACGACTTCCCCCATCGTATCAGCCGGTGCCCCGAATCCTTTACCGACAAATTTCATTCCATCTTCAAGCCATAATGTTCGTTTCATCAAATCGCCCCTTATATACAATTTCGCCACCGACCATCGTCATGACCGGCCATCCGACAAGCTTTTCCCCTGCGAACGGTGTATTCTTTCCTTTTGAATAAAATGTCGTAGGATCGACCGTCCGAGACGTTTCCGTATCGATGAGAATCAGGTCCGCATCCGTCCCAACTTTCAGTTCCCCTCTTGATAAACCGAATACGTCGCTCGGACGTTTCGTCATCCAGTCGAGCAACTGACGCTCCTCCATGACGCCAGTTTTTACAAACGTCGTGTACAGAAGTGGAAGGGCCGTCTCGAAACCGGTAATCCCAAACGGAGCCCGCTCCATCCCTTGTGCTTTTTCTTCTGCTGTATGGGGAGCATGGTCCGTCGCGATCATATCGATCGTCCCGTCAAATAATCCCTCAAGGAGGGCCTGTCGATCATCCTCGCTTCGTAGCGGTGGATTCATCTTGAAGTTTGCATCGAGTCCCGGAATATCATCCTCACTCAAGACGAGATGATGCGGCGTCACTTCTGCAGTCACGTGAATGCCGGCTCGTTTCGCATCCCGAATGACACGAACCGATTGGCGGGATGAGACGTGACAGACATGATAATGACATCCAGTCTCTTCAGCGATCAACACGTCGCGAGCGATATGGATGCTCTCTGCAAGGCTCGGAATTCCTTGAATACCATGCGCCTCACTGAATTTGCCCTCGTGAACCGATCCGGCCTTCAACGTATTGTCCTCACAGTGGGCGACGACTGCCTTGTTCAATCGTTTCGCTTCACGCATGGCTTGTCGCATCATCGCCGCCGATTGGACACCAACACCGTCATCCGTAAAGGCGAAGGCATCTGCGAGCGATTCCATGTCGACCTGTTCTTCACCGAGCTGTCGTTTCGTGATAGCGGCGTAAGGCAGGACACGTACGACCGCGTCTTGTTCGATTTTTTGAAGGAGGACGTCCATTGTTTCGCGATTGTCTGGAACCGGTCTCGTGTTCGGCATCGAGCAGATGGTCGTGAACCCGCCTGCCGCGGCAGCCATCGTTCCCGTCCGAATCGTCTCTTTCGCCTCGCCACCTGGTTCACGCAAGTGGACGTGGACATCGACGAGTCCTGGTGCGAGCAGATAACCTGTCGCATCGAGGATTTCTTGTCCCGTGGTCTCCCCTTTATAGTCGAGTGATTCGATTTTTCCGTCTTTCACTTGAATGGATGTCGTGCGCTTCGTTCCTTTGTCATACCATGTCGCGTTTTGAAGTATCATTGTTGTCCTCCTAATGCTCGATTTAAGATGCTCATCCGGGCATACACCCCATTCTTCATTTGCGGGAAGATGCGTGACCGTTCATGCTCGATCAGACTTCCAGCAATCTCTACATCCCGATTGACCGGAGCCGGGTGCATGATGATGGCGCCTGCTTTCATTCGCTCGACGCGTTCGACCGTCAAACCGAACTGTGTGTGATACGCTTCTTTCGAGAAGACGTCTCCCATGATATGGCGCTCGTGTTGTACACGGAGCAACATGATGACGTCACATTCGCCTAGGATGTCATCGAGTTCTTTTCGCTCTAGCCCCATCGAGTCATCCCACCAAGAGGCAGGACTACAACCGACCACGTTTGCTCCGAGGCGCTTCAAGACGCTTGCGTTCGAGCGGGCGACCCGACTATGGACGAGGTCACCACAGATGGCGACCTTCAATCCTTGGAACGTTCCGAACTCTTCAAAGATGGTGACGAGATCGAGCAATGATTGGGATGGATGTTCCCCGCTCCCGTCCCCTCCGTTCAACACCGGGATATTCAACTTCTCCACAAGTTCGTGATAATAGCCCGCTTCCGGATGTCGAATGACGAGCGCGTCCACGCCGATGGCTTCGAGCGTTTTACACGTATCGTAGAGCGTCTCCCCTTTCGTGACCGATGACGTCGTCACATCGAACGGAATCTCTTGCATATTCAAGTTGCGCTCGGCCATTTGAAACGAATTTTTCGTACGCGTCGAGTTTTCAAAGAACAGGTTTGCGACCGTTTTCCCATCAAATAGTGGGGGGAGGTCACCTTGCTTGTAGCGCAATGATTCTTCAATCATGCTCATGATCTCCTCAAGGGAAAGTGTGTCCAAACTGACGAAGTGTTTGACCGGTTTCACGTTTGTTTGCATCGTATTCAATGTTCGTCTCCTCCTTTTATTAGAGGCAAAGAGAAAAGGCGCCTCTTCACCGATGTGAAGGGACGCCTTTATCTGGGCAGGGTACACCCAAATAAACGAGCCTTCACTTTGCCGACCTCACGGGATCGAATTAAAAGTTACTTGCTTGTTTCGTTTCTTCAGTTGTGTTGACTTCGACTGCTGTGTCGTCTTCTTCCTGCGGTAAGATGGCGTTCAACAAAATGCCGACGACCGTCGCGAGTGCCATGCCTTGTACCGGGAAGCTCCCGATTTGAACCATCGCACCACCAAGTCCGATGACGAGGATGACCGACGAGATGATCAAGTTGCGTTTTTCTGCCAAGTCAACTTTGCTCTCCACCATCGTCCGTAATCCGTTCGAGGCGATGACACCGAACAAGAGGATCGAGATTCCACCTTTGACCGGGTTCGGGATGGTCGAGATGAACGCTTCGATATGACCGAGGAATCCGAAGCTGATGGCCATGAGTGCTGCGCCAGCGATGACGTAGACACTGTAGACTCGTGTGATGGCCATGACGCCGTTGTTCTCACCGTAAGTCGTACATGGTGGTCCACCGAGTGCAGAGGCGACGGCTTTTCCTACTCCGTCTCCGAGTAGCGTG
>Ga0334892_1002844_pt1 | contig 11879 bp, 11 predicted proteins | sample GraSluR3_MG_4_FD_207213 | JGI IMG/M metagenome (GOLD analysis project Ga0334892, IMG submission 207213) | Sludge microbial communities from methane-producing bioreactor in Wageningen University, Netherlands - Granular Sludge_15_04-R3 | ecosystem: Engineered > Bioreactor > Anaerobic >... | reverse complement strand
AACTTCCAATCCTGATTCTGCCGGTAATATTCTCAACCTCACCGGTGCCGGATGCAAAACGTGTAAGGCTGATCCTGTTCCTCTTTATAGCATCGGTATTTCTGGTATCACTAATCGGGATTTCAAACAGGCTTATACTGTCTAATTATGAATTCCGTGATGCTTCTCCGTTTATTATAGGCCTTTATTACAGCATCCTGCTGATTCTGGCTGCGTTCCAGCTTCCCCCGCTGACAAGGCAGGCAACCGGCAGTAAGGGATGGCACTATGCCGGACTGGCAATCTCAGGCTGGCTCATATTTTATCTCTTTTACCTCAGGTCTCTCTCAGGAATTGCTTCATTTGCCGGAGTGCTGATTCTGCTGATCATTATGTGGCTGGCAGCGGAAAGGAGAACATATCTCAAGATATCAGTAACGACTATTATACTATTAATTACTGCACTTACAGCCGTTTCATTTATCAGGATCTACCATGAAACACATCATGAAAATGATACAGACCTAAGTTCACTGCCAGTAAAAAGCGACAAAGGCTATTACTATTATCATGACACAAATGCCATTATGAGGGAAAACGGGAACCTGGTTATGATAAACATCGCTGAAACTGAACTAAAGGATGCATGGAACGCTGTAAGCGAGCTTGATTTCGACAGTGCTGATATGTCGGGTGACTATTTGAAATATACTCTTTTCAGGTATATGGCTTCGAAGGGGCTGAGAAAAGACAGCAACGACTTTATGCAATTGAACGAGGCCGACATTGAAGCCGTTGAAAAGGGTATAACAAATTACCGGAACACCGGCAGACCAGGATTTATGATCAGGGTACATGACGAAATGAGGGGCCTGTACATATATCGCAAAACTGAAAAGCGTGAGTCCTATGCAGGTTCTTTTACCGAAAGGCTCGACCAGTGGAGCGCTTCATGGCAGGCCTTTAAGGAGCATCCTTTGTTTGGCTGGGGAACCGGGAGTATCCTGCTGGCTGTTGATTACGGATTTGAAAAGAACGGCTCTCCGCTCGCGGGCCGCGGAATGAAACCTCACAGTCAGTACCTTTATATTCTGCTGACCCTGGGGATAACCGGACTGATACTTTACATTGGGCTGTATTCATATGCGGTGATAAAGACCGGCATCTATAAGTTGTTAATATTCAGGGTTTTTGTTGTCGTTTTTGCCGTCAACTTCCTTGCCAACAATTCGTTTGAGGATCAGCTCGGACAAAATCCGTTTGTCTTTTTCACCCTGTTCTATATTTACTTTCATCCTGTGATCGCTGCCGGCCAAACAATGCCGCAAACGGCAGATGATGACAACAATATGAAATAATCTCCTATTTTTGCATAGGAATGACCTGCCGCTTTCAGGTACCTGCGGGTTACCTGATGGCCCCCGGTTCCACCGAAAAAAAACAATCCGCTGTAATGGTAAGGCTGGTAGCCATAATAATTTCAATCATTCTGCAGATAATTGCTGCGTCGATTGCCATCAGGTTTATGAAGCTGACAAAATACAGGCTGTCGTGGATACTGCTGTCGGCTTCGTTTGTTACCATGTCGGTGCGAACCTTCATACACCTGATCAGTTTTTTCTGGGGCGAACCTACCGAAAAGCTCATGCTGCTCGATGAATGGCTGGGGGTGCTGATATCTGTAATGATTTTTGCGGGCGTGATTCTGATTCAGGAACTGTTCTATTCGCTCAAAAGGGCTGAACTTGAGCGTATAAGGGCCGAGCGGAGGGTGATACACGCAATCATAAATACCGAGGAAAATGAAAAAAAACGCTTTGCCAAAGAGTTGCATGACGGTTTGGGTCCCCTGCTCTCCTCAGTGAAGATGTCACTGTCGGCGCTCACCGGAAAAGTGTCGGGAAAAGGAGGCAATGAGATCCTTGCCAGCGTAAACTCAATGACCAACGAAGCCATTGCCACTCTCAAGGAGATATCCAATAACCTCAGTCCGCATATACTTACCAACTTCGGTCTTGCAAGCGCAATAAACTCATTTGCCACAAAACTCAACCAGGCCAGGGCCATACCCATTGAGTTCAAGACTAACATGGACAACGTCAGGATAGAACCCGATTCAGAGGTGGTTATCTACAGGGCTGTTTGTGAGCTGATTACCAACTCAATAAAACATTCCGGAGCTACAAAAATTGAGATAGAACTAAAGCGGCACGATAAATTTGTTACCCTGCATTTTGCAGAAAACGGAAGGGGATTTGACCAGGAACTGCTGAAGTCGGGTGAGATTAAAGGAATGGGTATCTCCAATATCGAAACCAGGGTAAAATCTATAAACGGGGTGTTCATACTTGAGAGCGCCCCGGATAAAGGCACTCATGCACTGATAAAAGTAACAACATGATATATGACAAAAGAAGAAGAGAATAAAGTAATAAGCATAATAATTGCCGATGATCATCAGCTCTTCAGGAACGGACTGAAGCTGCTGCTCGACACGTCTCCTGAATTCAGGGTGGCCGGTGAGGCAGCAAACGGCAATGAACTGCTTGATCTGATGACAGAAACAGAGGCCGATCTGATATTGATGGACATCAACATGCCGGAGATGGATGGCATTGAGGCAACCCGCAGGATAATGCAAAGCTATCCCGCTGTCAGTGTTGTGGCACTATCAATGTACGGTGAAGAAGAGTATTACTACAATATGGTTGACGCGGGAGCAAAAGGGTTCCTGCTGAAAGACTCCGACATAAAGGAAGTGAAGGAGGCTGTTTTAACGGTAATAAAGGGCGGAAGCTATTTCTCACAGGAGCTGCTGTATAATGTGATACAGAAATTCAAGACCCGTGAGACAGAGATAAGGCAGGCCAACCTGTCAAAGAGGGAAAAGGAGATTCTCATGAAGATATGTGAAGGACTGTCAAACCAGGAGATTGCCGATACACTTTTTATAAGTAAGCGAACAGTAGACAAACACAGGGCCAACCTGCTGAGCAAGACAGGGTCAAAGAACACTGCCAGCCTGATATTGTTTGCAATAAGAAACAAACTTATAGACATCCCATAGCCTTTCATTAATAGCAGAAACATGGCTGAATCGCATTCGCTGGGGAAGGTCGGAGAGGAGATGGCAGAAAGGCTGCTCATCTCAAAAGGATACACCATAGCTGAAAAAAACTGGAAGGCAGGCAAAAAAGAGATAGACCTGATAGTCGAAAATGACCGATATATTGTTTTTGCAGAAGTGAAGACCCGTACGTCAGGGTATCAGGTACATCCACGGGAAGCTGTGACTGCCCCAAAGCAAAGACATCTGATCTTCGCAGCCGAAACGTATGTGAAAAAAAAAGGCATCGACAAGGAGATAAGGTTTGATATTATTACCCTGGTAACAGATGGGAAGAACTTCTCTGTCGAGCATATCGAAGATGCATTTTATCCCACACTGTAAGATTTTATGATTTACCGGATTACATCGGGGTAATTTTTGTGACACCTTCGTAATATTAAATAGTATATTATATGAACATAGAGACACTCAGGGACTATTGTATTTCATTACCGGACGTGACAGAGGGGTTTCCCTTCGGTGACGACACCCTGGTATTCAAGGTGAGGGGAAAGATGTTCGCCCTGGCCAACCTCGAAGGTGATCTGAGTGTAAACCTGAAATGTGACCCCGGGTATGCCATAGAACTACGGGAGAGGTATTCATCTGTTATTCCGGGATGGCACATGAACAAGAAACACTGGAACACCGTAAGAATAGACGGAACCCTTAAAGATGCAATGATCAGAGAACTCATAGACCACAGCTATAATCTGGTTGCAGGCAGGAAAGCCGGAGACAAATGAAACTTGTTTCCCTTCATTCTTTTGTCCTCAACCTGGCTTTACGGGAAAAGTCCTTTTTCATTAAGGTTTAAAATCCCATATTTGCATAGTTCAATTAATTACCAACATTAACCAAATATTATTTAACAGCATGAAAATAAGATTTTTAAGTTTGATCCTGCTGGCAACGTTAACGCTCACGCTGCACGGACAAAGGGCTTCAAGGGCTCAGCAGGCAGAACCCCAGAAGGGATATCAGTTTACAAGTGTTGTCGACCTCAAGGCTACACCGGTAAAGAATCAGGCCAGCACCGGAACCTGCTGGTGTTTCGCTACCACATCATTCATTGAGTCTGAGCTTATCAGAATGGGTAAAGGTGAATTCGACCTGTCAGAAATGTTCATAGTCCGTTACAACTATCTAAAAAGGATGCGTGACAACTATCTGCGCAGGGGTAACGGCAATCTTGGCCAGGGCAGTCTTTCCCACAACTTCATGAATGTTTTCAGAGAATACGGTATTGTTCCGGAGGAGGTTTACAGCGGAATCAACTACAATTCGCCGGTTCATAACCATGGTGAACTTAACAGGTTCGTTGGGGCCATTGCCAAGGTTCCGGTAGACACCCGCAGGGAGAGTGATGAATACCTCAAGCTGACTAAAAGTCTTCTTGATATCTATCTGGGTGAGGTTCCCGAAAGATTTACCTACAAAGGGAAGAGCTATACTCCGAAATCTTTTGCAGCAGAACTGGGCATTAATCCCGATGACTATGTTGAGATTACATCCTTTTCTCATGTTCCGTTCTACACCTCATTTCCTCTTGAGATACCTGACAACTGGGCGCATGCTCACTTCTACAATGTGCCAATCGATGAGATAGTAGAAATAATGGACTACGCGCTTGAAAAGGGGTATACTGTGAACTGGGATGGTGACGTAAGCGAAAAAGGCTTCTCACATGCCAACGGCGTAGCCATCAACCCTGCTATAACAGCAATTCCCGATTCATACTCCACAACCGACAGGGCCAGATTTGAGAAGATGACACCGGCGCAGAGAACTGAGGCTGCATTTCAGTTCGAGGGCCCGGTTCCCGAAGTTAACGTAACACAGGAGATCAGGCAGGCAGGGTACGAAAACTTCACAACCACTGACGACCACCTGATGCATGTTACCGGAATAGTGAAAGACCAGAACGGTACAAAGTATTATGTCACAAAAAACTCATGGGGTACCGAGAGGAACAAATATGGTGGTTACCTCAACATGTCGGAAAGCTATGTGAAAGCCAAGGTTATATTTATAATGGTTCACAAGGATGCCGTGCCTTCAGAAATACGTGCTAAGCTGGGGTTTTAGTTAAACCATATAATGAAAAAGCCTCCTCACTGAAGGGGGCTTTTTTTTTGTTCATAGAGTTCAAGAAATTGGAGAGGGTACCGGAGTGACCAGGGTGAGCCGGAGCGACTGAGTGACTACCGGGTGTTTACTGAAGTACTATTGAATGACTACCGGGTGTTTACTGAAGTACTATTGAATGACTACCGGGTGTATACTGAAGGGCCGCCGGAGCGATTAAAGTCAGGCCAGAGAAAGAAGATTACAACCTCTTATGTCAGAATTATCGTATCTGCCGGTGACTTCAAAAGTTCCGTTGTCATGGAGCCGGCAGAGGTCTGCGGTTGCAATAAATGAGCACGACCAGAAGTTTGCGAGGTCTATTACATTTACTGTTCCCGATGCTCCCGGAGAGTCTGTAAGTGACATCGGGTCATTGATATCTCCGGCCAGAACCTTCATCCACGGAGGGGTGTGAAAGAGGCCTCCCTCTTCTGAATATGCCTGGCTCAGAAGCTCCGTCATGCCATACTCCGAATGGATTGTCCGGGTTCCGAAAGCATTGTTCAGAATCCCGTGAAGCTCTTCCCTGACCATTTCACGCCGCAGACCCTTCATGCCCCCTGTCTCCATTATTATCACCTCCGACAAATCGGAAGCATGGCTCTCTGCCAGGTCAAGAAGGGCGTGGGTTACCCCGAGAAGGATTACCTTGCGTTCCGACCCTCTTAGCCTGTTTATCGTCACGAGCAGGTCGGAGTAGTTGTTTTTATAGAATCCGCTTGCAGGACTGCCTGTCTCTCTTATCAGCCTGTCTGCCATATAGACAAGTGATGAGCCCTCTCGTTCAAGATATGAAGGCAGCATGGCCAGAATGACATAGTTCGAAGGATCGCCGTAGAAATACCTGAAGCCCCTGGTAAAGCTCTCTTCGTACATTCTTGCACTTAATACATAATGTTTCGATGCAGCTGAACCGGTCGTGCCGCTGCTGGTAAATACCAGTTCAGGTTTTGCTGTGCTGTTGCTGACAACCCTGTGGTTCCTGAAAAATCCTGCAGGCATGAAGGGAATCTGGCTGAGTGACTCTATATTGTCGCAGTCGGTGCCTAAAAGGTTAATGAACCGGGAATAGACAGGATTGAACTCCGACTGGTACCTGAAGACCGACAGTGCAAGAGATTCAAAATCTGTAGGCTTAACATTGAATATCTCCTTCGGAAACTCCATTTCAATAAGGAAAATTTGATGTTCCGTCTGGCTGATAGACCCACCTGAACCTGCATTCAGCATATGGCAGTCCGTCGCGCTCTTCAGTTATAACATCAAGGATAACCAACTTTGCATAGTGCGAGTCCGGCGACCGGTAGAGCCAGACCTGATTTGCAGCTACCTGCCGGCCCAGCTCTGTCCAGATAAAGTCAGAAGCCTCAAACGTCAGAATGCTGTTAAAAGCCGTAATCGCTTCACTTTCTATTTGGTAGTCACCATACAGCGAAAAAGGGGAAGTGTTGAGCGCCGGCGGTCCGTTAAAGACCACTGAAGTAATGACACCTCCGGCGCCTGTCTCTGCAATTAGTGTTATGTCAGGAAAGGGAGATCCGTCAGTGCGGGTTAGCGAAGCTGTTGCAAAATGAAATCCCAGTGCGTAGAAGGAAAGCTCGCTCTGGTATAGCCGGTTATCGATAACATTCTCACCGCGGCGCTTATCATCGTCCTTTTTGCATGATACCAGCGTCAGTAAACCCGACAGTATTATAAGGGATATCCTGTTCATCATTTTATTAAAAACCCCTGATGGCAGTGATGCCCGGGAGCTTTTTACCCTCCATGTACTCAAGCATGGCACCGCCCCCTGTGGAGACATAGCTTACTTTATCTGCCAGTTTGTTTTTGTTGATGGCAGCTACGGAATCGCCTCCCCCAATGAGGCTGAAAGCGCCCTCAGCCGTTGCTTCAGCAATAGCAATTGCAATTTCTGAGGTTCCCTTCGAAAACTTCTCCATCTCGAACACACCCATAGGACCGTTCCAGAGTATCGTCTTTGATTTCAGTATAACATCGCTGAAAAGATCAATACTCTTCTCGCCAATATCCAGACCCAGCCATCCGTCTCCTACCTTGTCGGCATCAGTAACTTCCACATCAGCAGATGCATCAAACCTGTCACCGTTTACGCTGTCAACCGGCAGCAGAAGATTCACGCCCTTCTCCCTGGCCTTAGCCATAAGCTCAAGAGCCAGATCAAGCTTGTCCTCCTCGCAAAGCGACTTGCCGATATTACCACCCATAGCCCTGATAAAAGTATAGGCCATACCGCCTCCGATTATCAGATTGTCGCATCGACCAAGCAGGTTTTCTATTATAAGTATCTTATCAGACACCTTTGCTCCGCCCATAATTGCAGTAAACGGCCTCTTCGAACTCGTCAGAACCGTGTCCATGGCTGCAAGCTCGCTGTTAATCAGGAAGCCGAACATCTTCCTGTCTTCAGTAAAATAATCCGCAATTACCGCTGTTGTTCCGTGTGCCCTGTGAGCAGTTCCAAAGGCATCGTTTACATATACGTCAGCATATCCGGCAAGGGTCTTTGCAAACTCTTTCTGCCTGAGCTTAAGTTCCGCCTTTGCGGCTTTCTTCTCCTCTTCAGTTGCCGTATCAGGAAGAACAGGCTTACCCTCCTCCTCAGGATAAAACCTGACATTCTCAAGAAGAAGAACATCACCGGGCCTGAGGTCACCGGCCATGGCTGCTGTCTCCTCACCAAGAGCGTCGGCAGCGAATTTCACCTTTAAACCCAGGTGCTGCTCAAGCACAGGCAGAACCGGCTTCAGTGAGTATTTTTCCTCGCGGCCTGACGGTCGGCCAAGGTGTGACATCAGGATCACCGACCCGCCATCACCCGTAATCTTCTTTATTGTAGGCAGAGCGCCTCTAATTCTCGTATCATCGGTAACCGTGAAACTCTTTTTGTCAATCGGCACATTGAAATCCACCCTCACAATCGCTTTCAACCCCTTGAAATTAAAATCTTCTATCATCTTCATAACCTAAGCCTGTTTATAATATTAAATTGCGTATCCAAACTGCAAAATTACTACTTTTTTCATCATTTTTTTATTGCACCTTCACCGGTACACAACAGCAGGTGGTCTGAAAAATTATTCTTTTGTCAGGAACCAGGGGATTTATTCATCAGTTGCCAACTCTAATCGCCGAAGTGTGTACAATAGCATTATTTTCTATTTTTGTAATTCAGCAAAACGCGGTTCCAATGTTTTTCAGAGATATTCCGGGGCAGAATGAGATAGCCGAGAGGTTGCGCAAGAGTGTATCAGACCAGCGCGTAAGCCACGCACAGCTCTTTGCAGGCAATGAGGGATGCGGCCATTTTGCCATGGCCCTGGCGTACGCACGGTATATTTCCTGTCTTTCGCGCACTGATACAGATGCATGTGGAGAGTGTCCCGCCTGCATTAAGTATGAGAAACTTATCCACCCCGACCTGCATTTTGTATTTCCAATCTTCCGTACCAAAAAATTTACCGACCCGGTTTGTGACAACTTCCTGCCCGACTGGAGGTCTTTCGTCACCGCCAGTCCCTTTTTTAATCTTAACGGATGGCTCAATGCCCTGGATGTTGAAAATGCCCAGGCAATAATCTATGCTGCCGAAGCATCTGAGATATTGCGCAAGCTGAGTCTGAAAACCTTCGAAGCCGAATACAAAATTATGATCATCTGGCTGCCTGAAAAGATGCACCAGACAGCTGCCAACAAACTGCTGAAGCTTATTGAGGAGCCACCCGACAAGACACTCTTCCTCCTGGTTTCGGAGGAGCCTGACAGAATCCTCCCCACAATACTCTCGCGATGCCAGATTACCAGGTTCAGAGGTGTGGGCAGCAGCGACCTCACTGCCTACCTGGCCGGCAAATACTCTCTGACACCGGAAAAAGCGAGTGAAATAGCATATGTCTCAAACGGCAACCTGGTAAAAGCCAGCACAATAACCAGAGATGCCGACGAACCAAATTCTGATCTGGAAAGCTTCCGTTCCCTGATGCGCCATGCCTGGAAGCGAGACCTGGCAGCCCTTTCGGAATGGTCGGAGAATATGGCTGCCACAGGAAGGGAGGCACAAAAAAGGTTTCTTGCTTACTGCCTGGGACTTATCAGGGGTAACTTTGTTATGAACCGCAATAACGGTAACGCTGATCTTACCTTCATGACAAATGAAGAGTCGGGCTTCTCGGAGAAGTTTTACCCGTATGTCAATGAAAGAAATATAACATCTCTGTACGGAGAATTCAATACTGCCCACTACCACATCGAATCCAATGGCAATGCAAAGATAATCTTCCTGGACCTTTCACTGCAGGTATTGAAGTTAATAAAGTCCTGATTTTGATTATAAGATCTGAATTAGTTACTTTTGCCGTTACAATATATAAACAAAATATTCCCAGCTGTTGCCTGAGGAGTCACCGGAAAACAGAATAACAGTATTACCGGAAGAGGAAAGACGCAACAGCTTTATAGAAATGATATGATTGATAATGAAAACCTGCAGGCCGGAACCCCTGAGGAGATAAGCCTGCCCGATATAAAATACAGAAGAGGACTTAACAAACTGGATGCCTGGAACTGGCTGGGCGACCTTAATGTATGTCCCGACAGGGAAGAAATCGTCGAAGTCAGGTTCAAGAATACCCGTAAGGGTCTCTTCCGTAACATCAACCATTTAAGACTTGAGATAGGCGACATAGTAGCCGTAGAGGCATCGCCGGGACATGACATCGGAAGGGTGTCGATGACCGGCCCGCTGGTACGCGAACTGCTGAAGAGGCTGCGGACAATACCTCCCATAGATGAAATGCGTAAGGTATACCGGAAGGCAAAACCGGCCGATATAATTAAATGGGAAGAGGCAAAAAGCCTCGAAGACAAGACAATGCTGAGGTCGCGCGAGATAGCAGACAGTCTTAACCTCGATATGAAGATTGGTGATGTTGAATACCAGGGAGACAAAACAAAAGCAATTTTCTACTATATCGCCGATGAAAGAGTCGATTTCAGACAACTGATAAAAGTACTTGCCGAAGAGTTCAGGATAAGGATTGAGATGCGGCAGATTGGAGCAAGACAGGAGGCAGGACGAATAGGAGGTATAGGTTCATGTGGCAGGGAGCTTTGCTGTGCAACTCATATAACATGCTTCGCATCTGTCACGACAGCGCATGCCAGGTACCAGGATATATCGCTGAATCCGCAGAAGCTGGCTGGCCAGTGCGGAAAACTTAAATGCTGCCTGAGTTATGAGGTCGACTGCTATATCGATGCCCAGAAGGGATTCCCTCACAAAGAGATACCCCTTGAGACAGCAGATGCCACATATTACTTCCAGAAAATGGAGGTGCACAAGGGAATATACTGGTATTCTCAGGATCAGTATTCCAACCTGAACATGACACCGGTCCCGGTTGACAGAGTAAAGAGCGTCAGGGAGATGAACCGAGCAGGAAAGAAGCCTCAGAAACTGATTGAGGGAGAGGATCAGTATGCCCCGGCAAAACAGGGAGATAACAATACCAACAACGATAGTATTACACGCTTTGACAAACAGGCCCCAAAAAGCAGGCCTAAGCATAAATATAAAAAGAAGTTCAGAAAGCCAGATGGTAACAGGAACCGGAAAGTTTAAGCTCTCTTTGCTGGCACTTATAGCTGCCATAACTGTTTCATGTAATCCTGAGATAATGTATTTTGATCATGCCGATTTCAGGAACAATGAATGGGACCGTCAGAATAAACCGGTTTTTGAGGCGGAGATCACAGACACCCTCACTCCTGCACGAGTAGATATTAATCTTCGTACCGGATCTGATTATCCCTACCGGAATATATACCTGTTCGTCTCAACATTCGCCCCTGGCGGAGAGCAGGTAACAGATACACTCGAATATATGCTGGCTGATGAAAGAGGGAGAAGATATGGAAGCGGCAGAGGAGACATAAGAGAACTGAACCTCAGCTATCGGCAGAACGTCTACTTCCCCGAATCAGGTACATACAGGTTTGTAATTGAACATGCAATGCGTACCGAAGTCCTGAAGGGAGTCTATGATATCGGGATAAAGATCAGAAGGCAGTAGGGAAAAGGAGATAACAGAGTGGGAAAGAACAAACTCAGCAAGTGGGCCGAAATGGAGAACTGGGACTTTGTACTGCAACCCGGTTTGGATGAAGTATTTGGCAGGGATTACCACCTTAAGGGCAGGTGGAAAAGCGATTTCTTTAAGAATGATAAACCCCTGGTTCTTGAGCTCGGATGCGGCAAGGGAGAATACACAACAGGCCTGGCAATGCTTTTTCCTGAAAAGAATTTCGTCGGCATCGACATCAAAGGTGCCCGAATGTGGCGTGGGGCAAAAACCACATTCGACCACGGACTGAAAAATGTTGCATTCCTGCGTACGAGAATAGAGTTCATCCGTTCATTTTTCCACAAGGCTGAAGTGGATGAAATCTGGATTACCTTTCCTGACCCGCAGGTGAAAAAAAGAAGAGCAAAAAAAAGACTCACCAGCCCTCTCTTTCTGAATGCATACCGCTCTTTCCTCTCACCGGAAGGAGTTGTACATCTGAAGACCGACAACAAACAACTTTTTGATTATACCCTCAGGGTACTGAAGCATAATCGTCTGAAGATAAAGATAGCTAC
>Ga0334892_1002843_pt1 | contig 11883 bp, 11 predicted proteins | sample GraSluR3_MG_4_FD_207213 | JGI IMG/M metagenome (GOLD analysis project Ga0334892, IMG submission 207213) | Sludge microbial communities from methane-producing bioreactor in Wageningen University, Netherlands - Granular Sludge_15_04-R3 | ecosystem: Engineered > Bioreactor > Anaerobic >... | reverse complement strand
CTCCATCAGCAACTATAAGCATAGGATTTGATATTATCTCAAAATAGAAAAAATCTGGTTTCAGATCTTTAATTATTGACTCAAGCCTCTCAAGGTCATACTTCTGCTCCGTAGCCCCGAACTTTTCGATTCTTATTCCGCGTCTGGCAGCCAGTACTGTATCAATATAGGTTAGTGTTCCTCCGTAAATCTCTGTAAAAAAGAGCCAGGGGCCTGTGTCTCTGCCATTCTGAAACAGCGACACCGCCACATCTACAGCTGCCATTCCCGATTGCATCAGCAGTGCCCATTTACACCCCTCAACTTTCATAATCTCCTCTTCAGCTGCAACTACTGTCGGATTGCGGTATCGTGAGTATATGTAGTTTTCGGGGTCTCTGAGATTTTTGCCCTCAAGCTTAAAAGCATTTGCCATCTCCTCCGCATCGTTCATTATGTAACCCGAATCGCGGTAGACAGGCACGCGCGTACTTTTAATACTTTTTTTCATCATTTCTGAATAATTATCTTTAGGTGCAACCGGGTAAAGATACAAAATGAAATAAAAAAAGAGGCCCTGCCGGGGCCTCTCAACAACCTAACCTAACCAATCATAACCATTTATGAAATGTATTACAATCATGTATATAACATCAATACGACTGAAAAGGTTCAAAAAAAGTAAAAATTAATCGAGAGGAGCTTCCGGAATAACTCGTTGAATCTTCAATTTCTTCAATGTCGGATTTTCAATAAACACCTCATAGGTGAACTTTCCCTGGCCAAGTACCGTCCAGTAGTTGTAGTTCTGCGGACCGGTCGAATAGGTCTCGCCGCCTATTACAACTGAGACCTCCGCAATAGGGTAAGCCTTATCAAATCTCTTGTAGTCACTGTATTCACCAGGAGAAACTGCACTATAACCATTCGAACCTCCTGACGTGTCAACGGTTATGGTATCGAATGTCTGATCCGTAAGATTTCTGATCCTTATATCTGACGGACCTTCTGGACTAAATCCTTTATTGCAGGAACCAAGGGTCACTGCCAGTAAGATTAGCGGTACGGCAATCCTTTTCATATAATACTTTCAGGTTATTACTATCTGAAATCAAATATAACAATTGTTAGCTCAAAGTGATTACCTGGCTTCATATTCTTTCAAAAGATGTAACCGGAACCCATCCCCTGTTGCCGTCAGGAAGCCTGATCTCGCACCATTCACCTATCTGTTCACCCGTTTTTACTTTCAGACCTTCATGTATTACGAAAAGTTCCTGACCGCTTTCTGACGGAGCACTTCTGCCCGTGATTACAGGCGATAGTATAACGGCTTCAGGATTATTATATACCAGTTTGCTGTTGCGTAATGAAAACAAGAAGGAAGCAGCTGAAGCAACAAAGAGAAAAACGGATATTAAAAATGCTATTCTCTTAAGCCTGTATCGTGAGGTGAACAGGAACAACAGCATTAGTGACAGAGATACTATAAAACAGGTTAATGAAATGACAGCCCATCTGTCAGAGGAAAGTGCCAGGGCGGAGAGATTATACCATCTTATAAGGAAAATCTCAGGTATTGTTTCGTATCTGTCCCTGGTAAGTGTTTTGGCGATCGAAAGGTTGTACCTGGCATCATCATCCATGGGTCTCCTTAAAAGAGCTCTCTCATAGAAGATCACCGACAGCGGGATCTCCTCCAGTTTAAACCATGCGTTTCCAAGGTTGTAAAGAAGTTCAAAGTTATCATAGCCTGAATTGTAAAGATCTGTCCAGATATCAGCCGCAGTCCTGAAGTCACCGTTCCTGTAGTATTCTGCCCCTTTGTCAAACCTCTGCTTCGACTCATTGGCCAAGGGGGAGATAACTACTGCTGCTAAAATACTAAATACTAATAATATGCGTTTCATGACAACTCCTTGCTTTAATCCAGTTGTTCTTCCATATCCCTGATCAGTGATGCAGCTCTCTCATATATCTTTCCCGGATCATCACCGGGACTTGCCGGAGCATATCTGACCATCTCACAAACATTGGTAAGCCCGAGCAATCTTTCCGAGAGACCGGTGACGTCACCTCTCCTCTTCATTGCTTCTGCAGCCTTATCACCTGAAAGCTCTGAAAGGGGAATATTAAGTTTATTCGAGGCATACCCCCATAATGAGCTCAGCACCTCTTCATAAAACTTCTCGTTTTCAGATCTTTTCATATAATCATAAGCAGTCTTAAGCCTTCTTGCTGCTATTCGTCCTGCTCTTCTGTTCATCAGCTTTGCTTTGTCTGAATTTCGTTTTACCTGTTCCCGTCTTATCAGTATTACCAAAACGAAAACCAGTGCCGACAACCCATATGCTGAATAGAAAGCACGACTCGACAGCGCGAACGGGCCAGATTTTGACAGGTCACCGGTCATCGTCGAGATAAATCTTATATCACTACCAAAATATTGAATTTCTTCACCAGCGGATGGGGTAAACATCTGTGGTCCGGTCGCTGATGATTCTCCCCTTAGAACGTGTAATCTGGCGGGGGCTGTTGATATTGTTTTATACTGGTTTGCTGCAGGATCAAAAAAGCTCCAGTTTACTGAAGGTATTGTAAAATCGCCCGATGACCGGGGAATAATAAGGTATTCAAAGGTCCTGTTTCCGTTTGTCCCCGATACACTGTTAACAACATTTGAGGTTGTCTTCGGGTCATACACTTCCAGTCCTGCAGGGAATGTAACACCGGGAGCATCAGCCAGCCTGAAGTTACCTTTGCCTGAAAGTGTAATCCTGTAGGTGATAGCATCATTAACAGCAACTGTGTCTTTATCGATAGCAGATATGATCTCAAATGACCCCACGGCACCGGTAAAACCTGAAGGTCTGTTTTCGGGAAGTGATTTTACTATTATCGTCTGCGGCTTGCTCGCCAGCACCCTTGGTACGGTTGTAAAACTCTGAAACATGTCTCCAAAAAATGGATCTGATATTCCACTTCTCTGTCTTAGCAGTACCGTAAGAGTTACCGGATCAACAACTATCTCACCGGTCCTTTGAGGATACAACAGAAATCTTTGAAAGACACCTGTACCGTACACCACTCCGTCAATATTTTCTCTTTCGAGAGAAGTCAGACCCGGAGTTTCTATCTCTTCTTTAAGAAATCCGTTGAATGTAGGATATTTTATCTCATTGAACCCTGATATATCTGTGCGGGTAAAAAACTTAACTGTAGCCACCACTGGTTCTCCCACAAATACCTCTCGCTTGCTGAGCAAAACCCTGACAAACATATCTGATTCTCCTGCCTCCTGTCCTGTTTCCGTACGTTGCTCTCCCTGTCCGGCACCGGTGCGTCCCGCACCATCTTTTATAACCTCTATTACTGCCGGCTCAGATTCATAGGTTTTACCGCCTCTGGAATATTTGGCAGAAGGTATTGTGAATTTTCCCTCCCTCGTTGCCTGCAGGTAAAAAATATAACTGTACGAGGTCTCGGTAGTCCTCTTATTGTTAATAATTCTTATGCTGGAACTGTATGAGGTATTCGGACCACTTAACTTATAAAAGTCATCGAATGGAGGGGATTCAAAATCTCCACCGGAAGTATTTACAGTATATACAAGTCTGATCTGTTCTCCAACGGTGACAACTTTCGGGTAGTCAACTCTCAGAACTATCTCTTGTGCCTCTGACCTTGCAAAAAGTATCGGCGATGAGAAGAGTATGAGGATAATGAAGCGCATATTCTGTTACCAGTTTTTAAGGGTTCGTATCATTGCAGCTGCTGCCTTGTCCTTTTTAACCTTCTCCTGAAGCTCCTTTTCATTTTCAGCCAGGGCTTCCAGCAGCCTTCTGGCGTCTTCTTCCGATATCACTGGTTGATTATCTGACTCTCTTTGCGGGTTATCTTTTTCATTACGGCCCTGCTCCTTCTCATTATCGCCCGGAGGCTGTTCCTGCTCCTGGTCCTTGTCCTTGTTCTGGTTCTGATCTTCATTGCTGTCATCCTGGTTTTCATCGCCACTCTGCTGCTGATCTTGTTCCTGCTCCTGCTGCTGCCTGAGAAGGTCCTGAGCATAGGCAAGATTGAATTTTGCTTCCAGATTATCCGGGTTTAACTTTAAAGAGTTTTTGTATGCATCAATACTCTCTTCAACCTTTTGTGCGCTGAGCAGTGAATTTCCAAGATTATAATAGCTATTTGCCTTTCTTACGGCATCGTCATTTAGTGAGGCATTTTTACGAAACGATTCAGCAGCATCGTCAAATCGTTCTTGCCTGTAAATAGAATTACCAAGATTAAACCATGCATCAGGAGTTGATCTTTCAACTTCGGCGGCCCTGCGGTATTCCAGTTCAGAGTCACCAAATTTACCCGCCCTGTAGTCCCTGTTTCCTGCTCTTATGTGCTGTCTGGCATTTTGCGGGTAGAGCGAGCCTACAGCTACATTCAAAAAAATCAGCATAAAAAAGGCAGCGGCGAGACCTCTCTTTCTGTTGCTCATAAAATTTCTCATATGCGGCCCTGTTTTCATTTTCCTTAAATCTTTATTCTAAACAACCTGAGATTGCTTAACTTTCTGTTCTTACGTTCCATTATCAGAAGTTCTATCAGCAGCAGCAATAAACCTGCACCTGCAAAATACTGAAACTGATCGTTATACTCTGTAAAAACCTTCCCTCCTGTATCTCCCTTTTTCATTCTGCCAATGTCGGCATATATTTCATTCAGTCCTAGTCCCGTTGCAGTTGCCCTTATATATTTGCCACCGGTTGCTGAGGCTATCTCACGCAATATCTTCTCATCGAGTCTGGTAATTACTGTGTTCCCGTCACGATCTTTTAGAAACTCTGTGGTCCCACCCCTGTTCAGAGGAATAGGTCCACCTTCTGGAGACCCTATTCCTACTGTGTAAATTGTTACTTCAGCATCCCTGGCTGATTCAGCTGCTGACAGAGGATTGGCTTCATGATTTTCACCATCTGTTATTAGTATCATTGCACGGCTACCCTTGTTTTGTAGCGAAAAAGACCTTATGCCAAGATTAATGGCAGCCTCTATTGCCGTACCCTGCTTTGGCACTATATCAGGACTGATAGAGGATAGAAACATCTTAGCAGAAGTGTAATCGGCTGTCAGTGGTAGTTGGGTGTAGGCATCACCTGCAAATACAATAAGCCCTATTCGGTCATTTTCAAGCACTTCCACCATTCTTTCGATAGCCTGTTTTGAACGCTCCAGCCTGGTTGGCCTTATATCAGTTGCGAGCATTGAGTTGCTGACATCGAGTGCAATAATTACCTCTACGCCCTCCTTTCTGACCTCTTCAAGCCTTGACCCATACTGAGGCCGCGCCGATGCAATTACAATAAATGAATATGACAGGATAATAAGCAAGTGTTTTATAACGGGCCTGTAACCTGATCTGTCAGGTGTTAACTGTGACACCAGAGACTGCTGTCCAAGCCGTCTGATCAGTCTGTTTGTCCTTTGTCTCCTGTAGAGCCATACAGATATTGCAACCGGCACAGCCAGCAACAGATATAGATTTATTGGGTTTGCAAACCTGAACAGTTCCATTTGGTTTAAAACTCTAAAAGGTTTCTCATAAAAACGTATCTCATCAGCATCTCCAGAAGCAAGAGGATGACTGCGGCTATAGCAAAAGGCATATATTCTTCAACTTTCCTGTTGAATTCCCTTACGTCAATCTTCGTTCTTTCAAGCTGGTCAATTTCCTGGTAAATATTCAGAAGGGTTGTGTTATCAGTAGCTCTGTAATAGTTACCTCCTGTCTTTTCCGATATCTCTTTAAGCACATCTTCATCAATCTCAACAGGAACATTTCTCATCTGGGTGCCGAAAGGAGTCTGCACCGGATATGGAGCTGTTCCCATTGATCCTACTCCGATCGTGTATACCTTGATACTGAATGTAGATGCAAGGTCTGCTGCCGTTAGAGGATCAATCTCACCGCGATTGTTGACACCGTCAGTAAGAAGAATTATTACCTTGCTTTTTGCAACAGAATCTTTGAGCCGGTTTACGGCAGTAGCTATACCCATTCCAATAGCAGTACCATCCTCTATCATTCCGCTCTTAATCTCTCTCAGGAGATTGATAAGGGTGGCGTGATCAGTTGTAAGAGGGCACTGAGTAAAGCTTTCACCACTGAATACAACAAGTCCGATACGGTCATAGGTCCTTCCCGAGATGAACTCTGTTGCTACATTTTTAGCAGCCTCTATCCTGTCGGGTTTAAAATCACGGGCCAGCATACTTCCTGATATATCCAGGGCCAGCATAATATCGATTCCTTCGGTGGTAACGTTCTGCCACCTGTCAGTCGACTGAGGCCTGGCAAGTACCAGAATAATAACCAGTAAAAGCAACAATCTTGTAGCAAATATTATATGACGAAGGATATGCCTGAAAGATCTTTTGAAGCCTGTAAATTGCTGGCTTCCCGATACAGTCAGCGATGCAGTGTTCCTGTCACTCCGCCAGACATACCATGCAACAAGCAGCGGTATAATAGCAATCAGCAGCAGGAAATATGGCTGGGCAAATTTAATGCCGGTCATTACTCCTCACCTCCTTTCTCCTCGTCAACGGCCTCTTCATTTTTTACAACTGCTTTCTCTTTTCTGGTCATTGAGATGAAGCTCCATGCCTGCTCCATACTTAGTTCACAATCTGATGAGTCGGGTTTGAATTTCGCGAATTTGACCATATCAGCCAGTTCAAGTACCTGCCTCAGTGAATCTGCAGGTTCGCCCTCAACAACCTCGAATACTGATATTTCATCCATTATCTCGCCTGTTGTCGACTCCATTGAATTCATACTGAATCTCATGTCAATATAAACTCTGACAATGTCTGACAACCTTGTATAGTATTCCTTATACTCGCCCTTCTGCCACAGCTTTTCTCCTTTGAGCTTTTCAAGATTTCTGTATGCCAGTATATGGGCAGCTTCAACCACATCATCGGCTATTACCTCATCTGATTCTTTCTTTCTGTTCATGAAATACTTCACCACAAAGTATGCTATGGCAGCTAATGCAATTACTGCAAGAAACCATGGCAGTAATTCCCCTATAGTGATTGGGGCTTTATACGGAGGGATAATATCAAAAAAATGCATCGTGGTATCCTGCGGCGCAATGTCAGATCTTTTCACTGACAGGTAGCTGTACTCAGAATAGAATCGCTTTACTCCCTCATCACTTACCATCTCTGCATAGAAAGGAGGTATTTCATACCTGCCAGAATCAAATGATGTTATAAGATACCTGTCTCTGATGACAACCCTGTTATCCGAACTGCTTAAGGTGTCAGATACAGGGCCTTGCAGAATTTCAATCTTATTTACCAGGGTGTCGCGCAGGCGAAGATGGTTAAGGATCAGCCCTCCGGGCTTGTCAACTGTGACAGTAAACCATATCTGATCGCCAATGAGGATTGCTGTTGTATCAGGTTTTGCGCTGACACGTACATCCTGTGAATAGAGACTTGCACTGCTCATTGAAAAACAAGACATGATCAGGCAAGTCAGGTATATGGCACTCTCTCTTTTCATCTGCGCTTGAAAAGGTTAATAAGTGGTTTAACATAGTCATCACCGGTACTGATCCATGCAACATCCACACCGCATTTTCTGAATATCTCCCTGATTCTTGAAGAGTTACTTATCCACCAGTCAGAATATTGCTTCCTGTTGGATGGTGAAGATGTATCAACCCACTTCTCTGTATATGATTCAGGATCCCTCACTTTAACAAATCCTATATCAGGCAGTTCCATCTCAGCTTTGTCATAAACCCTTATCGCAACAACATCGTGTTTTCCCGATGCGATCCTTAATGGCTTTTCAAAATCAGGTACCAGAAAGTCTGATACAACGAAGACGATAGCTCTCTTCTTGATGGCGTTGGTTATAAACTTAAGAGGTTCATCAAGAGAGCTGTCTCTGTTTTCCGGGGTGAAATCAAGAAGCTCACGGATTACCCTCAGAATATGTGTTCGTCCTTTCTTGGGAGGGATGAATCTCTCAACCTTTGATGAGAAAAACACTACTCCTATCTTATCGTTGTTTGATATTGCAGAGAATGACAGAAGAGCCGCTATTTCGGTTATAATGTCTCTCTTGAACCTCGATACCGTGCCGAAGGCGCCCGAGCCACTGACATCAATCATCAGTATGACTGTGAGCTCCCTTTCTTCTTCAAATACTTTTATGAATGGATGATTGAACCGGGCCGTAACATTCCAGTCAATACTCCGTATATCATCACCATAAATATATTCCCTTACCTCACTGAATGCTATTCCTCTGCCCTTGAAAGCACTGTGATACTCGCCTGCAAACACCTGACGACTGAGGCCCCGGGTTCTTATCTCTATCTTTCGCAGCTTTCTTATAAGTTCGGTAGCTTCCACATCATTCTTGTTTTCCGGTTTCCCTTATTTTAACGGTGTAAAACCACTCATCATCGGTCATGGTAATTGAATACACTTTTCTGCCTTTCTTCTCCGTCCATCTGTTCTCTCCTACTTTGGTGTAGTTATCATCATTGTGTTTCACCTTCTCAGAGTAGAGGCTTTTATCGAATATCAGTCTTACCTCAACGCATCTGTTCTTTTGACCTAAAAAGAAGAGTAATGTCTGTAATCCATCGTTCGATTCATACTTGAGGTAGTTAAAATTTTCATTAACCACACCTTTCTGACGGATGAAACCCTGCATCGATTTATCCATATTGCTGATAATGTCTGACCCGGTCATGCCAATATAGTTTTGGGCCCGGCTTTCAATAATCAATACGGGAGAAAGAAGTATTGTGGTTACAATTAATATTCTAAGGCACTTCAACACTGTTCAGGATCTCAGTTATTATCGAATCAGCAGTAACAAGCTCAGCTTCTGCTTCATATGTAAGTCCAATCCTGTGACGCATAACGTCAAAACAGACGTTCCTTACATCTTCAGGCACTACATAACCTCTTCTTCTCACGAATGCATATGCTTTTGATGCCAAGGCAAGGTTTATGGACGCTCTGGGAGATGAACCGTATGATATCATGGGCTTAATCCTTTCAAGCCCTATTCTCTCAGGTTCTCTTGTTGCAAATACTATATTAAGTATATAATTCTCAATCTTCTCATCCATATAGACTTCTCTGACAACAGACCTGGCATTTACAATGTCAGCAGTTGAAAGGGCAGTGTTTACCTTCGGGAACTGGGCTGCCAGATTCTCTCTTACAATAAGTTTTTCCTCTTCGAATTCAGGATATGTAATGAGCACTTTCAACATAAACCTGTCAACCTGGGCTTCAGGCAAAGGATATGTTCCTTCCTGCTCGATTGGATTCTGTGTTGCCAGAACCATGAACGGATCGTCAAGGGCATATGTCTGATCGCCGATGGTAACCTGTCTTTCCTGCATAGCTTCAAGAAGAGCACTCTGAACCTTTGCAGGGGATCTGTTTACCTCATCGGCAAGTATAAAATTTGCAAAGACAGGCCCTTTCCTTACCAGAAACTCCTCTTTTTTCTGACTGTAAATCATTGTTCCGATAAGATCGGCGGGTAACAGATCAGGAGTAAACTGTATTCTGCTGAAGCGGGCATCTATTATTGATGCCAGAGTTCTGATAGCCAGAGTTTTCGCCAGCCCGGGCACACCTTCTATAAGTATATGACCGTTGGTAAGCAATCCAATCAGGAGGGAATCTGTCAGGTGTCTCTGTCCGACAATTACCTTGTTCATTTCGGTTCTGATAATGTCAACAAAAGCACTCTCGGCTTCAATTCTTTCATTCAGTTTCCTGATATCAGAAGTATGATCCATTTTAAAATAAGTTTTGTTGTTTGATTTTATGGCTGCTCCGTCAGCCGGAACAGCACTCTGAATTGTTGACACAAAAGAAGCATCTTAACTTCAAACTGCATCTTAAAGAGTGTTAAAGTTATGTTAAAAGAAAAGAGTCGGGGTGTTGCAGTTATTTGGCCGTTTTGCCGAAACGAGAGAGAAAGAATAGCCTTATTATCAAAATCATTATTACCGGAACCAGGTATCGGTTTACAGACTGAGGTAAAAATGGAGCTAAAACCAGGAATAGCACCGAAATTGAAAGATTCAAACGATACCAGTATGTTTTACCACTGTTTATTATAAGCTGAGCCAGAGTGATAATTACCAAAGGGCTTGCCCATATAATATTAAGGTTCCATTTTAGTGCGCCATGGTCAGTAAAAAAGATGGTAAACATGAGAAGGATGGCAAGCAAAGAGTAGATTGTAAAAAGTATTATATCGATTCGTCTCATCCATTTCATTTTGATATTAGAGAGGGAGAGAATCAGAATCAGGGCGAGGAATGACCATAACACAAACATGGGAGATGTAAACCGGCTTCTGCTAACCGGCTCAGGCTCAAAGTCGAAGATAATTTCCGGTTCCTCAAGAAGCTGAGATACGTCTGATGATCTGACGACGGTAGCTTCAGTAAGATTTGACATCAGGAAATCTGGCAGGAACATCTGCTCCATTGCTGACGCTTTGCTGTCTGCAGGAACTCCAAGCAGGAAGTCTATACCGAGATCGAGCCAGCGGTATGCTTTCTGGTAATTGTCTATGAGTTCTCTGAAAGTCGGTGTAGCTCTTCTTTTTGACTCAGTAACAGACAGATAACCTTCCAGAGATTCGGCTATTATATCCCTTATACGTGTTGCGCAATTATCATAGAAGAAATCATACAGGTAATATACATTTTCAGGCTTCAGGTTTTCGAAGCCTAGCTCTATAAGCTTGTCTTTCTCTTCGGGCAAAAGGTTCAATCGCTGAGAGATTACCGTTCTCTGCTCAAGAAAATATTCCTGGAGGAATCTGTCGTACGGATATACTGCCAGCATATAGTTCAGACGACCCTTAGCAAACTTGTAGCCGAAATTCGGAGTATCAAAATCAAATACACCCCAGTTAAATACCTGGTCGAAATTACGGTCAGGAATAATTACACGAAGTGCACTATGTCCGTACATAGAGTAAATCTCTTTACCAGGCAGAATTGTGAGAAGGTAGATTTCGACTTCCGGGTTTACTCTTGTCGCAAATGATGCTGTGAACACAGACAAAGACAGGAGTATAGAAGATATTGCGCGCCTCATATAGAAGGGTGGTTCCCTATTTGTGATTCCGACAGGATTCGAACCTGTGACCCACAGCTTAGAAGGCTGTTGCTCTATCCAGCTGAGCTACGGAACCGGATTCGGCTGCAAATTTATCAAATTTTCTTTAAAGTTGTAGCTGATAAAAAAATTGTAGAATCTGATAAGCAGCAGATATGCCGCTCTCTTCCGATCAGCGGTACTGCTCACGGTATTCGACCGGGGTTATGGAATTGAATTTTCTGAACTGCTTATTGAAGTTGGAGATGCTGTGAAAACCGCATTCGTGCGCTATTTCATAAACATTTTTTTCAGTCTCCCGGAGCAGGTAGCATGCCCTGTTGGAGCGTACCTGGTTGACATACTCTGTTAAACCCGCACCGCTGTTTTTCTTGAAATATCTGCTGAATGCAAAAGGACTCATATTGGCAACTGATGCAACCTCCTTTAATAATATCGGCTTACGATAGTTTTCTCTGATATATGAATATACGTCCATCATCCTTTTACTTGCCGGTTGTGATGATGTCACCCTGTAGTTTCCTGTACATAATATCCTGCGTTTACCTGATGAGCATAAAATATTAATAACAGAAAAGAAGGCAACCATTTTTTCCATACCTGTCGCTGCTATCATCTTCTCCAGGAAGGGTTCTGCCTGCCTTGCATCATCTTCTGAAAATGCTATTCCCCTTTCTGCATCTTTCAGCAATAACCTGAATGAGGTCATCTCATGCT
>Ga0334892_1002839_pt1 | contig 11899 bp, 8 predicted proteins | sample GraSluR3_MG_4_FD_207213 | JGI IMG/M metagenome (GOLD analysis project Ga0334892, IMG submission 207213) | Sludge microbial communities from methane-producing bioreactor in Wageningen University, Netherlands - Granular Sludge_15_04-R3 | ecosystem: Engineered > Bioreactor > Anaerobic > Unclassified... | reverse complement strand
TCGCTGCAAAGTTGCTAACGAACGACTTTGCCTTTTCGTTTAAGACAACTCTTTGATTACCCTGCTTGTCTGTTACGGTCGCTTTTATATATAGTGCCGGTTTCAGCAGCAAATCTACGTTAGTTAGTTTAGTTTCGGCTAAAGTAACCTTCCTTTTCATTTATACCTCCTGAACGGATATTTTAATCGTGTTCGTTTCTAAGTTTACCTCTGTAACGCCAAAGGTCTCAGTGTCTAAAACCATCCTGTCTATAGTTCTGCTTCTGCTCTCTGAAGGAGAGACGGCTATAGATCCTGACAGTTTATCTAACTCCAGGCTAAGATCCGTTATGAGAATGATCCAGTTGAAGAATATAGGATTCTTAAACGGAGGAATATCTATATAAACTTCCTGACCTGTACTAAAGCAACAGCCAAAAATCGACTTGAATTGACCACCTGGAGACACAGCCAAAACCCTATAGCAGTAGATTGAATTAGTAGCCAGGTTGTATAGAAAATCTGTATGAAACCGTGTCGTCTCGTCATAGCCAAAGTCATATAGTTTTATCAAGATACTGGAGATAGATGGAGTGATAGTGTTATTGTTTGTTGTGAGCACCTGTCTTGTCTTATATGCAGTAGTGCCTGGAGGAATAGGGAATAAATGTCCGTTATTGATTATAGAGTGCCAGGTAACTCCATCATCAAAGGATATTTGTACGCTTGCCGAAGTCCCTGCAGGAATATACGCATCGATCTCAAACCGCATAAACAGGGTATTACCGGAAATCGGTATCGCCGGAGATATTCTGTATCCTTCAGCCTCGTATTCAGCGAGCAGGATCGTACATTCCCCGTGTCCTTCGTTTACTGCTGCAATAGTAATAGGATTATTACCTGAATTATATGAGCCACCACCACCGCCGGCTGCTTCGTCTGTGTCAGAAGAGGAATATCCACCACCGCCTCCGGAATATCCGCCACCGCCGGCAGAAGCACCCCAACCGGTTGTATTATCAACAGCACCGCCACCACCGAAACCACCGTCAGCGTGTCCATTGCCGTCTCCACCTTCTCCACCGTTTAGATAGGACTTCCCTCCGGAGTTCGCCGTATTAGCGTTTGCACCGTTTGTTAAGTATCCACCGCCACCGGCTGCTCTGTTAGTTGCGTTACCGCCACCCTCGCCGTCCTGTCCGCCGACACCATTTGAGGTCCCTCCATAGCCGGTTTTACCGTCAGGATGATCGTTACCGTGAGGGATATCTTCATAGGTTAAAGAAGTGCCAACTCCATAACCACCGCCACCACCGGCAACCAGTAAAAGGAGGGGATCTTCGCCGGCTCTTTCTCTAACGACAAAGGTTGCTCCACCACCGGAGACCCTGTTCTCATTATTCGTCCCCATCTGTCCAACGAGGATCTTGATCTCATCGCCGGCTAATAGTTCAAAGTTACCGGATACTAACGCACCTTTTCCGCCCGTGCCTGTTCGTAGCCCTGTACCGCCTTGAGCACCACGAGCAACAATAAAATATGTCCCAGATACGGTAATGGTATATGTCTGAATTGTTCCAGTCTTACCCATGTTAGTATTAGTGAAGTATTCAGCCGGAAGAGAGGCAGCAAGACGTAATTCGTTAAACACCGGCTCAACATTGTTAAGATCTCCCTCGTTCCAGTCGGCATTTGTGTCAGTCAAGAACGGGATAAATGACCTGGTTGAGAACACTTCGTCCGGATGAGTTTGTCGCCAGTATTCTACCCAACCCCAAGCGAATATATTAGTACCGTGAACGATTCTCGTATCGAGCCCACTAACACAGTGTCCGGAAATAGGAATAGTTAAAGCCGGCTCAGGAGCAGGAGTAGGATCAGGATCAGGAGGCATTGGCTCTCCGGCATAGATGATGATCTGGTTATCTATAGCGTTATAGAACGCCTTATGCTCTCGTGTAGTGGAATATGGTATCTTTATTTTTTCAATACCACCTTCATAGTTAAGAAACTTTAGCCCCTCAGCGTTCTCCTTGAGAAACTTGTCTCCACTTAACCAATACAAACTCTCGGCAACCATCAACAGAGTCTCTTTGCAACTCTCTGAAAGCCCGAAGTGTAGTTTCTCGTCTATCAGGAGTTCGTGTACCCTTGCTTGCCAGTTACCAGGCTCACCTGCAAGTAATATTCTCTGTCTGAAATCTTCGCCGAACACCACGACACAGTTAAGGTAATTTCCGTCTCTGAGATAACTCGGAGCAGGAATTATCCTCACAACCCTACCCTTTGCAAAGAGATAATTCAGGTCAGGGAAAGTGCGACCACCGACACTCGAAAACTTGATCATTCCGATCCTTGTGTCGTAAGTAACCTCTTTACCTTCGTGTATCTTTACATTCAGGTTCTCTCCGGAATCTTCGTCAAAGCCCACATTTTCTTCCGGAAAGTACGGATGATGATCGAGCATCTTCTTAGCCAGGTCAAGATTATCAATAAACTGATCCCTTGCTGCACGTATTTGACTGAAATAGACCGGCTCAACATATATACCGGTAGTTCCGTTCGCTATAGAATAATGATAAGGACTGACCTCTTCAGACGGAAAATATTGAAAGGCAAGGGTAAGGTCGTTCTCGATATAATAGACATCGGTCATTGTGAAGATAGCAAGTATGATTTTATTTTCACTAACCGACCAACTGAAGAATATCTTTACCGGCTGATTAGCGTACGGCAAGATCACCTGTTGAGTCATATTATATGTAGGATTACCGGTTTTCCTATAGCCGAGAAAGTATATTTGCTGAGTCTCGTTTTGTTTGCGAAACAACCTAAGGAAATTATCGGCATCCTTTTGAATAGAGAAGATAGGATATGATGTCACTCCGGCATAATCGGTGCTCGCTGAACGAAAATCAAACATTACATATCCGGACTGAGGAAATGGTAGGTTGATCCCTTCCTCGTGATAGGCATACCTGAATCCGTTAGCAATTTCTATCGTCTTTTCATTGTTCTCGCTATAATACGGTAAATAAGTATCCTGTCCTAATACTCGGACGAACGGATGAGTCTGCAGCACATTATCATCTACCCACTGCAGAGTACCAGATCCTCCGCCTGCATATACATCAAAGCGTAGAAAATGTCTTAGATTAGCCCTATTAGGAGCTTTATTCCATTCCTTAAAGAGATCGCAACTTACCACTAACTCTTCAAAGTTATTCCTGACTCGCAGAGGGAAAAGTACTTTCTGATTATCCCACTCGCCGGAGGTTGATATGTTGCACCAGTCTCCGTATTCCGGAGTACGAAAGTCTGTCTGTTCACCTGAAGCAAGAGGAACTCCAACCCCTCCATAACAGAAATAGATATCTTTTGCAGAATAGCCAGGTAGATACGGTATTCTTATTAACACGTCAACATAGTCGTTACCAGGAGTATATTTATACGCAGCAGGAAGCAATGTAGTTAGATCGGCATCGTAAAACCGGAGCAAGTGTTTTACTGAACTCATTATACTGTTACCGGTCGTTAGCCCTGCCCAATCTATGATCTGATAGCCTTCTGCATCTACCAGATCCTCTTCCTTGAGTCTGATCCATACCGCAGCATCAACATAGTGTCTCGAGTTTTTGTTACTGATAGAGATCCGGAAGTAATAGGCAAAGTCAAAGGAAAACCTTATTGCAACGTTCGCATTAGACACGAAAAGTATTCCACCGGTAAAGCAAATATCGTCACCCTTGCAGGACTGATCGTTCTCATAACTGATAGCGTGTCCGGCAAAAGGAGAGGTTGATACATACCGGTTGTCTCCGGTTAGATCTGTTACTAACATTCTTGCTGCCAAGTGCAGATCTGTAAAGCCCAACACCCCTTCAGTGTATAAGCAGCTTGCCATATAAACATTGAAATACTTGATCTGTAAAGCCTGGCTGCCTGGTAATGTAGCATCAGCAAGAATCGTTCTTAGCCGGTCAAATACCGTCCTTTGCCAAAACTCCTCAAGCATAGCATCATCGTCTTTTTTAAGGAACTGCAGTATCGTACTTATACATAGCGGAGAAGGATTACTCTCATGACCGTCATCAGTTACCATCGTATAGGCTAAAAACAAGATCGATCCTCGTTGTACTGCCATACCTGGATCAAGAGAGGTCATAGGGACATAGTTATTATCTGCCGGCTCAATACTCATCTCCGGCATAGACAGAGGAGGAGGCAACCCTATATCTCCGTAAATTATCTTTCGATCCGGTCTGATCTCTATGGTCTTAGCGAGGTGACTGTCTCTTCCGTCAACGATCGCAAGACCTATTGTTGTCTGTGCTATTCTCGGCTCTTCCAGGTCAACAAAAACAGGATGTTCATTGGTCTCTTTCAAAATAGAACTTACCCATCCACTCCCGTCAAAGTGTAATAGCCACAACTCTTTCCCTTCGCTATAAACAACCATGACATAATTTTTAGTCTCATCAGCCCCTGTAGGGAAAAAGGAAGTTTTCCAGACCCAAACCTTTTTAATAGTATGATATATCGGAGCTAATATCGGCTCACTTAAAGAGTCAAAGTCGGCTCTTCTTTTAACTTCTCCGTCCTTTGTTACATAGAAGTTGGTTAATTCAGCAAACTCTCCGTCTTTAATTAAGTCGGCTCGTAACGCCTCGTTTAGCCCCCCGATATATACCGGTATCCTAAACCTTGCCTTCCCCTTTTGTTCTTCCATTTTTATCTGCCTGGTGAATGGTAGTTGTATTGTTGCTCTTTGCTTGACATAGGATATCTCGAGATCTCCCAATGGTTGATAGTTGAGAGAAGCTGTCTAAAGATCTCTTTGTGTACATTGTGTAGATCCATATCCCTGTACTGCTGTTTAATAGTTAAGAGAGAGATAACTCCGGAGATGAACGCAGCTTCCCACGTCTCAGGAATATCAATCGTGTCCGGAGGATCTGTGACGGATATCCTGTCGAACGTGATCTTAGCTATCAGTATGATCTTAAATTCCGTGTCAGATATTATGTCGTGACGGGAAGCAAACTGTATAAGATTCCTGGACGGCATACAAAACAGATTATCATCCGGACGACTCTCTACATAGTTTTTGCTGTGATACGTGCTCTTTGCCTTCTTGTCTGTTGAAACAGACTCAACCCAAACCTCTATAACTTCCTTTATTATTGAGTGCAAAGTTAAAAAAGGTTTGTTCCATACATAGCCGGACGTAGGAGAAAGACCGCCGATAATGACTTCCTGCTTATCTCTTATTCCGTCTATAACTCCGTTAATCTGGCTGATAATATTATTTGTCGCCCTGAACACTTCGCCCCTGTCCATAAGGTTAGGGATATAGTCCATTGCACTGTCAACGATCTCCTGTGTAAGCATTCTGCCTCCGGTTAATTAGTTTCTCCTGCTAATAAAAGCCTTGCTTGCTCTATTGCAGAGTTGAGGAAAGGGAAAGAAAACCAGTCAAGCATCTCTGTATTGTCCTTCCATAAGTAATCTCCTGTCCCCACGTTATCATAGATAGGAGGAGACTGTATAAAGACTATCTCTACGTTTTTCCCCACAAGTTTGTCTCCAGGTACGAACTTTATCGTCTTGCCGACCTGATACCATTTAACTGTTTTCTCGCTCGGTCTGAGATTAGGACTGCTGCTCCACCTGGCAACTTCGTCAAAGCCTGCTCTGGAGATTATCAGATCGTCACTACCTTCCGGATCTGGAAAGATGTTTTGAATAAGCAGGATACCTTTGTCTGATATGTCAGATAGTAAAAGGATATTACCCGAGACTGCCTGTGCCTTGATCAAGGACATAATAAGCAGATCTCCCTCAACGAACGATCCTTGACGGATTAGATTAGCGACTGCCTCTCTAAAGTAGATCCTCGCCCTTTCTTCTGAGACATCGATAAAAGCCTCGTCTGTCCGTTGTACTATCTCGGTGATTACTTCGCTATACTTCATCCTGATCCTCTTCGTCTATTGTGTCTTGTATTTCTTCCTTATGAGGATCTGTGAGTACCACTCCCATTCTCCGGAAGTTTCTTATCCATCTCTGCACGTTTTCCTTCTTTCCAGTTGCAGGTACTCTGTCTATACCCATAACCTCTGCAGCAGCGTTATATTTTGAGAGGAGCTGTATAAGAACATTGTAGGCAAGGTCTGTGAGATCATCTTTCATATCCTCTTCGTTACCTGTCATTGGATCTATTACATATATAGAGGGGTATTTTTTGAGCAAGAACTGAGCAATGTCCAGGTCAACTTTAACAGCTCCTCCCCTTTTGAAAACTATGTTAAATATTCTCGGAGGCTCTTCCGGTCGTATCTTTCGGCATTCATCCTTCGTAACCGTTCTTGAGACGGTTAATTTGCCCTCACAACTCCGGTCTTTAACCATTACCGCTGTTAAGGGATCTTTAATAAATCGTTCTATATATCGCATACTGATTCCTCTTTCGTATCAAACTTGTTACCGCTTATATTGCCGTTGTGTTGATAATACATATAGCCGTAATACCAGGTTGCTATTGCCGGCTCAACACCTTTAGCGTTTGCAGCTTTATAGTGTTCCATTGTGACATATTTCTTTAGGGTTTCGTCAAAAGGAGTCTCTAACAGAAATTTCTTCTCCCAAAGTCCTGGAGACAAAGCATTACAGGCTAAATATCGTTCGCCGTCTATAAGCGTTAGATAGGTTGCAAAGGCTATTTTTTTGTCACCGTTCAATTCGGATCTCTGTTTAATTGCCATAAGAGCAGAAACATAGTCCGGCATAAGATAGTCATCATCTCCTAAGAAAGCGACATATTCTGTAGTAGATCTTCTCACGATCTCGTTATAGCAACTGCCAATACTCTGCAGCTTTTCCATATTATCAACGACAATGATCTCGATCTTATTTTCACAGACTTGCTTCCGGATAGAGTATATTGCCCTGTTGAAATAATCGGCTCTTGTCTTGACGATACCAATAGTAATAGGGTTTCTCCCGTCCGTTATGAAAACAGATTTGCCCTTATTATCCTCATTAAGTTTTAACAGCCTCTCCATAATCTCTTTCGGTATGGTCTCCCCTTTATACCCTTTTGCTGAAATAAAGGGAGGCTCAAGGTTAATAAGCTTGCTTGCTCTGCTCCAGGAGATATTGTTATATCCGTTACTATCAAAACCATCTATCCAGGAGTTAGATTCATTAAACAAGACCTTCTCCGGTTTAGTCACCTGGTAAAGCCAGGAGTCAACACTCGACTTAACTCTCATTTCCATATAAAGACGAGGGAGTAGTTTCGCCGAGATCGCCATATTGAGTCCGCAAGGATGATAGAACAGGCTGGCGTCCCTGTCAAATACCGCCCAATTATCGGTCGGGATGTCATAAAAGAAGCCTTTTCTGCTCTGTACCCAATCTGCCTTCTCATATAGAAAAAGATTATAGGTCTCAATAAGACGCAAGGGTTGTGAATAACAATCTGCAGCCTGTAACAAAAAGCCGATTGATGTCTCGCTTGCTTCTTTACTCAAAAAATACCATTTTGCCGACAATGGATACCATTCGTCTAAACTTAGATATAAAATTCTTCTGCAGCCTACTTCCTCAAGCCTGTCGGCAAATGACTGAAAGTATTTCTCGCCCAAACTTCCTTCTCCCTGTTCTTCACAAACAAGTAATTCCCAAGTAAAATCTACCCTCTGTTGCCTACAGAGACTTTCCATTGCTAACCAACAGATCTTCTCAGACTTATATACAGGTAAGGCTACTGATAATTTGATCGTTTCTTCCATATCTTCCTTAAAGGCAGGACGTGCCTCTCGACACGCCCTGCAATCCTAAACGTTGGAGGTTAATATGTGGTTAATATCCACGTTCCTACTGCTTTCTCGCAATCCCACTCACCTTTCTTTCGACAAATGAGGTCGATCCGTGCACCGACAACTGCAGAGGTAATTTTGGCATTCGCCGCTTGTAATACTCCGGTATGAAGAGATAACTTCTCACCGGTCTTAGGTACTAATACGGTTGTACATCCTGTGCCGACACAAGCAGCACGAGGAATAATCGCACTCACCCTTCGACCGACAACTGCAGGTAAGAGATGAAATCTCACCCTGTTGTCACAACCTGGTAGAGCACTTAGGGTAATAGACTCGTCAATATGCTCGAGGAGCGTATAGTCTGAGGACTTTACCCTTTCTTGCTTGCGAACAGCTTTTGATTCAAAATATCCGCTTTTAGCTTCGTTAGGCATAGTCTCCTCCCCTTTATGCTAATCCAACGGCAAAAATAGCCGAAGAGTTGTTTCGTACTGTGATGTCGTTCTCGAGAGTTTCAGTTACATCGTTGCCGGATGAGAAATATTGACCAAGCACGGCATCATCAACATATTCTCCTCTTCCGAGTCCACAGATAAGAAGAGCCAACATTTCAATGAAAAGCCCGAAATTATCTGTATGAGTTCTCGTCTCGAACGGAATAACATCAGCCCAACCAAGAGCATTACCCCCAAAGACTTCAATGAAATAATGAGGATGAGAGCTCGTATAGGTCGGACGGTTAATATAACCACCTGTACCTGCAAAACTGTTGATAGAGGCATCCCAAGCACGAGGTACAAGTGCATCTACGGCAAACATAAACTCTCCCCAGATCCAGACATCGTGTCCGAACAGAGGATTGTTGTATTCTTTACCCATAAAAGCAGCCGATAACTCCTTACGGAAGGTCTCGTTAAGTTTCAGCAGGTTAAGTGTTGGACGGTTAAGTACACTAAGCCAGTACTTCTTGCCTTGATAGGTCGCTTGCTTCTGAATCATCAATTCATCAAGCTTCTCGCCAACTTTCTCAAGGAAGAAAACACTCGGTTTTGTCGGAGCAGTACCGGTAACAATTCGTGAGGCATTGATCTGAGCAGTAGTCTTGTTTTTACCTTCATTGCCAACAGCAATCAGGTCGTCAGCTCCGGTAGAGGCATTTACTCCGTTAATGTACATATTAGGGTGAAAAACTCTCTTAGCTCCGATACCTTCAGGTGAGTCATTTAGGCCTTTCGTGACGTTCATTGAATGACCGTCATAAATAGCAGAAATGAACTCGGCATTGAGCCACTTACGCATAAATTTGACAAGAGCAGGAGCGGATCTTTTGTAAATCTGCAATAGTTTATCGGTTCTGAGCCGTTCAAGCTTACCGCTCTGACGTTCTACGACCTTTCCTATCTGATTGATAAAGACCTTTCTCCACTCGTATCGCAACTTTTCACCAGTGCCAGGAAAATAGGCGTTACCGGTTAAGGGAGCATCTTCCAGGTCAAGCTGAATTGGAATCTCTGCTGTATCTGTCCCGTCACCGACAAAGCCTGATACACGTTCGACTATGCTTCCGGAAGCATTTACGATCTGACGTGTTCGTGTCCCATCGACATTGGTTACTAACTCAGTTTCGACATCCCCGATCCACGGGGCAAAGAATAATCCGAGCTGTATCAGTCTCCGGATTATCCCGTCCCTCGTTGGATCGAGGTGAATATAACCGTGTTGAATAGGTTTTGCCATTGTTGTTTTCTCCTATGGTAGTAGGTTGATGTTAAAGAGTTTGCGGATTGATCCCTTCCTCCTTGCAGAGTCTTATGAACGCTTCTGTCGGCAAACTATTGATAACCTTGAGCTTTTGTTGATCGTTTAGCTCTTTGTACTCGATAGGTTCAGCCGTTGCAGACCTCCCTATGTTTGGAATAACATTGCTAACCGCTTTGCTCATTTTGGTACGCATATCGATCTCTCCCTCTGATTTGAGAATTTTACGGTAAGTATCCCTTCCAACAGCCAACATAACTGCTGCCTCGAGGCTGTCAGTAGTTAGTTTGCCAATCCCGTTAATCTCTTTGGTCTTATCGATAATTATGTTCCATTGTTCATCAGTGAAGTCAAGACCGGTCTCATCTTTGACAACACGCCGAGCATTCTCGAGGAAAGCGTTGTTGTGATCTTCATCATATTTCTGATCCACCATTTCTTTCATCTCGAGTTTACGCTTCTCTTCGGTAAGTGTTGCCAGGTCTTTCTCCAACTTTTGAATTTGTTTCTCAGTTTTGCCGTACTCATCGCTGCTCATAATAGGATCTAAATCCTTTTCAAGTTTCTGCTTCAATTCCTGTAACGTGTCCTCAATTTTCTTGCTCTCAAGATCTACGACTTTTGAGGTTCGCTTCTCTGTCCCACCGGTTAGATCAGACTTCGCTTGCTCAAGAAGTGCACCTCTTTTGCCGAGCTCTTTCTCGCTGTTATGAAGGATGTCCAGGAGTTCTTCTCTACTCTTGTTAGCGTACTTTTGCGTAAATCCTTCCGGATATCTTGATTGTCCTTTGGCATCTTTTCCCGATTCTCCTTCATCTGAAGGGTCGGTACTATCCATAGGGTCGGATAAATCGTCTGGAAAATCAACAACAGTCTCGCCAATCCTGACCTTTTGTGTAGGTCTTGAGTCTTGTGTTCCTTCGTTCGGTTGTTCTAAATCAGTTTTGCCTATAAAGCTCATACTTTTCTCCTTTTTTTTATGTTCTTGCTACACCCGTTATTTGAGCCATATCGCTCATAGCTTCATCGTGTATTCTTCGCTCAAGCATATCCCTTTGTCCTTGAGCTGCCATCTGCAACCATACCTCTTTGTCTCTAAGGTTGCTGTTTCTTATTATTGCCTCGAAGGGAATACGCTCTGCAGGATATCCAAGTTTATTCAATACATCCGCAAGCATAATCGCCTCGTTAAACGCTCTCTCCATCCTGTTTGGAGTATTCTCAACGCTATCGAGAACGCTTCTTAGTGTCACCGTACGAACATCTCTTAATACTTCCTCGCCGTAGTTAAGGTTTACCATCTCATATCTGAGGCTACCGTTATGCAGAAGAGGTACGAGCCGATCATCCTCAAAATAGATATGAGGTACTGCAGCCAGGAAATGACGTAAAATTCGTCTCGACATCTGATTTTTAATTTCATAGAAAGGATTAGAGGAGATAAGAGACTGGTCTCTCTTCATCTCAAAAAGCACTCCGCTCTCAGAGGATTTGCCTCCCCTGCCCTGTAAAGCCTGAGTAATGTTGCTTATTTCTTCGACAAACTGCAGGTCGGCAAAAACCCCGTTTTGTACTGTCTGGACGCTTGCTGCATCACCTGCTCCGGTCTCTCTCTTAGCTATGTTTTTCATCGACTGGTAGGGTACGATCAAGTTAGGATCTCCTGCACCGTTTTGGAGAGCCTCGATAGCTTTCTTCTCGTTCTCATGAATGTGCCAGGACGATCCCAACTTCTGGATCATATAGTCAACTTCCTGACTCTTGCCTTTGTTGATCCTGTCCTGGACATCAACGAGAAGATATCCCCAACTCGGTTGCAAGGACTTCTCCATAAACCAGTCGAAACTTGTACAATAAAAGATACTGTAATGTTCTGTCGGAAGAGGATTAAGCTTCTCCTGTAAAACAAGATGTTCAAAATGAGGAACGACTGCAGTAACCTTAACCCTTTTTGTACTGGTAGAGCGAAGGTAATTCATTGTAACTCCCTTGCTCTTCTGCTCCTTGACCTCTTCCTTTGTCAGTTTTAAGACTTCGCCGTCTATTTCAACGAGATCTACCGGAGTTTCTATTCTTTCTTCGATCTGACAGACAAGGTATCTCTTACCTCTTTTATATTCGCTCTCTCCGTCCTGGAGAGTTGACTCGAGGAGAGACTCAGCATCTTTCCACCATTCTTTCTCTTCCTCGCCTTTGAGATCGCTCACCCCGAACTTGTTTTTGATCTCATCAATAGTGAGCCACTCATCAACGACAATATATCTGCAGTCGCTTAGATCCATTAACTTAAAATACGGATCTGGATGAACGGATAGTGTCGAAAGGTTGTAGTACGA
>Ga0334892_1002835_pt1 | contig 11917 bp, 11 predicted proteins | sample GraSluR3_MG_4_FD_207213 | JGI IMG/M metagenome (GOLD analysis project Ga0334892, IMG submission 207213) | Sludge microbial communities from methane-producing bioreactor in Wageningen University, Netherlands - Granular Sludge_15_04-R3 | ecosystem: Engineered > Bioreactor > Anaerobic >... | reverse complement strand
TGAAATCTCAATCGAGATGGAGAAGGTCCTTAACACCATGCCAAATGCAGGTGATGTCCATGCAGACAAGATCCTTGAGATCAATCCAAACCACGAGATATTCGGCAAACTTAAGTCAGCCCACAAGGATGACAAGGAAAAGTTTGAGCTCTACACTGAGCTCCTTTACGATCAGGCAAGGCTGATAGAGGGGCTTTCAATTGAGGACCCCGTTGATTTTGCAAACAAGATAGCAAAGCTTATGTAAATATAAATCCCCCATCCGTTTTGGAAGGGGGATTTTCTAGTAGCGCCTTGTTATGAACTCAACGGCCTCCCTTAAGGTGTCAAGATCCTGGGCTCTTACAATCATGGCCTGTTCTCCCATGACCTCATGGAAAAGAGGTGGGTTTGGTTGGTCATAGACTATAAGGTCACCATAGAGTTCATAGATTTTCTCCTTCGTATGGAGCAGGGGGTTCATTGTGGTTTTCAGTCCGATAAAGGCACAGTTGTGAACCCTGTCAAGAAGGGGAGGGGGATTCTTTCCTGCCACAACCTGTGCATACTGCCTGTAGACATCTGCATCCATGGCATAGTTCATGACATCAAGACAAAGCCCTCCTGGGGGTCTTGCGTTAAGCTCAAGGGCTATCATGCTGCCGTCCGCCATTCTGAAGAATTTAAAATGGAAGAGCCTTTCTCTTAGGTTGAAGGCCTTGAGCACCTTCTCACCCATTTCAATCACATCCTCGGGAATATGCCTTTCAATGTAGAAGAAGGTATCCATCCCGTAGTTTACAGTCTCCATTAATCCAAGGCCGTAATGCATGGAGGACATGGCAGAAATCTGTCCATCTCCATCCACGATTCCGTCAAAGGTATGGATCTCCCCTTCGATGAACTCCTCCATGATATAGTCAACATGGGGCTTTTCATCGAAGAAGGACATAAGCTCCTCCTCGTTGTGGATCTTGTAGGTGAAGGATGCACCAACTCCAACGTCCGGTTTTGCACACACAGGGTAACCGGTATCATCAATCAGGTCCTGGGCATCCTGGATTGTGTGGACAATCCTGCCCCTTGCAACTGGGATTCCAGCTGATACAAAAATCTCCTTCATCTTTGACTTGTGCTTTACAAAGGCAATGTCACCTGTCTTAAAGCCTGGGACGTTAAAGTCAGTCCTAAGCCTTGCATCCAGTCCAAGCCAATGCTCGTTATGGGACTCTATCCGGTCGATCCTACCGTGTCTGAAGGTCAGGAAGGCCGTTGCCCTAAGTACCTGGTCATAGTCTTCAAGAGAATCAACCCTGTAGTATTCAGTGAGTGCAGCCCTAAGCTCAGGCTCAAGATTTTGATAGTCCTGGGAGCCAATTCCAAGGACCTTGACCCCTTCCTCCTTGAGGCGGATTGAAAATTGCTTGAAGTTTGAAGGAAAGTCAGGTGATATGAATATATAGTTCATTAGACTGCCTCCTTTCGATTTGATACATCATATACACCTATTTAAAGCAATAAACCAACAATTGGATTGGATTATTTCCATTTAATTAATATCTGGGGAGACATTTGGGGTATATTAAAGCTGGAGAGGTGATTTGTCATGCTACATATTGAGAAAACATATTCTTCCTTTGAAAGGGAGGAATTTTTGGAATACTTCAGGGAAAAGGGAATAGACAAAGGAGAAGGCAAATTCTCAGGCGTGGGCTGGGAAGTGATTGTAGGTGAAGAATTCAAGAGGATGGTCGGAGCATTCCCATTCAAAGCAATCAAGCTTGAAATCTGGGTTGAGGAGACGATTTCGGAGGAATTCCTGGAGGACCTGAGGAGGAGCTTCCTTAGAGGTGGTGGTTAGGAAAATACATTGAAAAGCAAGAGGTTTTTCTATATAATTAGACTAGCAAGTAGAGGGGGAGACAAAAGAGTCTCCCTTTAATCATGTCAGGAGGATACAGATGTCAAGAAAATCGAGAGTAATAGAATTTAACATAGATAGGGTGGACTTTCCTAACAGGGGAAAGGGAACCTTTGAGGACAGGAACATAAGGATCAAGGGAGGACTTCCCGGACAGAAGGTAAGGGCAAAGGTGGCAAAAAGGAGAAAGGACTACTGGGAGGCCAAGCTTATCGAGGTTCTGGAAAGATCACCCTTAGAGACAGAGGAGGGTTGTCCCCACAAGGACGTATGCGGAGGCTGCACCTACCAGTCCCTGACCTACGAAAATGAAAGAGACCACAAACTGAACCAGGTCCAGGACCTCTTTGACAGGGAGGACCTTGGAGTCAAGGTTGAGGGAATTGAGGAATCACCTGACCTTAGGGGCTACAGGAACAAGATGGAGTACACCTTCGGTGATGAGGAGAAGGATGGCCCGCTGGCCCTTGGCCTCCACATGAAGGGCAGGTTCTACGAGGTTGTAAACACCGACCACTGCAATATTGTAAACAGGGACTTCACAATTATCAGGGAGGCTGTAAGAAGACATTTTGATAGTCTTGGACTGCCATTCTATAACAAGAGGGCCCATGAAGGCCTGCTTAGGCACCTTGTCATAAGAAGGGCAGGCAGCACCGGTGAGATCCTTGTGAACCTTGTGACTACAAGTCAAATTGAGTTTGACAGGGAAAGATTCACAAAAGAACTTCTTACCTTGTCAGACCTTGAAGGAAGGATCACTGGAATCCTTCATACAACAAATGATGGCCTTGGGGATACTGTAACTGCTGACAAGCTGGACATCCTCCATGGCACGGATATAATCCACGAGGAAATCCTTGGACTTAGATTCAAGATTTCACCCTTCTCCTTCTTCCAGACCAACACCAGGGGTGCGGAAAAGCTCTACTCCATCGCCAGGGAGTTTGCAGGAGAGAAGGAAGGCAGAACAATATTCGACCTTTATTCCGGTACCGGAACAATAGCCCAAATGATGGCAGCTGTTGCCAAGAAGGTGATTGGGATTGAAATTGTTGAAGAGGCAGTGGACATGGCAAGGGAGAACGCCAAGCTGAACGATCTGGACAATGTGGAGTTCATAGCGGATGATGTCTTCAAGGGAGTTGAGGAACTGGAAGACAAGCCGGACCTTATAATAATCGATCCACCAAGGGATGGAATCCATCCAAAGGCAATTGACAAAATCATAGACTTCAGTCCCGAAGAATTTGTCTATATCTCCTGCAACCCGGTTACACTGGTAAGGGACCTTAAGATCTTCAAGGACAGGGGATATGAAATCAAAAGGGTGAAATGCATGGACATGTTCCCGAGGACTCCGCACATAGAGTGCGTGGTAGGAATACAGAAAATTCAATAGTAGAATTAAGCAGTAAGATGGCTAATTATCAACAAAGGCGATATGTTGTTATGAAATTTATTCATGGTGAAAAACATATCGTTTTTAACGATATAGGGAAAGGCAGGAGAAAGAAGAAAGTTTATGATGGGATTGAAGTTATTATAGCTATGAATTAATGTTAAAATTAGAGAAACAACTTAATAATGCAAAAACAGGATAATCTATTCATTACCTCATTCTGTACTCTTAGGATGGATAAATGATAGAGTACACTTTTAAAAGGATTATAACTTTAAAACTACCTTAAATCTATACCTCCTTAGAAAGAATACCTGTACTCAGTAGGGTACACCTAAAAAGGACAGTATTATTTTATTAAGAAAATCAATGTATTATCTAATGATACAAGAAATGCCTAAATAGTGATATAATGATAATAAGTTAACGACGTCTTAGTTAAAAAGTGTGAGTAAAAATCATTTGTATTTGATGAGGTGATGCTATGACAGATCTTTTATTTCGATATGGTGAAATAATTTCAATCATTATGTTTTTTGTACCACCAATTTTGTCGGTGCTAATATTATATTTTATCAAACGGAATTGGATATGGCTGTCTATACCAATTACGATAGGGATTGATTTATTAGTTTGGGGGAAAGGGATTTTTGAATCATCACATGGGGCAATTGCACTTGTATTTTTGATTCCACAGGTTACAGTTGTGGCAATGATTTCTTTCGTGATTCTATATCTTGAAAAGCGTAGAAAAAGAGCATAATCCCAAGGTATCTATATGACGTAATCTTAGAAATTAGCGTCGTAGTAGTTTTATGTGAAGCAAGGGTTATTTATGGTTCCTGGAGGTGGCTATTATAAATATATATTGGATATTTATTATTTTTGGAGTAGTTATTGCAATTAATTCAGGTAAAATTGATAAGGCAGTACAAGCAAATGGTAAAATAAAGAGATTGTTAATAACGCTGAGTATTGTACTTTTTTTAGTAAATATATATATTTTACTAACCATTTCTATATAGATTAAGTTCATTTGTAGTGGATAATATTTGAGTCGTATTCTTAAAAGTTGCGAACCTAAACACTATTTATGTTTTAGAATATAAGGTCTAATTATAGCCATTGTGAGTTTGTCTTAATAATACAAGAGTAAAACACAGCTAAAAAATATAAATTGACATACTTATAAGAATTTAATGCTTATAAAGGGATGGACATATTATATATAAAATATGTCCATCCCTTTACTTACATAGATTTAATTAAATTATTTTTAATATCTTTAAGTGTTTTTGCTAGTTCAATCGTTATGTATGTAGAAGGGTTAATTCTTGGCACAAGCAAAAGGAGATGATGATAAATGACGGATGAGGAAATTGCGAAAAGGCTTCAGCAAAAGGATTTAGATATATTCGATTACATAATGGAGCATTATAATAAACTATTATGGGTTGTAGTGGGGAATATCTTAGAAAAGTCTGGTTCTCCAGAAGATATTGAAGATTGTATAAGTGATGTTTATATTAAATTACTTGAAAATCCAAAGATTTATGACCATAAAAAAGGTAGTTTGAAATCATTTTTAGTAAGGATTGGAAAGAATCTGGCAATTGATAAGTATAGGAAACTAACAAGGACTAATGTTACGAGAATTCATGAATATTCTGTTATAGATAATGATGAGGATCCCCAACAATCTATTCTCACAAAAGAAAGTAGGGAAGAAATCTTAGAAGCATTGGATAACCTAAAAGAGCCTGATAAAGAAATTATTGTAAGAAGATACTTTTACAATGAAAAGGTTAGGATTATATCAAAGAAAATGAATTTACCTTCAAAAAAAATTGAAAATGCACTGTATCAAGGAAAGTTAAAACTAAAAATGATATTAGTAAACAAGGAGGAGTTTTGATGAATAAGAACGAGTTAATTAATGATCCCAATGATAAGGAAATTGAAATGATGCTAAAATATATGCCTGAATATACGGAAGATAACGCAAAAAATATAAAGGATAAATTTGCACAGAAATCAAAAAGAAAACAAAGAAAGGCTTCATTCAAGAAATGGGCATTAGGTGGTGTTGCAGCATCTATGGTATTTGCTACAACACTTTCCTATGCTGGGATTATAGATATAAGCAGAGTATACAGGAATATATTTGGAGAGAAATCAGAGTACCTTGAGCCTTATATTGAACCATTAGATCGCTCAAATGATATGAAATTAATTTATGAGGATAATGATAAAGAAGCTCCTTTTTCAATACAAAGCGAATATGACGGGATTGTTATTAAACTAATTTCTGCCATTAATGATGAAGATGCTTTGCGTATTTTTGCAACTGCTACAGATACAAAAGGTGATCGTCTGGGAGAAGACCTTGATTTTACAAGTTGGGGATTAAGTCAGGGACATGGTGGAAATGTAAGTGTAGTTGATTATAATAATGAAACAAAGACAGCAACATTGATGATTACTTCTTTAGGAAACGATCATCATGGTAGTGCAACACTTAAAGTAAATGGTTTTTCAACTGGTCGAGAGTTTCTTGAAGATTTACCAGAGAGTAGTATTAACATAGGCCAACTTCTAAAAGGACACAAACCAACAATAATATCTCAAGATGAAGTTTGGAAAAGTGGTGGTGGCGGTGATTGTGAAAATCTATACGAAGAAGCTCGCTTGTTAAAATATGATGAAATGGATATTCCATTCGAAAATGTAGATATGTTTTCAATTTCCAATATGGGTTTTGTAGATGGATTATTTCATATACAAAGTAAAGCTATGGTCAGCGGTGCAGCTCTAATTGACGGTATCTACATGAATACAAAGTTTGTAAATTCACAAGGAGAAATCGTTTATAATCCAGAGTTGAGAATTAACTTTACGGCTGACAAGAAATATGCTTATGAAAAATATAGCAAAGAACCCCATGATAAATACATTGAAATGATTTATCCTGATATAACAAATCTAGATCAATTAAATGATTTATCCATCACAATTGATTATATGAAATCACCAAAGATTACAGAAGGTACCTGGGAATTTTCTTTCCTGATTCCAGAAAAAGTTACAACAGATTTTAAAGTCGACAGAGAAATTAATATAAATAACAAAAAATTAAGGATAGACATGGTTTCATTATCGCCTATTGGTATCACCCTTCATTTACACCAAGACATATCAGATGATTACAGTCATAGTGATATAGTTTCTGTAGAGTACATGGATGGAACTATTATTGAGTTGAACCTGTCTTCAATCCAAACATATGAATCCGAATCTACTCTTGTTTTTAAAGGAGATATAATTGAGATTGAAAAAGTACAAAGTATATTAATTAACGGTGAAAGAGTTAATATCACCAGATAATGTCTTTTGTCTTTCTTGAAATAATGCTAATGGAAATATTATTTAATTAATTATCCATTGTTGAGTTTGTCTTAATAGAACAACTGTAAAACTCTATAAAGTGTTATAATTGTTGGAATAACTAGCATAATATACAATTTGTATATTATGAGAATAAATATTCCTATAAATAATGAATTTATAGAGAAATTCCCCAAACTTAAAATGTGTTTTTAAAAATAATCTTGATAGATAAAAATATCAGGATTATTTTATTTTATTCCTTTTTATTTATTTTTCAAATTAGACTTCGTAAATTGCCCTCTCAGTGTGGAAACATATAGAGGGTGATTTTTCATTTATAATATTTTAAGGTTTAGACTTCAAAAACAAGGTCTAAATGTGAAAAGGACAGAGGGACAGGAACGCTGTCTTATTAAATGTGAAAAGGACAGAGGGACAGGAACGCTGTCTTCAGCCGCAAAAGAAAAAGTAAAGAAACTGCGTGTTGCTGCTTATTGCCGTGTTTCTACAGAAACTGAAGAGCAGAACTCAAGCTATGAGGTGCAGGTAGCTCATTACACCGAGTTTATAAAGAAAAATGCTGAATGGGAGTTCGCAGGCATATTTGCAGATGACGGTATTTCAGGCACTAACACGAAAAAACGAGAAGAGTTCAATCGCATGATTGACGAGTGCATGGAGGGGAATATCGATCTGGTGATTACAAAGTCAATCAGTCGATTTGCTCGAAATACTCTGGATTGCCTAAAGTATATTAGGCAGCTCAAGGACAAAAATATTTCAGTATTTTTCGAGAAAGAGAACATCAATACAATGGATACCAAGGGGGAGGTTCTTCTGACCATAATGGCATCCCTCGCACAGCAAGAAAGCCAATCGCTTAGCCAAAACGTGAAGCTTGGACTTCAATACCGATATCAGCAAGGGAAAGTACAGGTCAACCATAATCGCTTTATGGGGTACACGAAAGATGAAGAAGGCAACCTGATCATTGTTCCTGAAGAGGCACACATCATTAAACGCATTTACAGAGAATACCTTGAGGGGAAAAGCTTAGCAGGTATTGGGAGGGATCTTGAGAAGGACGGTATTTTAACAGCTGCAGGAAAACCAAAGTGGCGACCAGAAACTATAAAAAAGATTCTGATGAATGAAAAATATATCGGGGATGCCCTTCTACAGAAGACCTTTACGGTGGATTTCCTTACAAAAAAGAGGGTCAAGAATGAAGGCCATGTCCCACAGTATTATGTTGAAAATAGCCATGAGGCGATCATACCAAAGGAACTCTTTCTTCAGGCTCAGGAAGAACTTCATCGCCGGAATAATATTTATACAGGGGCAGATAAAAGCAAAAGACTCTATAGTAGTAAATATTCTTTAAGTACCATAACCTTCTGCGGGCAATGTGGAGACATTTACAGACGGGTTTATTGGAATATTCACGGGAGGAAAGAGTTTGTTTGGCGGTGCGTCACTAGAATCGATCAAGGACCCAAAGTCTGTAAGAACCGGACGGTAAAAGAAGGAGATTTATATGATGCGGTTATGACTGCCATTAATAGACTTCTTGCCGGGGGTGATAACATGATAAGAACCTTGGAAGAAAACATCCACGCAGTAATTGGTGATACCACAGAATATAAGATTTCAGAGATTAACAACCTACTTGAGGAAAAGCAGAAAGAAGTAATCAGTCTCGCCAACAAAGGAAAGGATTACGAATTCTTAGCTGATGAGATTGATAAGCTCCGTGAAGAGCGACAGAGATTCCTTGTGCAAGATGCATCCTTAAGTGGAGAGAATGAGAGGATAGGCGAGCTGATAGGATTTATCCGCAACAATAAATACCGTACCCAAAGATATGATGGTGCACTTGTAAGAAAGTTAATACAGAATGTTACTGTTTACGATGACCACTTTGTAATATGCTTTAAATCTGGCATTGAAGTTGAAGTATGAAAAAAGGAACTTAGATGGCCCATGACTCAGGAGTAGAGTTGTGGGCTTTTCTCTTGCTTATAAAAAACACTTGAATAAATGCTCATATAACTATTGACACATGAGAAAAAAGATCATATAATAAATACATAACGTATGAATACCTGTTCAAGTATTCAGATGAAATAGTTTAAAAAGAGGTGATAATATGACTGAAAAATTTAATTCAATTGAAAGATGTGACTGCAATGTAATTCATGAGGATATTGTAAATCAAGTTAGAGATAAAATGCCTCAAGAAGAAATCCTTTATGATCTAGCAGAATTATTTAAAGTATTTGGAGATTCAACACGAATCAGGATATTATGGGCTTTACATGAAGCTGAAATGTGTGTTTGTGATATCGCTGTATTACTTAACATGACACAATCAGCAATTTCCCATCAGCTGAGAGTTTTAAAGCAAGCTAATTTAGTGAAAAACAGAAAAGAAGGCAAAGTAGTATATTATTCCTTAGTTGATGATCATGTAAGAGAAATATTTGATCAAGGTCTAATTCATATCAACGAAAAGTAGAAATACGGTAGAATAGAATGTTTTTTGAAAATTAGTATTCATATTAGATGGGCAATTCTTCAAGTAAATTTAAAAAGACTTGTAGTATGCAAAACAAAATTATAAATAATATTTAGGAGGAATTAAAATGAAAAAGAGATTTAAACTTGAAGGTTTAGAGTGTGCAAATTGTGCAGCAAAAATGGAGAGGGCTATTAATGAGCTTGATGGTGTGAAGGAAGCCACTGTAAACTTTATGACACAAAAACTTGTTATTGAAGGTGAAGATGAAAAAATGCCTACAATTATAGAAGAAGCAGAAAAAGTCGTTAAAGATATTGAGTCACATGTTATCATGAAAAAGGCTTAAAGGAGTTGAGGTAGCATGAAAAAACGTTTATGGAGAAGAAATATTTTGAAAGGTGATAGAAATGAATACTGTAAAAGAGCAACAATCTCATGAAACACATAATCATAATCACAACCACAACCACGACCATGATCACGGAAAGATGCCCATAATTTTGTATATTATTGGTTTAGTATTAGCGCTCATTGCATTATTTCTAAATGAAGAGTATGTAGTCATTAAGAATATTTTATTTTCAATTGCATCAATTAGCGCGGGTTATCATGTTATTCTTCTCGAAGGAGTTGGGGAAACAGTTGAGAATACAAAAGCCAAAAAGAAATTTACACCTAATTCCCACATTTTAATGGGTCTAGCTGCGCTTGGCGCCTCACTAATAGGGAATTTCTGGGAAGGAACGCTGCTGATTCTCATTTTCTGTGGTGCACATTTTTTAGAAGAGTACGCTGAAGGTAGAAGCAAAAGAGAAATCACAAAACTACTTGAAATGAATCCATCGACTGCCAGATTAATCATGTCTGATGGCAATACAAAAATTGTTGATGTTAATGAATTAAAAGTGGGAGACCGTCTCCAAGTATTGAATGGAGATCAAGTACCTATTGACGGGGTCATTTTATCAGGAAATACCTCCATTGATGAATCATCTATCAATGGAGAAAGTATCCCTAAAGAAAAATCTCAAGGAGACGTGGTTTTTGGTAGTACGATTAATGGAACTGGTACTTTCACAATGGAAGTCACAAAAGAAAATAAAGATACTGTCTTTTCTAAGATTTTGCAATTAGTCAATCAAAATCAAAATAATCAAACCAAAGCGGCAAGTATTATCCAAAAGTTTGAACCGAAATATGTGACAGTTGTTTTAATTGCAATTCCACTTTTCATTTTACTCGCACCCATGATTTTAGATTGGTCTTGGTCCCAAAGTATTTATAGAGGAATAGTTCTTTTAGTAGCAGCTTCTCCGTGTGCTCTGGCTGCTGCTACCGTATCTGTAACTTTGTCAGCCACTTCGAATCTAGCCAAAAGAGGCATGATTTCAAAAGGAAGTTCCTATTTATCTCAATTGGCCAATATTCAAGCCATTGCTTTTGATAAAACAGGAACCTTAACAAAAGGAAAACCTGAAGTGACAAATTATTATATTGCTGATTCTGTCGATGAAGAGAATATTATTGATATCGTTGTAGCTCTTGAAAAAGAATCCAACCACCCCCTCGCAGATGCCATTCTAAGAAAATTTGCACCAAAAAACAAACTAACTATTGAAGTAGAAAATCAAATTGGTAGAGGGTTGACAGGAGATTATAAAGGTAAAAATTATCGAATAGGAAAGCCAACTTCTTTTGACGGCGTTTCAGATAAATATATTCGTCTAAATAATGAATGGGCATCAGAAGGCAAGACAGTCGTATATGTAGCAGAAGATGAAGAAGTCATTGGTCTGATTGGGTTAATGGATATTCCAAGTGAACATGCGAGAGAGACTATTGATTATTTTAAGAAACTAGGTATACACACTACTTTAATCACTGGTGACTCAGAAATGACGGGAAAAGCGGTTGCTGAACAGCTAGGAATAGATGAAGTAATTGCGAATGTCATGCCAGAAGACAAGTCTCGAATTATAGATGAGCAAAAAAGAAAATACGGTTTAACAGCAATGGTAGGAGATGGTGTAAACGATGCACCGGCTCTTGTGAATGCTGATGTAGGAATCGCTATGGGAGATGGCACTGATGTTGCGGTAGAGGTATCTGATTTAGTATTAATGCAGAACAACTTATCAACTCTAATCCAAGCACATAAGATTTCATCTAAAATGGATCGTGTCATTTGGCAGAATATAATTTTTTCCATGGCTGTTGTTGCCTTTTTAGTAGTCGTTAGTTTCTTGGGACTGTCGGATATTGCAATCAGTGTCATTATACATGAAGGAAGTACACTCGTTGTAATATTAAACGGACTCCGTTTGCTGCGTTCTACCTAAGCCCAACATAAGAAGATAGAGAGCCTTATTATTTCTTGTTTAAGAAGGAACCATAATTTTTCCAGTAGACAGGGTTAAGATAACCGTCAAACGAAGGAGCGTCTTCCAATAAATTAATATGACGCAAAAGCTTGTTATTGAAGGCAAAGATGAAAGAATGCCTACAATTATACAAGAAGCAGAAAGAATAGTTAAAAAATTGAACCTGATACAACTATGAAAAAGGCTTAAAGGAGTTGAAGTAGCATGAAAAAACGTTTATGGAGAATAATTATTGCTGCATTAGTATTTATTGTAGCACTGCTAATTAATAATATTGAATGGTTGCAGATTGCTATGTTTGTAATCAGTTATATTATTGCAGGTGG
>Ga0334892_1002833_pt1 | contig 11928 bp, 7 predicted proteins | sample GraSluR3_MG_4_FD_207213 | JGI IMG/M metagenome (GOLD analysis project Ga0334892, IMG submission 207213) | Sludge microbial communities from methane-producing bioreactor in Wageningen University, Netherlands - Granular Sludge_15_04-R3 | ecosystem: Engineered > Bioreactor > Anaerobic > Unclassified... | reverse complement strand
AACCCGAGTGGCCCGTCGCGGGCTTTACCGGCTGGGTCCCTTGAAGGTGTCGACCCGGTTTCCCTTCGGGTTGTTTCGCCGGACGGTAACGTTCGACGTTCCCGACCGGCTGGTCGTGACGCCCCGGCTGGGTCGGCTCGTGCCGGGGTGGACCGTTCGCCACGAAGCCGCGGCCCTGGGGCACCGGCACCGCCGGCTCCACGGTCCGGGGCGGGTGACGGGCGAGTTCTTCGGCGTTCGCGAGTGGCGAAGCGGCGACAGCCGACGCTGGATCCACTGGCGGAGTTCGGCACGACACGGAGACCTCGTGGTCCGCGTGTTCGACCGTCCGCGGAATCGCCACCTCGCGTTGCTGGTCGATCTGTGGCAGCCCGAGCAGCCACACTCCGACGACGCCGACCGCGTCGAGCAGATCGTCAGCTTTGCGGCCACCATCGTGGCCGACGCCTGTCGTCGCGGCAACGTGCACCTGTCGTTGGGGATGGCCGGGAGCGAAGCCGCGTGGGTTGCGGGCCCGACTTCCCTGCCGCTGCGCGATCGGGCGATGGAACGCCTGGCCCTGGTGCGGGCGTCCCGCGACGGGGCCCTGTCGGAGTTGATTCGCCAGGCGCAGCGCCGAATCAAGCCGGACAGCGAAGTCGTGTTGATCACGACCCGACGAATCGGCGGGATGGAGTCCGAGCTCGGGCTCGACCCGGCCAGCCGGGACGGACGGAGCCTGTTGCGCCGCCTGCGAACGATCTCGGCGGCGGAGGATGAAATCTCCCAGTACTTCGAGCTACCCTGACCTTTCGGGAGTGGATGCCCGTGTCGACGCGTCGACTGTTGGACGTGAGCGTGGCTGCCTTGACTTCTCTGGGTGCGCTTCTGCTGGGGCTCGCCCGGTACGACGTGGTGTTGCCGGTCTGCGCGCTGGTCGCGGCCGCCTTGTCGCTGTGGCTGACCGACGCAACCGGCCGATTCCAGTTGCGGCGAATCGAGATCAACGCGGCGCTCGTGGGCGCCGTGGTATTCACCGTCTGGCGGTTCGCCCGTTCGACCGGCGTGCTCGGATTCCTCGTGTTCGTCGACCTGTTCGTCCTGATCCACGTCGTACTCCTGTTCGAGAAGAAGAGTCTTCGCACGCGGTGGGACCTGGTCATGCTGAGTTGGACCCAGGTGGGGGTGGCCGCGGTGCTCAGCCAGGGCGCACTGTTCGGCGCGCTGCTGCCGGTCTACGCTTTTCTCGCCTTCGCGGTGGCCGGCCTGCTGCACCTCGATCGCGAGTTCGCGACGGCGCTGGACGATGGGGGCGGCGCTGCCGGCGCCCGGGCCGTCCTGCCGGAGCGGCGTCGGTTGGGCAAGGTCGCCCTCGCGACGCTGCTGGTGGGCCCGGCCTCGCTCTTTCTGCGATTTCGGGAGGTCGAGGACGAACGCCCGGCCCGACCCGGCGGCGGAGTTGCTCGGCCGGGTCGTCCCCTGGGCCGTCCCGCCGACTCGGCGAGGTCGGCGGCCGGGAGGGCCGGCCCATCCCGCGTGGGGTGGGAGTTCTGGGGCCGCGTTGCCCTGGTGTTCGCCGTCGCGATGGGCCTGACCATGCTGGCCTTTCCCGTCATTCCCCGCATTCGAGGGATCGAGCTGCGATTCCCTCGCTTCGGCAGAGTGTCGTGGGGCGACGACCGCAGTCGGCGCACCGTGGGATTCCACGACCGCGTCGTGCTGGGCGAACTGGGTGAGTTGCGGGACAGTCGCGAGACCGTGATGCGGGTGCGGTTTCTCGACCACGCCACCGGCAGCCTGTACCCCGTGCGAGGCGAAGTGTACCTGCGAGGGGTGGTTCTCACCGAGTACGACAACGGGCAGTGGAGCAACGAGGCCGTGGGCCGACGCTTTCGGCGGATTCCGGTCGCCAGGCTGGATCGCGCCGACGGAGTCGTGCGCCAGGAGATCGCCGTCGCCCCGATGGATCGAGACGAGCTGTTCTGCGTGTGGCCCTTTCTGGCGACCAAAGAAGACGCCCGTTTGTGGATGGAAATCCGGCACGAACGGCTCCACCGTCAGGCCGATCTGATCGAGATCCCCCTGAACTTCGAGTTGGCGACCACCGCGTTCGTCGACGGCATCCAGTCGGAGATCGCGCCGGACGCGATGCCGCGCGACGTCGAGCGGCTTCGGCGTCTTCCCCGCGACCGCCTTCCCAAGCTCGTGGCGCTGGCCGACTCGTGGATCGCCCGATCGGGCCTGCCTCCCGACGATGTCTTGCATCGGGCCAAGTCGTTGGAAGCCGCCCTGCGCGACGGCGGCGAATTCCGGTACAGCATGGAGGGCGTGCCGCGCGCCGCGCGCGTCGATCCCGTCGAAGACTTCGTGACGTCGAATCCTCGCGGCAATTGCGAGTACTTTGCCACTGCCTTGACCCTGATGCTTCGCAGCCAGGGCATTCCGGCTCGCATGGTGGTCGGTTTCAAATGCGGCGAGTACGATTACGCGGGCAATTTCTACCAGGTCCGCCAGTTGCACGCGCACAGTTGGGTCGAAGCCTACCTTGCGCCGAACCAGCTTCCCGCCGACCTGCCGCACGGCGACCGGTTCTCCGACTGGTCGCACGGCGGCTGGTTGCGGCTCGACCCCACGCCCGCGGCCACGGGGTATCGCGCCGCGGTCGGAAACCTCGTCGACGGCGTGGGAAACTGGCTGGAGCGGCTCCGATACGTCTGGCTCAACTACGTCGTCGGAATGGACGGTGCCAAACAGCGCGAAGCGATTTACGGCCCGGCGCTCGAAATGGCGCGGGGAGTGGTCCGCCGCGTTCGGAGCCTCGCCTGGTGGCAAAGCGTGCCGGGCAGGTTCGCCCGGGTCTGCGGGCTTGGCGGGGAGCCGGGCCTGGAGGGCCGGCGGGTCGCCGTTCGGGCCGGATTGGCCGTCACCCTGATGCTGCTTGTCGCCCTGGTGGGATTGCGTCGCCTTGGCCTCCGAGTCGGCAGGCGGCTTCGGGTGGGTTCCGATCCGACTTGCAACGGCCGCGCCGCCGTAAGCTTCTACCACCGCTTCGAGGCGGCCCTGGCCCGCCACGGGTTGGTCCGTGCGCCGACGCAGACCCCGCGCGAGTTTGCCCGCGCCGCCGGACCGACCGTCGCTCGCGCGAGCGGATCGCCCTCTCTCGGCGCGTTGCCCGTGCGAGTGGTCGAGGCGTTCTACCGCGTTCGGTTCGGCCGTTTTCGGATCGAGGAGCCCGAAAGACGTGCCCTGGCCGACGCGCTGAGCGAATTGGAGCGGGCGGGCGAGGCGGCACGGGTGGCGGAAAACTCGCCCGAGGCGTCGCGCGGCTGATCGGGCGGGCGCGAGGGTCTCTGTCGGCGTTCGGCTCGGATGGCCGCCCCATACAGTGTATAAATCGAACATACACTGAACGGGGGCCGCTTTTTGTGATATCCTCTAGGTCGAGGCAAGCGCGGCCGCCGCCGGGACGACGCTCCCGCGGTAATCGCGTTCCCGCGTCAGACCGCGGTTTCTCCCGATTCTTGCGGCGAGTCCTCGCGGCAATCACCGACGACGAACCCCATGCCGGCTCGCTTCGGCGCGGGAATCGTCGCTGGCTCTGAACTGCCTCGATCCGCGATTTCGATCATTGGCATACGTCTTGCATGACGGGGCCACCGTCCGGGATTCCTCAGGGGAGATGAGTCATGTTGGACGGGCCGCGTCTGCTGGTCGTGGACGACGAAGAGGGGATCCGCGAAGGTTGCCGACGCATCCTCTCGCGAAAGGGTTATCGCGTGGAGATGAGCAGCGACGCCTTCGAGGGACTCAATATGGCTACCGCGGGGGACTATGCCGCCGTTCTGCTCGATGTCAAGATGCGGAAAATGGATGGAATCGAGTTCCTCAAAGCCCTGCGCAGCACGAAACCGAACCTCCCGGTGATCCTGATCACGGGCTATCCGAGCGTGGCCAACGCGGCCGCCGCGGTGCGCCTCGGCGCTTCGGACTACGTGACCAAGCCGTTTACGCCCGAGACGATCGTCGAGGCCGTGCTGCGCGCACTCCGCCGCCGGGAGTCGCAGGGCGACGACCCAGGCGCGGGGGGGGGGCAGCGGGCGAAGCCGTGGGTGCCCGCCCTCGAGGAATATCGCTTTTTCGACGAGGCGTGGTACCAACTCGGCCGCGACGGCTCGGTACGCGTGGGCGTCATGCTCAGCCGCAGCGACGTGGCCGACATCGGGGCGGTGCGGCTCCCGAAGGTCGGCGAGTTCGTCTATCAGGGTTTGCCGCTGGCCGGTCTGGTGGTGGGCGGGCAAGTCGTCAGGACGCTGCCATCGCCCGTCTCGGGCATTGTGGTCGAGGTGAACCCCTTGCTGCAGGAATGTCTGCCGGCCCTTTGGAACGACTCGTGCGCGGGGGGCTGGATCGCCTGCATCGCCCCGGGCCGGCTCGACCACGAGTCGAAGCGATGCCGCGTTCGACGGATGGTGCTGGCCAGCGCCGACCGGGCATCGGCCACGGAGCAGGCCGACCACGCGAGGTATCTCGGCTGCCAGGTTCGCGTCGTGTCGGGTTGGGACGAGTTGGCCGGCGCGCTGCCCGATCCCGAGCGCGACGTGCTTCTGATCGACGAAGCGTCCCTCGGAGCGGACGGCCTGGAACTGGCGGCTCGCGTGAACGAGGAGATGCCTTCCCTGAAGGTCGTGGTCGTGGCCTCGTCTTCATCGAGCTGGGAGACGGCCTACCGGGAGCAACGAATCTTCTACTATGCCGTCGAGCCTTTCGCCGATAACGAGATCGTCGAAATCCTCAACGCGGCCTTCCGCTGCCGCGCCTCGTCGTTCCCCCAACGCGAGCGACGTTCGTCGCGGCCCCAGCCGGTAAGCAGCATTTACATCACCAACGACAACGGCAAGCAGGTTTGCCTGCTGGCCCAGACGGGGTTGTTGCGGCGGGACGACGGGCTGGGCTGGCTCGTGCGGAACAAGCTGCTCGACGGCCGCTATCCGATGGAGACCTTGTTGGGGGCCGAGAACATCAACGCGACCAGGATCGCCAGCGCGGCCGACACCTGCGACCACCTGCTCGTCTTGCTGGCCAGGGATACGGGGCGCCTGACGGGCAGCCTGATCCAGGACCGGCAGGGCGCGTTCGTCCCCCTCACCGAGCGGAACGCCGGCAAGGTGACCGCCCTGGTCGTCCAGCCCGGGGCGCGGGAGAAGGGACTGGAAGGGTTCGAGCCGCGCACCACCCTGGCGCTGGCCGATCACCTCGTTGCGGAGATGACCTCGTGTTAGTTGAAGGGGGCCGCCGCGTCGATGCCGGGTCCACCTCGGCTTCGGAAGAGAGCCTCGGTCGGGCGTCCGCCTTGACGGCGCGGCCCGATCGAGAGGAAATACGGATTCGCCGGCCACGACGTCGTCGAGGTCCGGGCGGATCGCACGGTCCGGAGAATGGCGTCTTATGGGCGGCCGGATGGGAGCGTCGACGTCGCGCCCCGCGAGGCCGCTTTTGAACGAAGGGAGAAGCTGACTGATGATCAACATCGCCCACGACAAGCGAGGCTTGTCTTTTCGCGACCAGGTCGTCGCGGATACCCCGGGGGGTGAGCAGCTTGCCCACTGCCTGCAATGCGGCAGTTGCGGCGGCTCGTGCCCGAACGGGGCCGACATGGACTACACCCCGCGCACCCTCTTCGCGCTGATCAATGCCGGCCAGCGCGACAAGGTCCTGTCGGCCAACACGATGTGGTGTTGCGTCTCGTGCTACGCGTGCACGAGCCGCTGCCCGCAGAACATTCCCATCACCGACGTCATGTACGCGCTGAAGCGGCTTTCGCTCCGCGAGAACATGGCCTCGGGCACCGACGCCCCGGCGTTGGCCCGCACGTTCACCGGCCTGCTCGACAAGTACGGGCGCAGCTTCGAATTCGGCCTGGCCAGCCGCTACTACCTGTTCAACAAGCCGATCAGCATGTTGAAGATGGGTCCGCTGGGTCTCTCCATGTTCACCCGCGGCCGCATGTCGCTGGTGCCCACCAAGATCCGCCAACTGGATCAGTTGCAGGCCATCATCAAGAAAGCCCGAGAGCTGGGAGGTGCTTCGTGAAATACGCGTATTACCCCGGATGTTCGCTCGAGTGCTCCAGCGCCGCCTACGATGTTTCCGTCCGTGCCGTGGCCGAGCTGCTGGGCATCGAGCTGAAGGAGCTCGACGACTGGAACTGCTGCGGGGCCACCGAGTACTTCTCGCAGGACGAGCTGACGGCTTCGTCCGTCATCGCCCGAAACCTCGCCCTGGTCGAGCCCGATCTCAACCAGCTCGTGGCCCCCTGCGCCGCCTGCTACCTCAACCTCAAGAAGGTCGATCACTTGATGGGCGAGCACGCCGACCTGAGCGCGAAGATCAACCAGGCGTTGGCGGCGGGCGGGTTGCGCTACCAGGCCGGCCGCGTCCGGGTCCGGCACCTCCTCGACGTGATCCACACCGACATCGGCGAGCAAGCCATTCGCGACAAGGTCGTGCGGCCGCTGACCGGCTTGCGGGTCGCCCCCTATTACGGATGCCAGGTCGTACGCCCCTACAACGGGTTCGACGACCCCGAGCAGCCGGTCAAGCTCGACGAGCTGTTCACCTGGCTCGGCGCCGAGGTGGTCGACTATCCCGTCAAGACGCACTGCTGCGGCGGCCACATGACCCAGATCAGCGAGCCCCAGGCTTTCGAGCTGCACCGCCGGCTCCTGCAGAACGCCGTCGAGTACGAGGCCGACATGATCCTCTGCATGTGCCCCATGTGCCAGTTGAACCTCGACGCCTACCAGAACCGCGTGAACGGCCTTTTCAACACGCATTTCAAGATGCCGATCGTGTTCTTCACCCAAATGCTGGGGATCGCGTTCGGAATCGAGCCCAAGAAGCTGGGATTCGGCAAGGAGATCGTCGCCGCGGAGCCCGTGATCCGGGCCAAGCTCGCCCCGGCCACCCAGCCCTCCGCGTGAATCCCTGAAGCAAGCCTACTCGAGACGGATTGGAGATCACCACTATGGCCGAAAAAGTCGGCATCTACGTTTGTCATTGCGGCAGCAACATCGCCAATATGGTGGACGTCGAAGAGGTCGCCCGCTGGGCCGGCGCCCACCTCAAAGACGTCGCCGTCTCGCGCGACTACAAGTTCATGTGCTCGTCACTCGGTCAGCAGATGATCGAGGACGACATCAAGAACGAGGGCCTCACGCGCGTCGTCGTGGCCGCCTGCTCGCCCCATCTCCACGAGAAGACGTTCCGCCGCGCCTGCCAGAACGCCGGCATGAACCCCTACCTGTTCCACATGGCCAACATCCGCGAGCACGTCTCCTGGGTGTGCGAGGACAAGGAGGCCGGCACGCGAAAGGCCAAGGCCCTGGTCGCCGCGGCGGCCGAGCGGGTCAAACGCCAGCAACCCCTCACGCCCCAGACCGTCCAGGTCAATCCGACCACGCTGGTCGTCGGCGGTGGCATCGCCGGGCTGCAGGCCACCCTCGAGCTGGCCGATGCCGGCTACAAGGTCGTGCTCGTCGAGCGCGAACCGTCGATCGGCGGGCACATGGCCCAGTTCGACAAGACCTTCCCCACCCTCGACTGCTCCGCCTGCATCCTCACCCCGAAAATGTCCGAGGTGGGACAGCACGAAAACGTCACCATGCTGACCTACTCCGAGCTGGAAGAGGTGAGCGGGTCGGTGGGCAACTTCAAGGTCAAGATCCGCAAGCGGGCCCGCTACGTCGACGAAGACAAGTGCACCGGCTGCGGAATCTGCACCGAGAAATGCCCCCGCAAGGTCGTCGACGACGTCTTCGAGGCCGGCATGGGCAACCGCAAGGCGATCTACTCGCCCTTTCCCCAGGCGGTGCCCAGGATCCCCGTCATCGACGTCGACGCGTGCATCTGGTTCGAGCGGCAGAAGTGCCGGGCCTGCGAAAAGCTTTGCCCCACCGACGCGATCGACTTCGAGCAGCAAGACGAGATCGTCGAGCTCGAGGTGGGCAACATCATCCTCGCCACCGGCTGGAAGATGTTCGACTGCCGCAAGGTGTCGCAGTACGGCTACGGGCGTCTGCCCAACGTGTTCACGAGCCTCGAGTTCGAGCGGTTGTGCAACGCCGCCGGTCCGACGGGCGGCAAGATCGTGCTCCGCGACGGCAAGACCGAGCCCGAATCGGTCGCCATCATCCACTGCGTGGGCAGCCGCGACCTCAACCACAACTCCTATTGCTCGAACACCTGCTGCATGGCCGCCTTGAAGTTCGGGCACCTCGTTCTCGAGAAGACCAACGCCCGGGTCTACTCCTGCTATATCGACATGCGGACGAACCAGAAGGAATACGAGGAGTTCTACCAGCGGCTGCTGGGGGAGGGCATGCAGTTCATCCGCGGCAAGGTGGCCGAGGTGACCGACGCGGCCCGCTTGCCCGCCGAGGCGGGCAAGCTCATCGTGCAACTCGAAGACACCCTGCTCGGCAAGCAGCGGCGCATTCCCGTCGACATGGTGGTCCTCATGGGAGCCCAGGAGCCCCAGGCCGATTCGCGCGAGATGGGCCTGAAGTGCGGCATCTCGTGCAGCATGGCCGGCTGGTACACCGAGCGCCATCCCAAGCTCGATCCCGTGGCGACCATGACCGACGGCATCTTCGTGGCCGGCGTGTGCCAGGGGCCGAAAGACATCCCCGCGTCGGTGGCCCAGGGCGCCGCCGCGGCCGCCCGCGTCCAGGGCATGATCGCCAAGGGCACGGTCACCATCGAGCCGATCGTGGCCACGATCGACGAGGAGCGGTGCTCGGGCTGCCGCATCTGCAACGACCTGTGCCCGTTCAACGCGATCGAGTTCGACGAAGAGCGGGAGGTCAGCCACGTGGTCACCGCCCTGTGCAAGGGCTGCGGCACGTGCGTGGCGGCTTGCCCGGCCAACGTCATCAGCGGAGCCCACTTCAACAACGACCAGATTTACGCCGAGATCCACGGGGCCCTGTGGGACGCCCTGGGAGACGACGGCTCGGCCGGCCAGGCCAGCCCCGAGCCCGTCGAGTCGGCCACCTGAGGGCCCTGCCCGAAAACCGCGGCTCGGGGAGCACGGGTCCTCGGGCAAGCCGCGGGGACGCCCCCCGGACCCGTCCCCGCGACGCATCGGCCAATCCATCGTCGACCGGATGAAAGGATCCTGATAAATGAGTGACGAGACCTTCCAACCCAGAATCGTTGGGTTCCTCTGCAACTGGTGCTCGTACCGGGCCGCCGACCTGGCCGGCTCGGCGCGGATCAAGCACGCCTCGAACGTACGCATCGTCCGCGTCATGTGCAGCGGGCGCATCAACCCGGCCTTCGTGCTCAAGGCCCTCTCCCTGGGCGCCGACGGCGTGCTCGTGGCCGGCTGCCATCCCGGCGAGTGCCACTACGTCAATCAGAACTACAAGGCCATGCGCCGCTTCATCCTGCTGAAGCACACGCTCAAGCAGTTGGGGGTCGACGACGCGCGCGTCAAGCTCGTGTGGGCCTCGGCCGCCGAGGGGCAGCAGCTCGCCGAGGCCATCGACGACCTGGTCGACGGCGTTCGCAAGCTGGGCCCCCTCCACTGGCCCCGCAACTGGAACGAAAACGGCCGCGACGAAGCGCTCGAGAACATCGCGAAAGAACACGCCGAGGTAATGGAGGTGCCCGCATGACCGAAAGCGAAAAGACCAGCGGCAAGGCGAAACTGGCTCTCTACTGGGCCGCCTCGTGCGGCGGCTGCGAGATCGCCGTCTTGGGCATCCACGAGAAGATCCTCGACGTGGCCAAGGCATTCGACATCGTCTTCTGGCCCTGCGCCACCGACGGCAAGGTGCACGACGTCGAGAAGATGCCCGACGGCGGCATCGACGTCTGCCTGTTCAACGGCGGCATCCGCACGAGCGAAAACGAGTACATGGCGCGCCTGCTGCGGCAGAAGTCGAAGGTGCTCGTCGCCTTCGGCTCGTGCGCCTCGGAAGGCTGCATCCCCGGGCTGGCCAACCTCAGCACGCGCGACGACGTGTTCAACACGGTCTATCGCGACACGCCTTCGACCGAAAACCCCGACGGCCTGCGGCCCCAGCCCGAAACCAAGGTCCCCGAGGGGACGCTGCACTTGCCCGTCTTCTACGAAACGCTGCGCACCCTGGATCAAACGGTCGAGGTCGACTACTACCTGCCGGGCTGTCCGCCCGAGGCCGAACGCATCTGGGACGCCCTGACGGCCATCCTCTCGGGCAAACTGCCCCCGCCGGGCTCGGTGATCGGGGCTACCACGACGGTGTGCGACGAGTGCCCGCGCAAGCGGACCGAGAAGAAGATCAAGAAGTTCCATCGCACTTGGGAGGTCATCCCCGACGAGGAGACCTGCCTGCTCGAGCAGGGCATCCTCTGCTGCGGCATCGCGACGCGGGCCGGCTGCGGGGCCCTCTGTCCCCAGGTCAACTCGCCCTGCATCGGCTGCTACGGCCCCAACGAGGGGACCGAGGAGTTCGGTGCCCAGTTGATGGCCGCCCTCGCCTCGGTGATCGACTCGGACGATCCGGACGAAATCGAGCGGATCATCGCCGAGGGCATCCCCGATCCGGCCGGCAGCTTCTATCGCTTCAGTCTGGCAGCCAGCAGCCTGCGCCGCGCCAAGCGCCCCTCGAACGGCAACGGAGCGCAGCCCGCGGCGGCCCAGGCGGCTAGAACAGGAGAGTCCCACTGATGAAACGCATTTCCATCGATCCCATTACCCGGCTGGAAGGCCACGGCAAGATCGACATCTTCCTCGACGACCAGGGCGAGGTGGCCAATGCCTACCTGCAAATCCCCGAGCTCCGCGGGTTCGAGCGGTTCTGCATGGGCCGCCCCGCCGAGGAGATGCCCAACCTGACCGCGCGGATCTGCGGCGTCTGCCCCGAGGCCCACCATATCGCGGCCACCAAGGCGCTCGATGCCGTGTTCCACGTCGATCCGCCTCCGGCGGCCAAGAAGCTCCGGGAGATGTTCTACAGCATTTTCTTCGCCACCGACCATACGACCCACTTCTACGCCCTGGGCGGGCCCGACTTCGTCGTCGGACCCAACGCCCCCGCCGCCGAGCGAAACATCCTGGGCGTCGTCGCCAAGGTCGGCATGGACATCGCCGGCAAGGTGATCAAAATGCGCCGCGACGGCCACTACCTCATCAAGATGATCGGCGGCCGCCCCGTTCACCCCAACTGGGGACTCCCCGGCGGCGTCAGCCGCGGCATCACCGAGGAGCAGCGCCAAGAGATCGAAAAGCTCGGGCGCGACGCCATCGAGTTCGCCAGGTTCTCGCTCGAACTGTTCGGCGACGTCGTGCTCAAGAACTCCGAGTACGTCGACCTGATCACCGGCGACGTGTACACCCACAAGACCTACAACATGGGCATGGTCGACGAGAACAACCGCGTCAACTTCTACGACGGCAAGATTCGCGTCACCGCCCCCGACGGGTCGGAGCACGCCAAGTACGATCCCAACGACTACCGCGAGTACGTCGCCGAACGCGTCGAACCCTGGTCGTATCTCAAGTTCCCCTACCTCAAGAAGGTCGGGTGGAAGGGATTCGTCGACGGACAAGACTCGGGCGTGTACAAGGCGACTCCCCTTTCGCGCTTGAACGCCGCCGACGGAATGGCCACCCCGCTCGCCCAGGAGCACTACGACAAGATGTACGAAACCCTGGGCGGCAAGCCGGTCCATCACACCCTGGCCACCCACTGGGCGCGGCTCATCGAGCTGCTCTACGCCACCGAGCGTTGGGTCGAACTGGCCACCGATCCCGAAATCACCAGCAAGGAGTACCGGGTGCTGCCCACCGAGACGCCCACCGAGGGCATCGGGTGCGTCGAGGCGCCCCGCGGCACCCTCACCCATCACTACACGACCGACGAGCGCGGCCTGGTGACCACGGCCAACCTGATCGTGGGCACG
>Ga0334892_1002832_pt1 | contig 11940 bp, 12 predicted proteins | sample GraSluR3_MG_4_FD_207213 | JGI IMG/M metagenome (GOLD analysis project Ga0334892, IMG submission 207213) | Sludge microbial communities from methane-producing bioreactor in Wageningen University, Netherlands - Granular Sludge_15_04-R3 | ecosystem: Engineered > Bioreactor > Anaerobic >... | reverse complement strand
GGAAGGGAGGAATGAAACGGTGAAACGTCATGTAATGTCGGTGCTGGTGGAAAACAACCCCATTTCCTTTAACCGGGTTTCGGGACTTTTGGCCAGGAAGGGCTACCGGATTGAGAGCCTGACCATAGGAGGCACAAAGGACCCGGAGGTGTCGCGTATAACCTTTACGGTGGACTGCGAAGGCTGGACCGCCGAGCAGTTGAAAAACCAGCTGGAAAAGCTGGTGGACGTAATAAAAACAAACCAGCCGGGGCAGGGGGTTCCCGTTTACAGCGGGAACGTTATTGCCGCGGCCAAATAGGAGGAATATAAAAATGGCAAAAATGTATTACCAAAAGGACTGCAGCCCGGAAATTATCAGGGACAAGACCATTGCGGTAATCGGTTACGGCAGCCAGGGCCATGCCCATGCGCAAAACCTTAGGGATTCCGGGATGAAAGTGGTTGTGGGGCTGTACAGCGGAAGCAAGTCGTGGAACAGGGCAAAGGAGCACGGGTTCAGGGTGATGGAAGCGTCCGACGCGGCAGAGTGTGCCGACCTGGTTGTTATGCTGGTTAACGACGATGTGCAGCCGACACTCTATAAAGAAAGCATAAAACCCCGCCTTAAAGCCGGTAAGGCGCTGCTGTTCGCCCACGGGTTCAATGTGCATTATAACCAGATAGTGCCGCCGGAGGATGTTGACGTGCTGATGGTGGCTCCCAAGGGCCCTGGCCACACGGTGCGCAGCCAGTTTGTGGAGGGTAGGGGCGTTCCCTGCCTTGTAGCCGTATACCGTGACGCCACCGGTACGGCAATGCAGCTGGCGCTGGCCTATGCGACCGGCATAGGCGGAGCAAGGGCTGGGGTGCTGGAAACAACCTTCAGGGAAGAGACCGAAACCGACCTGTTCGGTGAGCAGGTGGTGCTTTGCGGCGGGCTTTGCGAACTTATTAAGGCGGGGTTTGAAACACTGGTGGAGGCAGGCTACCAGCCCGAAAGCGCATACTTTGAATGCCTGAACGAGATGAAGCTTATCGTGGACCTTATAAACCGGGGCGGATTGAGTTTTATGAGGCGCTCGATAAGCGATACGGCGGAGTATGGAGATTATATGGTGGGCAGAAGGATTATAACCGATGAGACAAGGCGGGAGATGAAAAAAGTACTGGCCGAGGTACAGGACGGTACCTTTGCAAAGGACTGGATAATCGAAAACAAAACAAACCGGCCCATGTTCAGTGCCAGAAGAAAACAGGAGCGGCAACACGGCATTGAAAAGGTGGGCCAAGAGCTCAGGAAAATGATGAGCTGGACCGGCAAATAACCGGTAAAACCGGTATTTTAAGGTTTGGCATATTAGGAGGGAGCATATGAAAAGCGACAGGGTGAAAAAGGGGCTTGAAAGGGCGCCCCATCGTTCGCTGTTCAGGGCGATGGGCTATACGGACAGTGAAATGGAAGCACCAATGATTGGCATAGTCAATTCAGCCAACCGGATAGTACCGGGGCATATTCACCTTGACAGGGTGGTGGAGGCGGTAAGAACGGCTGTATCCGCGGCGGGGGGCACCCCGGTGGAATTTCCGTCGATAGCGGTATGCGACGGTATAGCCATGGGACATTCCGGGATGAACTATTCCCTTGCGTCCAGGGAACTTATTGCGGATTCCATTGAAACCATGGCGCTGGCCCATGCCTTTGACGGGCTGGTAATGGTGACAAACTGCGACAAGGTTGTACCGGGAATGCTTATGGCGGCTATAAGGGTCAACGTGCCTTGTGTTGTTGTCAGCGGCGGGCCGATGCTTTCAGGCCGTGCCGACGGCCGCAGGATAAGCCTGTCGGATATGTTTGAAGCGGTGGGCGCGGTAAAGGCCGGGCGGATGACCGGTGAACAGCTGCGGCGTTATGAGGAAACCGCCTGCCCCGGCTGCGGCTGCTGCGCCGGGATGTTTACCGCAAACAGTATGAACTGCCTTACCGAAGCGCTTGGACTGGGGCTGCCGGGTAACGGGACCATACCGGCGGTACACGCCGGGCGTATACGCCTTGCCAAGCGGGCGGGGGCGGCGGTTATGCAACTGGTGGAAAGGGATATTAAACCCAGGGACATAATAAGGTACGAATCCTTTGTTAACGCACTGACGGTGGACATGGCACTGGGCTGCAGCACCAACAGCGTACTGCACCTGTGCGCCATAGCCCATGAGATTGGGGTGGTGCTTGACATTGATACAGTAAACAAAATCGGCTCACGGACACCCAACCTGTGCAGGTTAAGCCCGGCGGGAGACCATTTTATAGAAGATCTCTATGCCGCCGGCGGGGTTCAGGCGGTAATTAAGGAACTGTCCCGCGGCGGCCTGGTAAACACCGACCTGGTTACCGTTACCGGCCGGACGCTGGGCGAAAACGTAAAACAAGCGGTTAATCTCGACACGCGGGTGATAAGGCCCATTGACAATCCGTACAGCCCGGTGGGGGGCCTGGTTATGCTGAAGGGCAGCCTTGCCCCGGACGGGTGCGTGGTAAAGAGGTCGGCGGTGGACCGGGACATGCTGCGGCACACGGGGCCCGCCCGGGTTTTCGACGGTGAAGAAGATGCCCTGGAGGCCATATACTCCGGCTCGATAAGGGACGGGGAAGTGGTGGTAATTCGTTATGAAGGGCCGAAGGGGGGCCCCGGCATGCGTGAAATGCTTGCCCCCACGTCGGCCCTGGCGGGTATGGGGCTGGACAGGACGGTGGCCCTTGTTACCGACGGGCGGTTTAGCGGTGCCACCCGCGGTGCTTCCATAGGGCACGTGTCACCCGAGGCGGCCGAGGGAGGGCCCATTGCACTGGTTCAGGACGAGGACAACATTATGATAGACATGACAGAGGGTACAATACACCTGCAGGTTGAGGACGATGAACTTCAAAGAAGGAAGCTGTGCAGAGCGGCGCCCAAACCGAAGGTGAGGAGCGGCTACCTGGCCCGTTATGCGGAGCTTGTCACCTCCGCAAGCACCGGAGCGGTACTGAAGGTATAACCGGACAAAGGAGCTGTAAACAATGAAGCTTAACGGAGCAGACATATTAATCCGCTGTCTTATGGAGCAGAAAGCAAAGGTGGTTTTCGGATATCCCGGGGGCAGCGTGCTAAACGTGTACGATGCATTGTACAGGCATAAAGGCGAAATACGCCATATACTCACCTCCCATGAGCAGGGTGCAGTCCATGCCGCCGACGGTTATGCCAGGGCTGCCGGCAGGCCCGGGGTGTGCATTGCCACTTCGGGGCCGGGGGCCACAAACCTTGTTACCGGCATAGCCACCGCCCATATGGATTCGGTGCCGGTCGTTGCGATAACCTGTAATGTTTCAACCGATTTGCTTGGCAGGGACAGCTTCCAGGAGGTGGATATAACCGGTATCACGCTGCCTGTAACAAAACACAATTTCCTGGTAAGGGACGTAAATAAGCTGGCGGATACGGTGCGCAGGGCCTTTTACATTGCAAGTGAGGGCAGGCCGGGGCCGGTGCTTATAGATATTCCCAAGAATGTAACCGCACAGACCGCGGACTACAGTCCCGTCAGTCCCCGGCCCGTTAAAATGCGCAGTGGCCCCGTCAGTCCAAAAAGCGTTGAATACGCGGTTAAGCTGCTTAACGGGTGTAAAAGGCCGTTTATATATGCGGGCGGGGGTATAAACAATTCCGGTGCAGCCGAACAGCTGCAAGAGTTTGCGGAAAAGCTGAACAGCCCGGTCGCCTGCAGCCTTATGGGCCTTGGCGGTTTTCCCGGTACCCATCCTTTGTATACCGGTATGATAGGCATGCACGGGACCAAGGCTTCCAATATGGCGGTGTCCGAATGCGATGTGCTGGTAGCCGTCGGCGCTAGGTTCAGCGACAGGGTGGTAAGCAATGTGAAACGGTTTGCGCCCGGCGCAAGGGTGCTGCACCTGGACATAGACCCCACCGAAATAGGCAAAAACGTGAATACGTATCATCATGTGCTGGGGGATTTGAAGGATACCCTTCAGATGATAAACCGGGGGCTTGACCATTGTCCAAGGGGCGAATGGACAGACCGTGTCAGGGAATGGAAACAAAAATACCCGGTAAAATATAAACGCGACGGGATGCTTAAGCCCCAATACGTAATAGAAAGAATATATCAAATTACCGGAGGGGATGCGGTTATTGCCACCGACGTGGGACAGCACCAGATTTGGAGCGCCCAGTATTTCAAGTACACAAGGCCGGGTACCTTTATATCGTCCGGCGGCCTGGGCACCATGGGATACGGGCTGGGGGCGGCCATAGGGGCCCAGGTCGGCAGGCCCGACAAAAGGGTGTTCAATATTACCGGAGACGGGTGTTTCAGGATGAACTGCATAGAAATCGCCACTGCGGTGAAATACAATATACCGGTAATAACGGTGGTGCTCAACAACCATGCCCTGGGGATGGTACGCCAGTGGCAGCGGCTGTTTTATGGACGCCGTTTTTCCGAGACCACCCTGGATACAGCCACCGATTTCGTAAAGCTGGCGGAGGCGTATAAAGCGGTGGGTATTAACCTAACCGATCCCGGGGACGTAGACAGCGTGCTTGAGAAAGCCCTTGATACCAACGGGCCGGTAGTAATAAACTGCGAAATTGACAGGGACGAAGCGGTGCTGCCCATAGTGCCGCCCGGCGGGGCGCTAAGCGAATCCATCACAGAATACTAATGAGAGCATACGGATATTCCTGTTGTATTATCCCGTCCGGTTGTGTATAATTCTTCTATACCCTTTTTCACACTATTTATTGTGGGAGAATATAAAGTAATATATTTGTAAATGGGAGGATAAGGATGAGTATTAAGAAGTATTTCAGTATTAGCAACATAAGCTTAATGGGAGCGGCAGCCGTGGGATCCTATGCACTTATAGGCACATATATTCTAAAAAGATCTCTGCCCGCCGGTGCCTGCCCCCTGGCAAGCTACGATAAATGGCTTTATCTTGCAATGGCGCTTGCTATCATATCGGTTGTGACCGACGGGCTGGAAAGAAAGAGCGGGGTATAACCGGGGGAGAGTGTTTGAAGTTGCGGCTTCTCAAAGACAGGCAGGAACTGAAAGTGGTTGCGGCATACCTGGTGGTATGTATTGTATGGGGTTCGACCTACTTGGCAATACGGATAGGTGTAAGCGAGTTTCCGCCGGAACTGTTTTCGGGAATAAGGAATTTGGTGGCAGGTTCAGCCATGCTTTTGTATGCACGGATTAAGGGACTTGAGTTTCCGAAGAGCCGGACGGATATCAGGAGGCTGGCAACCGTCGGGGTGTTGCTGCTGTGCGGCAGCATGGGGCTTGTTTCATGGGCCGAACAGTGGGTTCATTCAGGGGTGGTTTCGCTGGTCCTGGCGGCCAGCCCGCTTGTCATGGCATTGATGGAAATAATACTATACAGGGAAAACATACTGGGAATAAGCGGCTGGGCCGGTCTTTTAACAGGCTTCGCCGGGGTGGGCATACTGGTATTGTCCGCTTCTGCCACCGGGTCCATAGACGCCCTGGGCGGCACGCTGGTTGTGCTGGCCACCCTTTTCTGGTCGGCAGGGTCGGTATATTCAAGAAGGTTTAAGGCGGCGGGGTCCATTGCAGCCCATATTGGAATACAGATGCTGGCCGCAGGCATAGGGATGACCACGGCGGGCCTGCTGCTGGGAGAGGCGGCCAGGGTGAGGTTTACCGCCAAAAGTATGGCGGCCATGCTGTACCTGATAATATTCGGTTCAATCCTGGCCTACAGCTGTTACATATATGTACTCAGGCACTGGCCGGCGGCCAGGGCGGCAACCTATGCCTACATAAATCCGCTGGTGGCGGTTACCCTTGGGTTTCTGGTCCTTGGCGAGCCGGTTACATATTATACGGTAATTTCAATGGCGGTAATTCTCGGGGGTGTGATAACCGTCCAGGTTTCACAGGCTTCCCGGCGCAGGAAAGAATCCGTTTCCGCCGAAGGCTGAAAAATAGTAAAGCCCGTCCTTATTATTGCCCCTGTTTGCCAAAGGGGGCAGTTTATAACGACGGGCCCTTTCACTTTTTACATGTTTCTGAAAATACCGCCGACGTTACCGGTATTCCCGGTATTGCCCTGGGTAACTTCCGACTTGAGCTGCTGAACCTGGTGGTCACTGGCCTTCTGGGCCGGCCTGTAGTAGTTCTTCTGCTCCGCGATCTTGAACAACTGATAGTGATAGTGTTCGCACTGGTTCCTAATCTGCTGTATAGTCTGCCTGAGTTCCTGGTCTTCGCACTCACCTATCACCCTGCCGTAATTGGACAGGCTCGACTTAAGTGAGCTCAGCACATCGCTTACCATTTCTTTTTCCTGCATAACCACGCCTCCTTATCTTAAGAATGAAATTAGTTTTTGAACGGTGCCGTCAGCGGAGTTGGCACCCTGTTCCATAAGCTGTTTAACATGGGGGTCGTTACACTGCTGTGCATAGGTCCTGAGTTTGGTACTTTCGGTCTGATGGGCTCCTATCAGCTCTCTGAGGTTTTGAAGTTCAAGCTCGTTCAGCTTTGCCATAGTTACTCCCCTTTCTTTAATTGTTCTTCCATGCCTGTATTATTTTTTCTCACCGACGGGATAATTATTCGAGGCATAAAAAATAAGGCTGCGAAAAAACGCCTTTGCAGCCTTTATTCGGTGCCCTCAATCCTTTTCAGGGTAATCCCGCGGTCGCCGATGAACTCCATATAGCTGCTGCCGCAGTGTTTGCAGCGGCCTTTCCAGCAAACCACTTCGAACAGGCTGCCGCAGTATCTGCACCTTGCCAGGATTTCGCCCCTGTCGACAACCAGTTCGGCATCCGCCAGAAGGTCATTACCCTTCATCCGGTCAAAGGTTTTTGTTAAGCCGTTGACATCTACATTTTCCCAGGGTCCTAAAACTATATAAACGTACGTTACTTTCGAAATGTTCCTGTCCCTGGCTTTTTGCATTACCGAGTCCAGCAGTTTTTGTACCGACGATTCAATGTTCAGACCAATCACCCCCGTTCGGATAGTCGGGCTGCTGCAGCCGATAAGTATTTATATGTTTATTTTTATTCAGGTATGCCATATAAGGCGACCGGGACCGAAGGCACGGGCAGGTCCGGGGGATGCCTAAAATACCGGCCAAAAAATGTCGAAATTATATATGTAATCAATAACCGGGATGTGATGTTATGGATATAAAACAGGTACCCGTTCTGGCCGAGGACGAGCTGTGGCTTGGGTTTTACGAAAGCTACCAAAACTTTACGCTGAGGCGCAAATACCTAAGGCTTGTCAGGCTGCTGTCCCATCAAAAGGAAATAGACGAAAACATACGAACAATAAAAAAGGATAAGAGGAAAAGCCTGAATGCGGTATTTATGTTGTCGCAAAAAGCGCACAGCGGGGAAGACGACATGGTTTCCGGTGAAATGGAAGCCGAGAAGGACAGGATCGAGACGCTGAACAGGCAGCTTTCCGAGCTGGCCGAAAGAAGACAGCGTTTGAAGGAGGAAACCGCCAATGCCAATCTTGCGCTGTTGAAACAGACGATAAGGGTTGCATACACCGGGATAAAGAAACACGAGAGGCAGCAGCAGGACATCGCGGGCCAAATAGACGCATTGAAGGCTTCACTTAACGATATGATAGATAAAAAGCACAGCCTTGAAGAGGAAAAAAGCAGCCTTTACCGCCTGGTCCACGCTCTCATCGGTAGGGAGGAGGCGGACAAGCTTGACAGGGACTACCTGGAATAAAAGGCTCTACGGATTTGTTTCAACAGCTACAGGAATTATATGTTTTATATAGAAAATAATATACGGGGGAAACGGGATCGGGGTGATGATATGATAGCGGGAACGGGTATAGACATAATCGAAATTGCCAGGATTAAACGCGCGGTTCAAAGGCGTGAAGGTTTTATCGACAGGTTTTTTTCGCCGCAGGAAGCGGCTTATTACAGGCGGCGGGGCATGAACATTTCAACGATAGCCGGAGGGTTTGCGGCAAAGGAAGCCGTGGCAAAGGCCCTGGGTACCGGGTTTAAAGCCTTCGGCTGGAAGGAAATTGAGATAACAAGGGACCCGCAGGGACGACCGATAGTTAAGCTGCTGGGCAGGGCACAGGACCTGTGTGCCGAAAAAGGCATAGATAAAATACTGGTTTCAATATCCCACAGCAGGGACTATGCGGTTGCCCAGGCAGTGGCGCTGGGAGGTGTGAAGCATGAGGGTTGTAACTCCTGAACAGATGAGAAAAATAGACAAAACCGCCATGGAACGTTACGGCATCCCCGGTGCGGTTCTTATGGAGAATGCCGGGTCCGGCGTTGCCAGGGAGGTTCTAAAGCTGCCGGGCGGGCACAGCCGTGTGGTGATGCTTGCGGGCAGGGGAAACAACGGCGGTGACGTTATGGTGGCTGCCCGGCACCTGGTAAACAGCGGAGTGGCGGTTAAGGTGTTCCTGGTGGGGGAATACGACAGCCTTATCGGTGACGCCAGGACAAACGCCGACATACTGAAAAGGATGGGAGTAACAATTGACAGCGTGACCGCCGCGGAAGGCCTTGGGGCGGTACAAAGGGCCCTGGAATGGGGCCGGGTGGTGGTGGACGGCATATTCGGCACCGGGCTGAGGGGAGAAGTGCAGGACATCGCCCTCGAGGTAATAAGGCTTGTAAACGCCGGCGATTCTGCCGTTGTGTCGGTTGATATTCCGTCGGGAGTGGACGGGGAGACCGGGGGAATCTGCGGGGACTGTATCAGCGCTTCGGTCACCGTTACCTTTGGCTATCCAAAGTCGGGGCTTCTGCAGTACCCGGGGGCGGCGCATGTGGGAAGGCTTGTGGTGGAGGACATATCCATACCAAAGTCCATTGCCGAGGAAATTGGGACAAATATGTTTATGCTTACAAGGGAATACGTATCCCGGTTAATACCCGGCCGAAGGCCGGAGGCCCACAAGGGAAGCTGCGGCAGGGCGGCGGTTATAGGCGGTTCGGAGGGAATGACCGGTGCGGTTGTGCTGGCTTCGCTTGGGTGTATTAAATCGGGGGCCGGCCTTTTAAGGGCGGCGCTGCCCGGCGGGCTCAATTATGTACTGGAAAACCGGCTCACCGAAGCGGTATCGGTGCCGCTGGGAGAAGGAACCACCCTGGGGATGGACGACAGTACCAAATACAAGCTTGGCCGGCTGCTTAATTGGGCGGATGCTGCGGCGCTGGGGCCGGGCATGGGCGTTGATGCGGACAGGGTAAAGGTTTTGGAATTTGTGCTCAACAGCGCCAGGGTCCCGCTGGTGCTGGATGCCGATGCCCTTAACTGTCTTGCCCTGGATATAACGCTGCTAAACAGGAAGGAAGGCCCTGTGGTACTAACCCCCCACCCCGGGGAAATGGCAAGGCTTGCCGGTGGGGATACCGACCGGATTCAAAGAAACAGAATATGGGCTGCCGGCGGGTTTGCGCAGAAGTGGGATGTTGTTACAGTGCTTAAAGGTGCAAACAGTGTAATAGCAGACCCGGAAGGGAATATATATATAAATACAAGTGGAAATCCCGGCATGGCGGCGGGAGGTATGGGGGATGTGTTAACCGGAATCATAACCGCCTTTGCCGCCCAGGGCCTTGAACCTGTAAAGGCCGCATGTGCCGCCGTGTACGTCCACGGCAGGGCGGCGGACCTTATGGCGGAAAACCTGGGCATGTACGGGCTGACTGCATCGGGGCTGGCGGATTATATACCCGCAGCCCTAAGGGAAACTATGGAATAAAAATCCGGCCGGGGTATTACCGGCTGTCGGGGTAAACGGTTTGGAGGTATGATTTGTTAATGGATTGGAGGTTATGGACAGTATTGCTCGGCCTTGTACTGCTGTGCCAGGGCTGCAGCCCCTATACCGAAGAAAGGGCATATAAGGAGGTACATAAAAAACTGGCCGGGATGGATAGCTACAGCTGCACTGCGGAAATATTCACAAAGGGCAACAGGCAGCCCGGTTATTTTAAAATCAAACAGTGGTTTTGCATGCCGGACAGGTACCGCCTGGAGGTGCTGGAGCCCGCCGTCATGAAGGGAAAGACCACGGTGTTTGACGGACAAAGGCTGTGGATGTATTACCCGTATATTGACCAGGTGCTGCTGTTGGAAGATATGGACCCTTCAATGGACGAAAACATGTTCTTAGGGTTTTTTCTGAGGGATATGCTGGAGACCGAAAGCATTCAATACAGCATACATAAAGAAGCGGGAGAAACCACGGTGGTGGTTGAGCTGCCGGTGCCGGGGGGCAGCAAATACCGCTGCACACAAAAAATGTTTATAGATAAAAAAGACCTACGGCCGATTATGCTGGAGATATATGATATTAGCGGGAATGTCACCACCAGGGTCAAGTATTCGGATTTCCGGTACAATCCCGGGCTGGACGACGACCTTTTCGACAGGGAAAAGGCGGCGGTAAGCATGCTTTTCGAGGAATGGGACGTCTCCGGCATGTTTTTTGATTCCTTTGACGAGGCCAGGCGGTATCTGGATTTTCCGCCGCTGGAACTTTACGTTGTACCCGAAGAGCTTGAGAGGGATGTCATACAGGTGGTGGAAACAGGCGGTGGCAGGACCCTAATCGCCACATATACAGGCGGCGGAGAAAGCATAACACTTATTCAAAAAGGGGCAGGTAAGGCAGAAGGAGAATCCCTGGGCGGTGGTGAACTAATACATTTGGACGGTAGAGAAGCTGTTTATTCCGAAAGACAGGGTACCGGGAAAATTTCCTGGACTGAGGGCGGTATCAGAGTGGAGCTTATGGGCAATCTTACCAGGAATGCCCTTGCAGAAATGGCAAAAAATATTAGATAACCGGGGAGGAAAACAAATGATAAACGGGATTAGACCTGTTTGGATGGAAGTGAACCTCGACAATCTTGTGCATAACATAAGACAGATAAATAAAAACGTTACACCTCCGGCTGCTGTAATGGGAATTCTTAAGGCGGACGGGTACGGACACGGAGCCGTGGAAATTTCCCGCGTTCTTGTGGAAGAAGGGGTGAACCGGTTCGGAGTTGCGGTACTGGACGAGGCAATACAGCTGAGAAGGGAAGGTATCGACGTTCCCATACTGATTTTGGGATATACCCCCGCTGAACTGTTTGAACAGGTGCTGGAATACCGGATAACTCCCACCATCTACAACTACCGGGATGCTGCCGAGCTTTCGCGGTTGGCCGAGGCAAAGGGGGTTAAAGCGAAGTTACACCTGAAACTGGACACCGGTATGGGAAGAATTGGACTTATACCCGGGCAGGATTCGCTGGATACCGTGTCGAATATCAATAAACTACCGGGTATTATTATCGAGGGAATTTTTACCCATTTTTCGGTAGCCGACGAAAAGGATAAGGCCTATACAAAACAGCAGTATGAAAAGTACACGGGTTTTATTAAAGCCCTGGAAGACAGGGGAATAAATATCCCATTGTATCATGCCGGCAACAGTGCCGCGACCATGGACCTGCCGGATATGCATCTGGACATGGTCAGGCCGGGTATTATACTTTACGGCCTATACCCTTCCGACGAAGTGTACAAAGAAAAGCTGGAGCTTAAACCGCTGGCATCGCTGAAGACCAGGGTGGCCCATGTAAAAATCGTCCCGGCAGGAACCAGCGTAGGGTATGGCAGGAAATATATATCCGGTGGAACCCGCACCATAGCAACCCTTCCCATTGGATACGCCGACGGGTATACGCGCATGTTAAGCGGAAAGGCAGGCGTACTGGTACACGGACAAAGGGCGCCGCTGGCCGGGAACATATGTATGGACCAGTGCATGATAGACGTTACCGGCATTCCCGGCGTGAAGGTGGGAGATGAAGTGGTGCTGATTGGAGAACAGGGAGATCAGTCGATAACACCCGAGGAG
>Ga0334892_1002823_pt1 | contig 11966 bp, 2 predicted proteins | sample GraSluR3_MG_4_FD_207213 | JGI IMG/M metagenome (GOLD analysis project Ga0334892, IMG submission 207213) | Sludge microbial communities from methane-producing bioreactor in Wageningen University, Netherlands - Granular Sludge_15_04-R3 | ecosystem: Engineered > Bioreactor > Anaerobic > Unclassified... | reverse complement strand
TGCTTTCAAAGGCGATATCCGCAATCTTTGTCCATATGGATGCCTGGGGATTATAATAATAGGTTTTCCCCAACAGGACGGCAATCAGCTCATCTCTTCCATCACCGGCAAGATTGGCTGTTGAAAGCTTTGAGCCGGCATCAGCTGCCACGTAAAACAGCCTCATCCATGAGTAGGCACGGCCTTTATACCATACATTGTCCCTGCTGATACTGGACAGGTCCGAATAGCCGTCTTTTCCCAGCTTCATTCTCTCTGAACCAGGTGCATCACCCTTGCTGTAGTTCATTACATAAAGTCCGAGGCCCTCGAAGGATACCATGAGTTCATCATAACCGTCACCTGTGAAATCCCCCCGGGCTGCAGCCGATGGGCTGACTGTGAGTATCTTTGTAAACTGGGAGGTATTGCTGTTATAAAGGTAGGTACCTTCAATGGAATCAAAGGCCATTATAATATCCTCGGTCTGGTTCTTGTCAGCATCCAGTGCAAGGACAATATAGGCGGGTGTCCCGAATATCATGGTCCAGTCCTTTGAACCAGTCAAACTTGTTTCAAAGGTGTGGCCCTTTGCATAGTTCCATTTATATACCCCCTGATTCTGAAAGGATGCAACAATCTGCTTCTGAGAGGAAGAAGGTATCTCAACAAGGTCGAAATCAAGTACTGTGCTGTTGATAATGGGTATCCACTGGGCCTGGTCATAGTAGTAAATGCCGAATCCCGGGAAGTACCCAACAACCTCATTGATTCCATTTCCGGTAATATCCCCTGCTACCAGCTTCTGGGCATAAGCGCCGTTCATTACAGGAACCCAGGTAGAGCCCTTTGCTCCGAATTCAATATCTTTTGTATAGCTGTATTCCCAGGAATAAACCATGGGGTAACTGCTGTTCATGCTGATCAAAGCCGGCTGGGTATCCGGGTATTCCTCCTGTGCCTGCAGGCCCAGCTTCAGGTTCACATAGTTGTTTGCGGTATATACGGTAGGTGTATTGCCTGTTGTCCAGTTCAGGGGATCGCCGTAACCAGAATCAGTATAACCGTATATGCTTCTCTTGGTAGAAGTTCCGGTCCAGTAGACCTTTCCGCCGGGGGATGCCCAGCTGGCATTATTAAAAGAGAAGTCTACCATCAGGTTCTGGGTTCCGTCATACTCAAAGGGTACAGAAAATGCAAATTCATTCCAGCCTGTAGAGCTGATGGTTACATTGCCCTGATATACAATAGTCCAGCCTGTGGTTTCAAATACAGCTGAGGTTTCATAATCAGCCTTGGTGGTGTGCTTCATCCGGATAGTCCAGCTGTTCATGGTCAGTGACGGAAGAGTGGTCACATCTATACCCAGGGATGTTATGGTCATGGCTGAATTCCCAAGGTCCGAGGCTGTATAAATGACCTGGGTCCTGTTGTCATGGTAATAGGTATAAATAGGAGCTGCGTTTATCTCGGTAGTACCGTTGCCTACGGTGAGTTCGCTGGCCGTGGTGAAATTAAGGCATGCACTGGTGCTCACATTGCCCAGAGCATCGGTTGCCTCCACCTTGTAGTAATACTTGGTGCTGGTTGCCAATCCGTCAATAATTCCGCTGTGGGAAGTATTGTAGGAAGTGCTGGCATCAACCGCGTTGGGCATGCTGGAGCAGGATGTGCCCCAGAGAAGCCTTGATGTTGCACCCTCATTGGTGGCAAATCCTATCTCTGCAAAATTTCCTCCGCTGGACAGTAACTGTATATCGGATATGACCGGCCCGGCGCAGTCAATAACAGCTGTATCGGTTTTGTATTCTGATGCGCGTTTGCCTGTATTGGCGTCAAAGTAGGTAACAGTAAGGGTATCTCCGTGGGATACTGCAATATGGGTACCCAGGACAGCCAGGCCTTCAAAAACGCCGTCAGTTGATGTTTCATTCAGGGTAACAGTAATGCCTCCCGGGTATGTTGTGGATGATACCTCGACATTCTGGGTGCCCTGGCCTTCCAGGTCACCGTCCATGAGGCTGATAACTGCTGTCCCGGTGCATGAATAGTAGTCGCTGTCAAAGGAGATGATTCCGTCGCTTGTTGATCCTGCCATTATCGTTGAGGTATATACAGTGGTATTATAGCCGGTCACTGTAATTTTAAGCTCATCGGTGGGAGATACGGTACTGTCAAAGTTTAATGTGGCATCTCCTGATGAACTGGTAAAAGCTGAGGCATAAATATCTTCATTGTTCTGGGCATAGATGCATACCAGAGCTCCCTGGAAGGCGGATCCCCCTGCTGTTACATTTACACTGGCGCTGGTGGAACCTGCCGGTATAAGGGAAGGATGAGTAACACTAAGGGTTGAAGGGCTGGCTGTCCTCATCATAAGAGATGGATCACCGAATATATTATACCATTCAAAATTATCCTCGGTACTCGTATTCCATCCGCTCTGGGCCACGAGATACATCTGTCCCGCCAGACAGCTTCCGCCGAAGGTATAGACCGGATCCTGGAAATGATGCTTGGCAATGCCGGTGGCCATGATGGCCGGTGGATCCCAGGATATGCTGACGGAACCGCCGTAATATGCAACAGCGCCCTTTGGCACTGAAGCGGTACCGGCCCACATCCATGCTTCGCCAAAACACTCGGATATATCATCAAACTGCCCGTTAAGACAGGCAACATCTATCATGGCCAGTAATTTAAAACCGTTGGAAAGGGCATGGATCTGAGTATTGCTGAAGGTTGTATTGACGCTTCCCCAGGAAGTACCGCTTCCGTGGCCTATATAGGTGGCATAGGTCCTGCCGTTGTTTATCGCCGCGCTGATATTTGCTGCTGTGGCATTTCCGTCACCCTGGAAAAAATAGTCATGATAGGTATAGGTACCGTTAAGCAGATAATTGGCAATGCCGTTAATATAGTCTTCATCGGAGGGATTGTATCCTTCATTGCTGGCTATGCCGAATGCCTTGCTGTAAAAGGCTGCCTCTGAACCAGTAAAGGGATTCTGCTCATAGTTGACAATCTTTGATACCTGGACATCCACGTGGGTCGTGTTTTTAGCCAGTATTCTGCCGATAAGTATATCCGGATAATTGTCCCCGTCCATAAGGGTATAGGGATAATCTGATGCTGCGTTGCCATCAGTGGTGGAGCGGTAATTCGGCGGGATCAGGGTTGTATGCCCCACCATCACTACATATGAGGGTTTGGGCGAATAGGTGTCATATGCATTCTGTATGGCATTCTTTATGGCAGTGGTAGTGCTTCCCACACTGCTCATGAGAAGCTTGTAGACCTTGACGCCCTTGCTCTTTTTCCATTCAATGAAGGGGGCGAAATTTGCATCGAGGCTGTCCTCGATTAAAACCAGCATGGATTCGGCCTCAACCTTTGCTCCCCTGCTGTTCTGATCATAATTAAGTATAATTCCCCTGTAAAGAGCATCAAAGGAGGAAGAAACCGAATCATGCCTGAACATCCTGCTTTCAGCTCCCGTCTTTATATCAACGGCTATGGTTATCCGTTTGTGAACCTCAAGCTTCCTTTCTGCAGGATTATACTGGAAGGGAAATATGCCCAGTCTTGCAACATATACATCACGCAGGACGCCTGCATCCCCCAGGGTGATTATATCCTGCGGGTATGTCTGACTGCTTTTGTAGAACTCGCTGTCGGCATAAAATGGATATTTGAACCCCGGGTTGTCCCTGTTTGGCATCTGCTGTTTCGGGTATATTATAACATCTTCAAAGGTCACAGTATCCTTTTCAATAATATAATACCTGAACTCTGAATCAAAGGGCAGTTGAAGCATCCTTCCGGTCTGGGGAAGCTCGGCTTTTCCGATATCCTGAAGGCTGAAGGCATCAGGCATGGAAAGCCGTGTATAATCAACCCCTTTTTCATTTTGTGTATCAGCATAAAAGCCCTTGAGCAGAACCTCAATTATAAGGCTGTCTCCCCTGGACTCCACAACCCTGATAACTGGTGCGCTGTTTTCACTGCCGTCATCAAAGGCCACCCAGCCCCTCTCGGGCATACTGCCTGCATAAAGCAGGCAGCTGAAGGCTGTAAAAACCAGGACGGCAAAAAATAAACTTAGTTTCTTCATAATTAACTCCTTATGAAATTTTTATTGATCCTCAAATAGTACAACAGCCATATCCGATGCATATATCCCTGCAAGAAGCCTCTCCCAGGATGCTTCAGCTGTTTTATACAGATATATGAACCCGCTGGCTTTGCTTGATAGAATTATGTCATCCACATCTTCCTGGCTGAAGTTTCCAAAGATCATACGGTCAAAGGATGCTGCAATCAGCAGGTTCCATGTCTGGTTTGAAGGCTGGTAATAGTAGGTCCTTCCGGCAATGCAGGTAAAAATCTCTTCAATTGCGTCCCCGTTAATATTGCCTGAATAAAGCTCTGCATCAGCATCAGGAGCTACCACAAGGATTCTCATCCACTGAAAGGCGCGGTTTTCTGACTTTGAGATCCAGGCAAAGGATTCGGTTATATCGTTCAGAATATCAAAGCACGGGACTGAGCCCTTATCTGCTGATTTAACCTTTGCGCTGTAATTCATTATATATATGCCTGCACCATTAAAGGCTGTTATCAGCTCAGCATAGCCGTCACCGTCTATATCGGCCTTAGAAAGCTTTGAAGGTGCAAGGGAGACAGCCATGGAGAACTGGCTTTCAGCAAACTGGTATATATAACCGGCATTAATCCCCTGAAATACCAGGAAGAGTTCATCAACGCCGTTCTTATATATGTCAACAGCCTGTATCAGGTCAGCAGTCTGGGTCGTAAGGGCAACCCAGGTCCCCTTGTCCGGGCTGAACTGCCATGTGGATTTGTCTTTGGAGTATTCCCATTTATACAGCCCGAATCCGTCCAGGGAAGCTATGAGGGTTTTCTGGCCTGTACCGCTTATATCAGCCAGTTCAAAATCATTCACTGCTGCTGTTGTAATGAGGTTAAAACCTGTAAAATCATAAAAATAAAGCCCTGAGCCTGCAAAATAAGCCACATATTCAGACCTTCCGTCGCCGGTGATATCCCCGGCGACTATCTTGTCAGCATAATTGCCGTTCATCATCAGAGACCAGGTTGAACCCTTCTCTTCAAAAACAATGGGCTTGCTTTCACTGTATTCCCAGCTGTATATGGCCGGGAAGTCGGCATTAAGGCTTATCATGGCCTTGTCAAGGTCCAAGGGGGGATTATCGCCGGCCAGACCAAGCTTCAGGTTTATAAAGTTATTGGTGGTATAGACGGTAGGTGTATTGCCCGTTGTCCAGTTCAGAGGGTCGCCGTAACCTGAATCAGTATAGCCGTATATTGATCTCTTGGTAGAGGTTGGGGTCCAGAAAACCTTTCCGCCCGGGGATGCCCAGCTGGAGTTGTTAAAAGAGAAATCCACCATCAGGTTTTGAGTACCATCATATTCAAATGGCGCAGAGAAAACAAACTCATTCCAGCCGGTTTCGCTGATTGTGGTTGTATTCTGGTAAACTACAGTCCAGCCTGTTGTCTCAAATACAGCGGAGGATTCATAATCAGCCTTGGTTGTGTGCTTCATCCGTATTGTCCAGTTGGTCATGGCAAGGGAAGGCAGGGAAGAAACATTAATGGACAGGCTGTTTATCGTCATAGGCGCATTTCCCAGGTCTGAAGCCTGGTATATGACCTGAGTCCTGTTATCCTCATAATAGGTATAGAGAGGGGCATTGGTTATTTCTGTGGTTCCATTGCCGACAACCAGGGTATTCAGGGTGCTGAAATTATAACAGGCGGTTTCGGTCTGGTTTCCTGCGCTGTCCTGGGCAGTCACCTTATAATAATACCTTGTGTTCGGAGCCAGGCCGGTAATGACCTTGCCGTGGGCTGTCACATAGGATGTGCTTACATCCACGGTATTCGTAAGGCTTGAGCATGAAAGGCCGTAGCTGATGGATGATATGGCGTTTTCACCTGTATTAAAGGTAATGTGAGCGCTGTCCCCGGAAATACTGCCGGCTGCAACATCTGTAATGGACGGGCCCTGGCAGTCAACCACAGCGGTGTCGGTCTTATATTCAGCCCTGGTTTTCTTGCTCCCGGTATCCTCATCATAGTAGGTAACAGTCAAAGTATCGTTATGGGCAACAGCTATGCCAGTTCCCAGCAGTATGGAGCCCTCAAAGACACCGTCGGTGCTGGTTTCATAAAGGGTCAGGGTTACTCCTGAGGGATTTGTGGTGGAGCTGACATTTACATTATGGGTCCCTTCCCCGCTCAGATCCGAATCGGAGAGGGTGATGACAGCAGTGGATGTACAGCTGTATATATCAGCATCAAAGCTTACTATACCATCAGAAGCAGAGCCTATAAGAATGGTTTTTTCATAATTTACAATATTGGGATGGGTAACCACCAGGAGGAAATCACCGCTGGAGCTCAAAGGAGAATCAAGGGTTACAGTGGCGGTACCGGAAGCATTGGTCCTGGATGCCCCCCTTATTCCCAGTGCCGGATTATAGGCGCTGACTATGGCATTTTCCACTGCGCCCTTGCTGTCGCTGACCGTAACCTGGAAGCTTCCAGTACCCACCGGAAGCAGGTCGGGGGAAACAACTGAGGGAGTTACAGGCGAAGCCGAGGGAACAAAGGTCGTTCCGTCGCCGAAAACAACGTACATATCCATGTAATACCGGGACTGGCCCCTTCCTGAATAGTAATTCCATAATAGAACCTTGGAGTAGTTTGTGTTCTGGTCCAGGGTATGCATGCCATCAAAGAAGGCATCCCATGACCTTCTTGCAAGGTAGTCATCCTCATCCCAGTAAGAGGAATTGGATGCTCCCCAGTAGGCAAAACCCGCATTGTCCGCCCTGATAAAGGCCTCGCCGATGCACTCGTCATAGGTGTTGAACTGGGCGCTGAGACAGCAGTTGCCCACGGCAAAGAAATACATGTTCTGGTTGGTAAGGGCATTTACATTGGAAACAGTAATATTTGTACTGCTTCCAAAAGCCCAGACAGTCTGACTGCAGTGGGCTGAGTAGTTTGCAACTATCTTTCCTGCATTCATTGAGGCTATCACCTGGGATGCTGTTGCACCGTCGGAATATGCATATAGTTTATCGTAATCCCATCCATTGGGGTCTAAATGGGTGGAAGCAACATAATTGAAGGTCCCTTCCCCAACGTGCGAGTAACTGGAGTCATAGCCGGCGGCAAGGGCCACGTCGGTCATCCAGGACAAATTGGAGTTCTGGTACTGTTCATAATAAAGGAGTTTGCCCAGGTAGATGCTGAGGTCTCCTGCGGTCCTGACAGAAATCCTGCTTATCCCGGCATCGGGAAAGTAATCGGATCCGTCAAGGTAAACAAAGTAAACATCCGCTGCAGTCCCAGAACTGGCTCCCGTATAGGTGGGTATGGTATCGGAATCACCGACCAGGATGACGCTGGCAGGCGGTACGGCCCAGTTGTCATAGGCATCCTGTATATAGCTCTGTATGCCTCCGGTTGTGGAACCATTGGTGATATCAGACTGCTGAGTCACGGTAACGATATATCCCTTCTTTTCCTTCCATTCCACAAAAGAAGACAGCCCTGAGTATAATGCATCAGCTGTGATGATGAGAATGCCCTCATCGTCAAATCCCTTTGCTCCGGCAGATTCCTTAAGCTCGCTGCTGCCTATGGAAGCAGAGTCGTATATCCTGCTGAAGCTGGATTCATACCTTTTTATAATCCGTGCAGTCTTTTCCATGTCTGAGTTTTTCAGCTCTATGGTAATATTTATATCCGTATAGACCATGAGCCTTTCTGTTGATGGATTGTATTTTAACGGGAATATGGTAAGGGGAAGAAGTCTTTTGCCCCTGGCCCTTATCTCATCGTTTACCTTTATAAACTCTTCGGGCATATAGGATTTTGCCCTGTATTTCTCTTTATTTATTATAAACCCGGGGATCTCTGCTTCCGGGTCCTTAGGAACAGGCAGCTGTACAGGATACAGGCGCTCTGCTCCCGTTTCAGCCAGCAGGTCAATCTCTGCAGCCTTACCCAAAGTATAGGTAACAGTATATTCAGCTGATTCCGGTATCTGCACCAGCTTGTAGTAGACCGGGAACTTCGGGTCTCCGTATTCTCCGTATACAGAACCGTCTTCAAAACTCAGCTCCGCATAGACCCGGCCTTCTTTTACATGGGTCCTGTAGAACATGCCTTCTATACCCGCTTTGATCATAATTTTCTCGGGAGAATACCTCTCAACTGATACTCCCTGGGGAGTATCGCTTTCTGCCTCTATAAACCCGTCATATGAATATGCATTGAAGGAAAGGCAGAGTATGACTAGGAAAACAACCAAATGAACCTTTTTCATGAGTTCCTCCTGTTTTATTATTTATTTGTTCTATGTGAAAGAATTATTTTCCATTTCATTATATAAAGAAAATATTCCAGCATCTTGACAATGTTTCATTTTATTAGGGGGAGAGAAAGGCTCCATTATCCTTCCTTTGAAAGAAAACGGAAAATAACAATTATAATCGTCTGTACAGCTGTCCAATTTTACTACGCTATATAACTTTATTCCTAACAGAATTAGGACTTTAATCTTTGCAAGTATAACACATTTTTCAAAATAATGCAAGAGTAATTAACATAATTTCTGCAGTTTTTTTATAAATAAGGGCAGGCCCCGTTTTCCGGCAGTTTACAGCAGGAAGGAAGCCTGCTCCATTCGTTGACTTATCTAATTATAAGCCTATTACATAAAAGGATATACCCTCATAGGTCCAGCTGGGAAGCTGCATGACAGCATCCCGCTCTGCTTCGCTTATGGTATAGAGATGGCCCCCCCGGACATGGTTGAAGAAACGGAAAACAGTTGTTGAACCTGAAGCTTCCCCGGGATGGACATAAAACTTTATACCCTCGCAGTTATACTGGGGAAGCTGCATAACATTATCCCTCTCGGCTTCGCTTATGGTGTAGAAATGTATGCCCGTATTGGTGTTGAAAAACCTGTATACAGCAGTAGTACCGGAAACCAGCTCATCGTATACATTGAACTTTATCCCTTCATACTGCCACTGAGGCAGGTTCTCCATGATATAATCCCTTTCAGCCTCGCTTATGGTATAGAGATGGCCCCCGCGGACATTGTTGAAAAATCGGTAAACCGGGACGGTTTCCCCGCCGGCGCCTATCTGAATAGTATTTTCATAGACATTGGTATTATAGCCGGTTACGGTAATTTTAAGCTCATCAGCAGGAGATACGGCACTGTCAAAGTTTAATACAGCATTTCCTGATGAGTTGGTAAAAGCCGAGGCATATACATCTTCATTGTTCTGGGCGTAAATGCAAACCAGAGCCCCCTGGAAAGCGGATCCCCCTGCCATTACATTTACACTGGCGCTGGTGGAACCTGCCGCAATAAGGGAAGGATGGGTAACGCTCAGGGTTGAGGGACTGGCTGTCCTCATCATAAGAGAGGGATCACCGAATATATTATACCATTCAAAATTATCCTGGGTATCTGAATTCCATCCGCTCTGGGCCACGAGATACATCTGTCCCGCCAGACAGCTTCCGCCGAAGGTATAGACCGGATCCTGGAAGTGGTGCTTTGCAATACCGGTGGCCATTATGGCCGGAGGATACCAGGATATGCTGACAGAACCGCCGTAATAGGCAACAGCGCCCTTTGGAACCGAAGCGGTGCCGGCCCACATCCAGGCTTCGCCGAAGCACTCGGATATACCGTCAAACTTGCCGTTCAGGCAGGCAACATCTATCAGGGCCAGTAATTTAAAACCGTTGGAGAGGGCATGGACCTGGGTATTGCTGAAGGTTGTATTGACGCTTGTCCAGGAAGTACCGCTTCCATGGCCTATATAGGTGGCATAGGTCCTGCCGTTGTTTATAGCTGCGCTGATATTAGCTGCGGTAGCATTACCGTCGCCCTGGAAGAAATAGTCATGATAGGTATAGGTTCCGTTAAGCAGATAATTGGCAATGCCGTTGATATAGTCTTCATCGGAGGGATTGTAGCCTTCATTGCTGGCTATACCGAAGGCTTTGCTGTAAAAGGCTGCCTCTGAACCCGAAAAGGGATTCTGTTCGTAGTTTACAATCTTTGATACCTGGACATCCACATGGGTCGTGTTCTTGGCCAGTATTCTGCCAATAAGAATATCCGGATAATTATCCCCGTCCATAAGGGTATATGGATAATCCGATGCTGCATTGCCGAAAGCGGTGGAGCGGTAATTGGGCGGTATCAGGGTTGTATGGCCCACCATAACTACATAGGAAGGTTTGGGAGAATAGGTATCATAGGCATTCTGTATGGCATTCTTTATGGCAGTGGTGGTACTTCCCACACTGCTCATAAGAAGCTTGTATACCTTGACGCCCTTGCTCTTTTTCCATTCAATGAAGGGGGCGAAATTTGCATCAAGGCTGTCCTCGATTAAAACCAGCATGGATTCAGCCTCAACCTTCGCACCCCTGCTGTTATGGTCATAATTAAGTATAACTCCCCTGTAAAGGGCATCAAAGGAGGAAGATACCGAATCATCCATAAACATCCTGCTTTCAGCGCCTGTCTTTATATCGACGGCTATGGTTATCCGTTTGTGAACCTCAAGTTTCCTTTCAGCAGGATTGTACTGGAAGGGAAATATGCCCAGCCTTGCAACATAGATATCCCGCAGGACACCGGTATCCCCCAGGGTGACTATATCCTGGGGATAGGTCTGACTGCTTTTATAGAATTCGCTGTCGGCATAAAAGGGGTATCTGAATCCCGGGTTGTCCCTGCTGGGCATCTGCTGGGCCGGGTATATCATAACATTATCAAAGGTCACGGTATCCTTATCAACAATATAATAGCTGAACTCTGAATCAAAGGGCAGCTGAAGCATCCTTCCGAACTGGGGAAGCTCGGCTTTCCCGATATCCTGAAGGCTGAAGGCATCAGGCACGGAAAGCCGGGCATAATCAATCACCTTTTCATTCTGTGTTTCTGTGTAAAAGCCCTTGAGTATGACCTCTATTATTAGGCTGTCACCCCTGGATTCCACAACCCTGACAACCGGCGCACTGTTTTCACTGCCGTCATCAAAGGCCACCCAGCCCCTTTCGGGCATACTGCCTGCATAAAGCAGGCAGCTGAAGGCTGTAAAAAACAGCACTGTAAAAAATAATGCTATTTTATTCACATACATAAAAGGATATACCCTCATAGGTCCAGTTGGGAAGCTGCATGACAGCATCCCGCTCTGCTTCGCTTATGGTATAGAGATGGCCCCCCCGGACATGGTTGAAGAAACGGAAAACCGGTGTCGAATCTGAAGCTTCCCCGGGATGGACATAAAACTTTATACCCTCGTAGTTATACTGGGGAAGCTGCATAACATTATCCCTCTCGGCTTCACTTATGGTGTAGAAATGTATGCCCGTATTGGTGTTGAAAAACCTGTATACAGCAGTAGTACCGGAAACCAGCTCATCATATACATTGAACTTTATCCCTTCATACTGCCACTGAGGCAGGTTCTCCATGATATAATCCCTTTCAGCTTCGCTTATGGTATAGAGATGGCCCCCCCGGACATTGTTGAAAAATCGGTAAACCGGAACGGTTTCCCCGCCGCCGGCGCCTATCTGAATGGTCTTTTCATAGTTGATAATATTAGGATGGGTTACAACAAGGAGAAAAGAACCCTCAGAAGCAAGCGGGCTGTCCAGTACTATCCCTGCATTTCCGGAAGAGTCCGTCCTTGATGCACCCCTTACCCCCAGGGACGGATTATAGGCGCTGACCAGGGCACCGCCCAGGGGCGAGCCGGATGCAGATACATTCACCTGGAAGCTGGATGTACCGGCGCTAAGACTGTCCGGAGCATTAACTACCGGATTTACCGGGCTTTTACTGGGGACAAAGGATGTCCCGTCTCCGAAAAGCAGGTACA
>Ga0334892_1002819_pt1 | contig 11972 bp, 9 predicted proteins | sample GraSluR3_MG_4_FD_207213 | JGI IMG/M metagenome (GOLD analysis project Ga0334892, IMG submission 207213) | Sludge microbial communities from methane-producing bioreactor in Wageningen University, Netherlands - Granular Sludge_15_04-R3 | ecosystem: Engineered > Bioreactor > Anaerobic > Unclassified... | reverse complement strand
AACGGTTTCCACGTCTGCATTCACACCTTTATAGCCTAAATTCCCGGCCATTTTATAACGAGGTTTGCGGGTCGATGCCGAACGCCGCCAGAATTTCTCTCTGGGACTTCGTTGCCTCGACGAGTCGGTTCTTGTACTTGCCCGTATAGCGAATGGTGGTCAGCGACTCAAGTTCGAGCAACATGGACCTGGGCGTGTAATTGCTCGACGGAAGCTTCTCCTGAGCGGTCTTTCGTATCCGGCTCGTCAGGATCAGCGAGATAAACTGGATGAACATCCGGCTCTTCATTCTCCCGGAAAGATGCACGCGCAGCCGCTTCATGTCCAGCCCGTTCTTCAAGTCGTCGAAGCACTTTTCCACGACGTCCTTCTCACGGTAGACCCGCAGCGCCTCGAGAGGGTCCTTGAACTTCGTCGTGAGCAGGACGAAGAACCCCGCGTAGTCGTTCCGGTACGTCTCGATCGCCTCGTTGTTGTACGACACCTTCAAGCCCCGCCGGGGTGTTCTCTTGCAGACGAAGAAGCGCCGATAGGCCTCTTCGTGTTCCGGGACGGGCCGTTCCTGCTCCAGCTCCTCGCGGTACCTCAGCAGCTCCAGAGTGAACTTGTCGTAGTCCTCCGCCGCCTTCAGGGAGTTGAAATACAGCTGCGCGTAGCACCTTCGCTTCTCTTTCCCCCAGGAGAGCATCCGCGTATGCACGTAGAGCACCTCGTCCCCGACTTTCCGGTACCCCTCGGGACCGTACATCCCGTCCCGGAACCGATCGATCTCCTCCCTGACCCACTTCAGACGGGAGGGAACGGCTATCGTGAAGTTCTGCCCCGTCTCCGCCAGCCGGTCGATATTCTCCTGGCTGTAAAACCCCTTGTCCATGACCAGATGCAGACTCGGAAACTCCAGCTTCCTGAACTCATCCAGCAGACCGGAGAGACTCTTCACGTCGGCGATGGAACCCGGCAGGAGACGGTACGTCACGGGCAGCCGGCTCTTCTGTCCGTACACCATGGCGAGATTGACCTGCGGCAGCTTCTCACCGTCGCGGTTGTACCCCCAACGGACGAACTCGTTCAATTCCGAGTAGGAGGAGACCGACGTGATGTCGTAGCAGAGAAAGTCGTTCTCGCAGACCTGTTTTCCCCACAGCTTGAAGAACGTCTGCCGCCCGTCCTCCGACATCCTCTCCAGCAGCTCGCTGATCCGCTGACTGCTTAACGATCCCTCGAACGGCGTCTCGTGGTTCCCGCACCACGACTCCGCGTGAGAGAGTGCGTTTCCCGTGCCCGCGACATACCACGCGAGCGAGACGATCTGCCGCCACGAGTCGGGGAACGACTTCGCGAGCGCCTTCGACAGCCCGGTCTCTTCGTCTATCCTGTTCAGAACCATTGCGGGCCCGCTGACGCTCGTTTTTGCGGTCACGGCCGCATCAAGAGAAGCGGCTTGCGACTCGTTCAGCCGCTTCGAGGGAATGAGCTCTCCCGTTTCCGGGTCGAGCTTGCCGATGCAGACCTGCTTGTTTCGGGACTGCTGTTTCTCCGGGTCCCAGAAATTGTCGACGATCTTGTAAACGTAGACCGTGCCGTTCGGTTTTTTATGCTGCACCAGTCCTGACTGCTTCTCCATTCGCACCGCCTCCCTGCACGTTGTAATTATAACGTGTCTGGAAGCGAAAAACAAGAGGTGAATCAACCTGAAAGCTTCATATCAGCAGGTTTATCGAGTTGGATTCACGCCCCAGTTATAAACAAGGCGGGAATTGAGGTTGGGAGTGCAGAGTCCTCCATAGATTCCTACGAGGATGATTGCCGGGCATCCAAGAGCGGGAATGGCGACCCAGGTCGAGGTCAGGAGTTCCTTCATTCGTGCCCCGAATGTGCTGGGAGCTTCGTCGATCTGCTCCGTGATAAGAGCGGGATTCATGTACTTCGGGCAGATGAAGTAGTTGAGGACGGCATACCCCAATGCGAGCAGCAAACCGGGAACGACCGTGGAAAGAAACAGTGCGGTCACTGACTGCTGGGCAAGGAGACAGTATATAAGAGCGGGAACGCTTGGGGGAATGAGATAGCCCAGAAAGCTCGAAGAACAAAGAAGTGCAGTGGTGTATTTCGGTTCATAGCCGTATTTTTTAAGACGGGGAACAAGCAGCGGGATGAGGGCTGAAATGCAGGGTACTGACGAGCCCGTTAAAGCGCCAAGGAAGACGCTCGATACTATTCCGACGAGCTCCATCCCTCCACGGATGCGTCCCACCAGGGCGTATGAAAAACGGACAATCCGGTCTGCAAGCCCTGCGTCAGAGATAAGACTGCCGGCATAGACAAAAAAAGCGATGGCCATGACAGTGGCACTGTTGAGAGCATGGTAAAAAGTTCCTGAAATAAAGGTGTAATTCATTCCGTCGGTTATCAGTCCCAATATAGGGGCTCCAAAAAAAAGCCAGGCGATCGGAATGCCGAAAAACATACCACCGATAAAAACCGATATTGCTGTTGCCAGACCAAGACTCATTCTTTCGCACCCCCGCTGCAAAGCCGGTAAAGATCTATGGCTTGTAGAACAGTATTATGAATGATATGAAAAACACACAGGATGAACATGACAAAAATTGCTTCCACCAGCCAGCTGGTATTGAACCAGGGAACCAGAGTCGCCCATTCGTCGAATTTCAGCGCCCTCAGAAAGTAGGCGTAGAAAATCGGCATTAAAAGCCAGATAATCCCGAGGCATGCAATATTGATAATAATTTTGATGAACTTAGAAGACTTCTCCCCCCTGAACATCCGTTCGACAAAAACATCGACAGCAGTGTGGGCGTCCTCTCTCGTTGTTATCGCTATGGAAATGATAGCTGCCAGAACGAAAATGTTGAGAACGAGGTCAGAAATCCACATGATTTCAAAATGCAGCCAGTATCTGTTCACGATCTGAATTACAGTAAACACTGTGGCAAAGATGATACCGAAAGCGCACAGCAGGTTTTCAAGAAACGTCAGCAGCCCGACAAAAGAAAAATAGAGTTTTTTCATGTGTGCTGTTCCTCTTTCTTTTAAAATTCTATTTTGATTAAAAGTTGGCCGCGTCTCAAGGTTCGAACGCGGCCAACCTTGTGTCAAGAGGCCTGGAAGATTGTACTGCCGTTTTTATTTTTTCTTGGCTGCTGCCTTTTCCCTGACTGCGTCCAGTTCTGCCCGTATTTTCTCGCTCATATTCTGGCCGGGCCAATGCTTTTCAAGCCATGGATCGCAAAGTTCTTCCCATACTGCGGCCATATTGGCCTTTTCGCGCCAGACCGCCTTTTCCTCATCGGTGAGCCAGGTGATAGTAAGATTCGGATAGTCTTTCTGGAGTGTCTTAATATAATTCTGCTCCTCTGCTTCGTAGAGGTCGTTCAGGTACTGCTCGGCTTCGGTGCCTGCTTTGTAGATCGCTTCCTGGTATTTTGGATCGAGGCTGTCCCAAAGCTCCTTGTTGATGACGACGTTGTTGGCATCCCAGTTCAGCAGGCCATGAGTATAGTGTTTCAGAACTTCTGCGTGGCGCTCCTCTACAAGGGAGGGCCACATGGACCAGCAGCCGTCAACGACGCCTCTGGCAAGAGCGTTGTAAACTTCCGCCCATGGGATGGTCTGCATGGTCATGCCGGTTCCGGATCCCATGTTGCCGAGGCAGCGGACGGAAGCAAGGGAAGATGACACCCGCATTTTCAAATTTTTCATGTCGTCGGGGTGTTTCAGTGGGCGCTGGTTGTTTCCAAGCCCGTATGCTCCCTGTGCGCAGCTGAAAAGCATCTGGACTCCGACCTCTTCCCATGCTACCTGCATGACTTTGAACAGTATGCCGTCAGGATAGGCATAGGCAATTCTTGCTTCATCGAAGGTACTGACTGTCCAAGGCATCCAGTTCATCATGCCGCCGGGGACCAGGTTGACATAGGGAGAAAGCGTGGCTATTTCGATACTTCCGTCGCGAACACCGTGGAGGGATTCGTCATGGGTCCCGAGAAGACCGTTTGAATGAAGGGTGATCTCAATGTCCCCGTTCGTGTATTCTTTAACTTTATCACAAAAGAGCTGATAGCCCTTGTCCGCAACCGGGCGTGTCCATGGCTGGGCAAAGGACCATTTATACTTGGGCGCAGCCGAGGCAACTCCGGCAACAACACAGATCACCAACAAAGCCAATATAGCGCGCTTAAAAAGATTATGCATTCTCTCCGCCTCCTTGATTTTTCTTTCTGCTCAAACGCCGGTAAACCTGAACCGCCCGCAAGGGAATATTCCATACTGGATTCCATTGTCGGGCGTCCTTCCGGGAGAACTGTTCCAGGCCTTCTGTGACAACTCTCAACAAAGCTTCAGCGTCCTTTTCGTATGACTTCTCCTGCAGCGCTCCCGGTAAATGATTCACCATCGAGTGTTTTTACCCCTTTGACGAATACATAATCTATTCCCGAGGCTAACAGCGTGGGATTCTCATACGTGGCGTTGTCCTGGACTTTTTCCGGATCGAAAACAAGAATATCTGCATCCATGCCCTCGCGGATCAGCCCTTTCCGCTGCAGACCAAAACGGGCCGCAGGCATTCCGGACATCTTGTGAACCGCGCTTTCAAGGGTGAGCGTTTTTTCCTCCCTGACGTATTTGGCAATAATTCTCGAATGGGTTCCAAAACTCCTGGGGTGAGCTTTTGCCCCTTCTGCAGGTGGAATTGAGTCCGCTCCAACCATTGTGGCAGAATGTCCAAGGATAGTTTTGATATCCTCGTCTCCGATTGCGGCGTAGCAGGCAAGATCGCTGCCTTTATTTGACTCGATGATCCTGAAAGCGGCCTCCACGGGGTCAACGTTCATGGCCGCTGAAATTTCCTGGAGGTTTTTCCCCTCCCACTGGGGAGTATTCGGGCAGTAAACTACCAGTGCTCCAGCTGCTCCGCCTCCATGACGGAGCATGCTTTCCCATCCGCAGGGTTTTGACGTGTCGAGGGAAACTTTTATTTCTTCCGCTATTTTTGCCCTCGTCCCAGGATCAGCAAGACGCTCGCAAACTGCGTGCACTCCTCCCGCCTGTGCCCAGGGGGGAAGGCAGGCCCGGACGCTCGTGCTGCAGTTATTGTAGGGGTACTGGTCGATAGTGACGTCAATTCCTTCCGCCCTGGCCTTATCAACCATTTGAAGAGATTGTGTTACAAGTCCCCAGTTGTCCTTCCCGAGGGCCTTGTGGTGAGAAATCTGCACTGGAATGCCGGCGCGCCGCCCAAGCTCGATGGTTTCAGCCACAGCTTCGAGGAGTCCTCCGGATTCGCCCCTCATGTGCGTGAGGTACAACCCTCCGGTTTCACCGAGTACTTCAGCGAGGCTCCACATCTCCTCTTTGGGAGCATAAACGCCGGGAGGATAGATAAGACCGCTTGTAAGGCCGAAACTGCCTGCCTTCATGGCTTCCCTCAGGTGGCCCTTCATCTGTTCCATTTCCTGAGGAGAGGCCTCCCGGTCTTCAAAGCCCATAACGGCTGCTCTCAGGGTTCCATGTCCGAGGCAGGTCGCCATGTTGACGGCCAGAGGAAGTTTTTCAACTTCTTTCAGCCAATCGTCGAAAGTTTTCCAGTTCCATGAGATTTTTGTCCCTGCCATGATAAACCCAAGATAGGATTCGAGAAGTTCCGCATATTTTTCATTAACAGGGGCTGCACTTTGCCCGCATTGCCCCACCATCTGGGTAGTTACACCCTGGCGCAGTTTAGAGAGCATGACCGGGTCTCTGAAAACAATAAAATCAGAATGGGTATGTACATCAATAAAACCCGGGCACAAAACTCTGTCGCAAACATCGATAACCTGGTTCGCACTCTCTTTTGAAAGTTTTCCGACTGCCGCTATTCGTCCGTTACTGACTCCAACATCCCCGCGGTACCATGGAGCACCTGAACCATCAACGATTTTTGCTCCACGGAACAAGATATCAAACAAAATATGCACCTCTTTTCATATTTCGGTGTCTGTCCGGCTCAATGGACGGAGCCTGCGCTCCTTTTCAGGCCGGAATGAATGCTGACTGCCCCCTGGACTTCCCCAAACCGTCTCCGGGAAGGATACAAATGCAGCGGAAAAACGGATGAAACCGGAAATCCGCCGTAATCTCTCCCCGAAAGACTTATCGCACAAACCACCTCCTGATACAGTTTTTGGAAAAAATAAAGAAAAACAGGACGGGCTCTTGAGCAGGAACCCTATTGGAGCTCACATGATAAAATTATAAATGTTAAAAACAAAAAACATGATGCAGATGTTTCCTTCGATTCGATATCATATCATACCGAAACTCGTGTAAACTCATATTAAAAAACTTTGCCTTGAACAAAAAAGCGAAGGTTTTCATTATGCCAAGGGGTCTAAAATTTTCAGGAGTGGGGCTGTATTCCGCTTATTCCTTTGCTTCTCGTCTGATAGAAGAAAAAGGAATGGAGAAGTGATTGTCTCCAGATTTAAAACACCCTGATACCAGGCCATCATTTTACCGTCGCAGTTAGTATGTTGAAATGCGCAAAAACTGTCAACGGAGTATAATTTTCCAGTTTTTCATATACTTATTCTGGGGAAAAATATATTTTCAAAAGCAGGGAGGCCGTTCCATGAAAGAAGAGATGACCCTTGAAGAACTGGCCAAAAGGGTGAGCGGCGACAGTTCGGCACCGTACTACATAGCCGGAGTGCTACGGGAGGCCATCTACAGAGGAATTCTCCCGGAAGGGAAGCCCCTTCACCAGGCACAGCTGGCAATGCGTCTCGGCGTGAGCCCGATCCCCCTTCGCGAGGCTATGCGCCTGCTCGAGACGGAGGGACTCGTGTCATTTCATGGATACCGCGGTGCTATAGTCACTGAGCTTTCGGTTGAAGAGGCCAGGGAACTGTATGAAATGGTCAGTGCCCTGGAGACCAGTCTGCTGAAAATCGCCTTCCCCCGCATTACAAACCGTATTATCGAAGACGCCGGAAAGATACTTGTACTCATGGATACTGAAAAGGACTGCATCCGGTGGCGGGATCTCAACCAGATGTTCCATAACCTTCTTTTCGAACCTGCAGACCGGCCTTTGACCCTGGACATGCTGGCCAGGCTGCGCCAGAAAACGGACCGGAACATTCGGAGGCATCTCTCATCCATGCGGAATGAATCCCAGCTTCAGCACAGGGCAATTTTGGATGCAGTCGCGGAAGGGGACCTTGAGACAGCACTGGGAGCGCTTGCAGATCACCTGGCCTATACTTCAAACGATCTGCAGTCTTGTATGAGACTTGAGCAGGGAAGAAAAAAACGATAAAGAATCACAGGTGACCAAAAAAGTGTTTCCTTTTATACCCGGAAAGGAACAAACGGGAGTAATTTAACAGGATTCTGCGGCCTTTTACTCCCCGGTCCTCTTTTACCTCTATAATGAAACGGAACCTGATGGTCTTTCAGCACCGAAGGTCTTTTTTCTGAATGTCAAAGGGCGCTGCAATTCCCCTGAATAGTGTAAAATAGAGCATATTTCGTCCATGAGGTCGAAATAATCGTGATTTTTGCCGGAAAAGATTCCCGGCTATTTTCCGGCAGTCTTTTGAAGGTCGGGGGCTTTTCTGTGTGAGGGCGTCCCAGGAGGTACCTCTTATGTCTTTTCCGTACACTGTACTTGCGCTTCTTGCACTGATCCTTGTCAGCGCCTTTTTTGCCGTGTCCGAGATTTCTCTTGCCGCGTCCCGCAAAATCAAGCTCAAGCTCCTTCTCAAAAAAGGCGACCACCGGGCCCAGAGGGTCCTCGACCTGCAGGAAAACCCGGGGCATTATTTCACGGTCATCCAGATCGGTCTGAACGCGGTGGCTATCCTTGGCGGCGTTATGGGAGAGTCGGCCCTCTCTCCCTACATTTCCACCTGGCTGCATCCATTTTACGACGGCCCTGCGCTTCAGACGGTTTCCTTCGCCATCTCCTTCTCCCTCGTGACGGGGGCTTTTGTTCTTTTTGCCGACCTTATCCCGAAAAGAACGGGGATGATCGAACCTGAACGGATCGCTCTGGCGGTCGCTGCCCCGATGACTCTCTGCATGAAGCTCTTCGCCCCCATGGTCTGGTTCTTCGACGGAATGGCGGACATGCTCTTCAGGCTTTTCCGCGTTCCCATCGTCAGGCGCGAGGACATCACCTCCGATGATGTCATGGCAATGGCCGATGCGGGAGCCCAGGCGGGAGTGTTCCTGAACAAGGAACAGCATCTCATCGCCAATGTCTTCGAACTGGACATAAGGGGTGTGGCCTCGGCCATGTCATCAAGGAACGACATCGTCTACCTTACACTCGGTGAGTCGGAAGAAAGCCTGTATGCCAAGATAACAGAAAAGCCTCATGGAAAGTATCCTGTCTGTGAGCGGGACTCAATAGACACGGTCATGGGGTACGTGGACTCAAAGGATCTCCTTCCCCGGATCGCGAAGGGCAACAAGATCTCCCTGCGGACCGATCCCATTGTGAGGAAAATCCTCCTTCTGCCCGATACGCTGACACTGTTCGAGGCCCTTGAGTGTTTCCGTGATGCAAAGGAAGATATGGCCGTCATAGTGAACGAGTATGCGCTGGTCGTAGGTCTCCTTACGCTGCAGGACGTCATGAGCACCGTCATGGGTGAGCTGATCAGTCCTTTTCAGGAAGAGCTGATAGTCCGAAGGGACGAGAAATCCTGGCTTGTGGACGGCACCACGCCCATAGAGGACGTAATGCAGGCCCTGGATATAGACGAGTTCGAAGGGTGGGAGCATTACGAGACGATCGCCGGTTTTCTCATGTACATGCTCAGGAGGGTCCCGAAGCGTACCGACTCAGTGGAATACGGAAACCATAAGTTCGAAGTGGTGGATATCGACAACTACAGGATCGACCAGGTACTGGTCACTCGTATTGACAGGGAGGAAGGATTCCCTGAGACCCTGTGATTCTTTCGAGGTTGGAAAAAACGGCCGTTCGTGCCGAAAAGGCACGAACGGTCGTTTTTGCAGCTGGAATCAGGATGCTGCGTCAGGCCAGGAAGTGCCGTCCGAGGGCATCCGCTGCGAGGATCGCCGAGCAGACATCTTCGGGGGTGACGGCGAAGGGCATGTTGTGGATGGTCTCTCCTGGAGCGCAGGCGGTCCTGGCGACGTCCATTATCCGCTCAGGATCGATTTCCCTGACGCCCATTTCCTCAAGAGTCACCGGAAGTCCCACTGATGCGCAGAATCCCATGACTTCTTCAAGTTCTTCTTCGGGAGCGTTCTCGAGGACGAGCTGAACCAGCGTTCCGAAGGCCACTTTTTCGCCGTGGTAGAGCCCATGGCATTCCTCGAGCACCGTGAAGCCGTTGTGGACCGCATGGGCCGCGGCAAGGCCGCCGCTTTCAAAACCGAGCCCGCTGAGGAATGTATTTGCCTCGACCACGTTTTCCACTGCCTTTGTGCAGGCCCTGGCTTCCACTGCGAGCACTGCCTTGAGCCCGTCTTCAAGGAGGGTGTTCCAGCAGAGCTCTGCGAGAGCGAACGCAGCTTTCGTAGCATGTCCGCCGGGCATATTGGTCTTGTCCGCTGCGATGCAGGCACGGGCCTCGAAATAAGTGGCCAGGGCGTCACCCATACCCGACACGAGAAGGCGGGAAGGTGCATTGACGACAACTTCCGTATCCATCAGTACTATGTCGGGATTTTTCGGAAGAACGAGGTATTCGCTGAATACGCCTTCCCCGGTGTAGATAACCGACAGGGCGCTGCAGGGAGCATCGGTGGATGCAATGGTCGGTACCACCACAACGGGCTTCTTTTCATAGAAGGCGACTGCCTTTGCTGTATCAAGGATTTTGCCTCCGCCTATACCGGCTACCACATCGCATTCCTTTTCACTGCAGACCTTCCGGATCCGCTCTATTTCTTCCCTGGAACATTCCCCTCCGAAAACATCGAAGACCGGTTCGGAATCGCTGCCGCTGAAGCTCTTCCTGATGGTATCCTCAAGGCGGGAAAGCCCTCCCCTGCTGATGAGGACAAGAACTTTCTTTCCAAGGTCCCCGATATGATCCTTCAGTTTCTTCAGCTCTCCGTACCCCTGGACATATTTCCCGGGTGCGATCATGATTCTGGACATGGTATCACCTCTAAATATGATAAGTTATTCACTATTATATCATACCAAAAAGCCCCCGAAAGAACGAAATCCGGGGGGCTGGAATTATTCTCTTTTCTTTTTCCGCTACTTCTGCCAGTTGAGCGCAAATCCCGCGAAAAGAGCGCTTCCCATGGGGAGGGTATCCTCGTCGATGTCAAACTTCGGGTTATGGTGAGGGTATACCTGTCCTTTTTCAGGATTGCAGCTCCCGTGAACGAAGAATGTTCCGGGAACCTTCTCAAGGAAGAATGCCACGTCCTCCCCTCCCATGGTGGGTTCCGAGATTTCTTTCACCTTGTCAGCTCCGGCGAGTTCCGCCGCGAATTCCTGAAATTTCTTCGTGAAATCCCTGTCGTTGATCAATGCGGGAGGCCCCGACTCGTACTTCACTTCCGCCTCTCCCCTCATACCTTCGGCGACACGGGAAGCGATAGCACGTATTCGTTCTTCGACGAAAGCCCTGGTTTCCGGGCTGAGAGTACGGACGGTCCCTTCTATGGTGCAGCTCTCGGCGATTATATTGAACGCTCTGCCTCCCTCAATTCTGCCGATTGTGAGCACCGCAGGGTCAAGAGGTGAAAGCTCCCTGCTGAGGATAGTCTGGAGCTCAAGCACTGCGGTTGACGTCATGGTGACAGGGTCCACCGTGAGATGCGGGGTGGCACCGTGTCCGCCCTTGCCCTTGAACGTGATGATGAAACGGTCCACTGCAGCCATGAGAGAGCCGAAACGTACTCCTATCTCCCCCGGGCCGATCTCCTTCCACAGGCATCCCGTATGGAGCCCTATGACTGCATCTACGGCGGGGTTTTCCATGACGCCGTCGTCGATCATTGCCTTGGCACCCTGAACGTTTTCCTCGGCCGGCTGAAATATGAATTTTACTGTTCCGGCAAGCTTGTCCCTGTTTGCGAGGAGCAGTTTCGCAGCCCCAAGGGCCATGGCTGTGTGGGCGTCGTGCCCGCACGCATGCATCAGCCCGCTTTTCGATGCGAAGGGAAGGCCCGTCTCTTCCTTGATGGGAAGGGCGTCGCAGTCCGCCCGTATGGCGAGCACTTTTCCGGGAAGTGCTCCCTCGATGACGGCGGCCACTCCCCAGCCTCCTATTTTTTCCCGTATGTTCCCGACTCCCATTTTTTTCAGTTCCTGAACAATAAAGGCAGCAGTTTTAGGAGTTTCCAGCCCCAGCTCGGGGATTTCGTGGAGATGCCGCCGCCATGCTGTTATTTCTTCCGACATGGATCCCGCTTCTTCAAGAATATCCTTCATTTTTTTCCCTCCGTTCGTACGGGAATGGTTTATTTTCAGTTATTGTACCTCATGCCGCCAGGATACGCTCTTTTCTCGAGGTCCGAACTGGGGTACACTTGCAGCGGCATTAAAGGCCTGAAAAAGATGCTCCCTGAACAGGCGGGCGTATCGTTTCAGGAGATAAATAAAGAGCGGTATTTTCCATTGATTCGCTTCAGGGAAGGAAATGTGATCTCATGACGGGCAAAGACCAGGCTCTTTCGTTTGAGGACATGAGTTTTTCCTATGGGGGAGAGATGGTTCTGCAGGGTGTGACTTTCTCGGTTCCTCCAGGAGAATTTCTTGTGATACTCGGCCCGAACGGAGGGGGGAAAACAACGCTCCTGAAACTTGCTCTCGGGCTTCTCTCTCCGCTTTCGGGAAAAGTCTCCATTTTCGGTGAAAGACCGGGAACAGACCGGGGAGTTGCGGGGTATGTGCCCCAGGACGCCGGCCGGAACAGGAATTTTCCCATTACTGTCCTGGAAGTTGTGCTCCAGGGAAGGCTCGGGCTGCC
>Ga0334892_1002816_pt1 | contig 11986 bp, 10 predicted proteins | sample GraSluR3_MG_4_FD_207213 | JGI IMG/M metagenome (GOLD analysis project Ga0334892, IMG submission 207213) | Sludge microbial communities from methane-producing bioreactor in Wageningen University, Netherlands - Granular Sludge_15_04-R3 | ecosystem: Engineered > Bioreactor > Anaerobic >... | reverse complement strand
CCGCCCGGAATTGTGATCGCGCTTTGCCTTGCCGGAGGCATTTCCTTTTTCCGAAGGAAAAGTGACCGCAGCGGGAAGTTTCTCTCTCCCGCACGGTTTGCTTTTTTCATTGCCGTGCTGCTGTACGTCCTTTCTGTGCCCTTTTCCGCAAAAGCTTTTTTGAACATCCTGGAGGGTCAATTTTCAACAGCATGCCCGAAAACGGGGGAAAAGCCTGTTGTTCTTGTTCTTGCGGGAGGAATCTGGTCTATGGAAACGGAAGACAGGATGTTCGCAATGAGTGCTGAAACGCTGCAGCGATTCGCAGCAGGTGCGGAGATCGCAGAGAAACTGGACGCTCCTCTTCTCTACTCGGGAGGATACCCCGAAAAAGCCTCGGAGAAGCAGATCGCTGAAATGGCAGTTCGAACGGCACGGTCAATACGATATGACGGCTCGCTGATCGTTGAGGGACGTTCGCGTACCACGTGGGAAAACCTGCTTTTTTCGTCGGAAATAATTTCAGGGGAAGCTTTCAGTGACGTAGTCCTCGTTACCTCTGCTTTTCATCTCAAACGCTCAATGAGAGCGGCAAAACGCTTTCTTGGAAATATTCAGGTACACCCGGCGGCCTCGGGACGCCTTGAAGGCGCCGGTGCCGTGACTGCAATGGACTTTCTGCCCTCCCCTTCCGGCCTGAGAAACACATCTCTTGCCCTCAGGGAATTGATCGGTCTCGCAGCCTACGATCTTTTCGCATCTTTGAATTGACGGCAATTATGAAGAAGTCTTTTCCTCGCTGAATCTCCTCCAGAATTTTCTGAGCCTCGCGCCCATTTCAGCTTCCGCTCCAAGGGCCCCAGGGTAGTAAAAGCGCCTCTGTCTTTCCATGTACAGCTGGGGCGTCCAGTGCCTGGGATCGTCGTGAGGGTATACATAGCCGGAACCATCAGGTTTGAGGTGGAAAGGTACCTCCTGAATATCTCCCTTTTCCAGGGCCTTTGATGCTTCGTCAACGGCCAGGTAGGCACTGTTGCTCTTGGGGGCAGCTGCGAGATAAATCACCGCCTCCGAAAGTAGAATGCGGGCCTCAGGCAATCCCACCATGTCCACCGCATAGGCTGCCGCAGAAACCACGGACAGGGCCTGGGGATCCGCAAGCCCCACATCTTCCGCAGCAGATATGAGCAGTCTTCTGCAGATGAAACGGAGATTTTCCCCACCGGCAAGGAGACGGGCAAGCCAATACACGGCCGCGTCGGGGTCTGAACCACGAATACTTTTTATGAGAGCGGAAATAACGGCATAGTGATCATCCGATGCCTTGTCGTAACGTACTGATGCGAATGGAAGAGAGCCCGATACAGTTTCTTCGGTCAGCCGCTGACCGCCCCTTGCGGCAACTGTTCCCGCAAGGAATTCAAGACGCGTAAGAGCCTGACGGGCATCACCGCCTGTTTTCGAAGCGAGTATCCTGAGGACCTGGTCTTCGGTCGAAATCTCGAGTGCACCTAGACCCCGTTCCCTGTCCTCAAGAGCCCTTTTCAGAAGTGAGACCAGATCGTCCTCTGTAAGAGGATTGAGCTGAAATACGATCATTCGCGAGAGGAGGGTCTTGTTGATCTCAAACCAGGGGTTTTCGGTAGTCGTTCCGATGAGTATAAGGTCACCCTTTTCCACAGAGGGAAGGAGGGCGTTCTGTTGGGTTTTATTGAAATGGTAAATCTCATCGACAAAGGCTATCGCTGCATGTCCCGAGCGGAGTAACTTCAATTTAGCCGCTTCGGACACAAGGTCTCTCAACTCTGATACCTTGGCAGAAACAGCATTTATTTCAAGTATTTCCCGCCCGGTTTCCGTGGCCATCAACCGAACAAGTGTAGTTTTCCCTACTCCCGGAGGTCCGTAAAGAATGCAGCTCGGCGTACGGTTCGATTCGATTATTTTTCTCAATGGGGCATCGGGACCCAAAAGGTGAGACTGTCCGGCGAATTCCCCGAGAGTCTTCGGGCGCATTCTTTCGGCCAGTGGTACTTCCCAGATGTTTTTCTGGACATCGCTCATCGTTTCACCTCCCGGAAAAAAAGCTGCCCGGGCTTCATCGATCTAAAAAAGATATCCCCCTCAGTTCTTTCTCCACCACTTCCGTCATGGGGAAGCGGGATTGCAGAAGTGCCCTGAGAACTTCACGAACCGGCTGGTCAAGCCATGAAGGGGCCAATCCGGGCATGATCCTCCACTGATCAGGCGAAAGAGGAGAAAGAGGGTCATCAATAAGAAAATAAAGAACTCCCTCCGCCGCTTTTTTCATGCATTCACTCAAAAGGTACGGTGACATCGCTGAAAGTCGGACACCTTTTGACGCCGCCGCTTTAAGCTTATCTGCCTCAATCAGTGCGTACTCCCAGGGAACCAGCGGTTCAGGCGACTTCAATGAGGCAACGAATCCCGTCATATTATCGAAGGATACGTCGGCCCAATGCTTCCATTCAGCTTCGGGACGCTGAACAAGGACTGCCCGTATTCCCGCCCGCCTGGCACCTACAAGGTCATAGAGAAAATCTCCTACCATGACACATTTTGCCGAAGGAACTCCCATTTCAGCGGCACCCGACCAGAGAGCCCCGGGATCAGGCTTGACAGGAGGGTTGTCCCTACTTTTCACTACTTCGGGAAGCTGAAGCCCGGCTCTAGCCGCGGCAAGGGTGATGGAGTCCATACAGTTCCTGGAAACAACGCACCAGGGAATATCCTGCACAGACAGCCATTCAAGGAGTTCTTGTGCACCCGGAACGGCTTCCGCTTTTTCTGCACCTTGCATTTCAACATCGTAAATATCCTTTTTCAGTTCTTCGGCCTGATCAGGAGGTAATGCAGCAATGGCTTCAAAAAGGGGAACAAATTTACCCTCGAAGTATTTTTCCCGTATTGCGGCGAAACTGAGCCTGGTTTCTGCCAGAACGCCGTCCCAATCGAGAATGAAGCCTTCAGAGAAGGCGGGATGCCAGAATGGGGGGATGCAGGAGCGGTTCAACCCGGGTGAGCCTCCTTTCAGAAGAAAACAGGGGCGGGAAAACCCGTCCCTGTTTTAATCCTCCCCCGCAATGTCGTGTCATGAACGTCTTGACCCGTTCCTTAACGTTTGAGGCCTGTTGCGCCTTAGCTTCGTCAACGCCGGAGCATTTCCTCCGCCGGCACAAACTTCCGGCCCCGCAAGGTTCGAGTGTTGGCTCAAGACAAATATCACGATCACGAGCATCGCAGGGTCTCTTTTTACTTCCTATTGCATATTATACCACAAAAAGCCTGAACATCCTCATTCGTGCTTTTTGCCCTTTTATTCTATATCGGTAAGACCGTCCTTGAAAATAAAATAATAAAAAACTGCCACAAAGAGGATTCCGCCCACCATGTTCCCAAGTGTAACAGGGATCAGGTTGCTGAAAAAGCCTCCGAGGGAAACAGCTCCGAGAGCCTGGTCGGAGAGGCCGGCTGCGGTGACTGCTGCGGTATTGCCTTTGAGCATAAGCCCGAGGGACATAAAGTACATGTTGGCAACAGAGTGTTCAAAACCCGCCGCGACGAAAGTCATGATGGGGAAGAAAATCGCCCAGACTTTGCCTATGATATCAGTCGCTGCCATAGACATCCACACGGCGAGGACAACGATCCAGTTGCAGAGAATACCGCGGAAAAAACCCTGGACCATGGGAAGAGCCATTTTACCCGATGCAACCTGAAGTGCTCTTCCCCCCACAGCATTATCAGCAAGCCCGGAGAAATAAATAAGGGCCGCAATAAGAATACTTCCTATAAGATTTGCAGAATAAACCCATATCCAATTCCGAAGAATCTTCTTGAACGGAGTACATCCTGCAAGATGACCGAGAGGCATCATGCAGTTGCCGGTAAAAAGTTCCGATCCGCTGATGACGACCATCATGAGACCGACGCTGAAAACAGCGCCCGAGACAAGCCGGGTAAAACCACTTCCGAAGTGTTGTGTCATATCATGGGAGACAACGGTCATGAGCCATCCCGCAAAGGCGATATAGGCCCCTGCCAGGATTCCCATAAGCATCATCTGCCGGACCGAGAGATTTCCCTTTACCTTTGATACTGCGCATGCCGCCTTTGCAAGTTCTGCCGGAGTCTTCATCTTATTTTTTCCTCCTGTCATTTAATTGTCCTGTTTTTGATAATACCGGGCGGGCAGAAAAATCCGTCCGCCCGGCTGAATAAGAAAATCAGGCTTTTTCTATTCTGACCGCGCTGACCTTGTATCCGGGTGTCTTGGAAACCGGGTCAACCTGGGATGAAGTCAGCCTGTTCGCGGCACTCTCGCTGAAGTGGAAGGGAAGGAAAATCATGCCTGCGGGGACCCTGTCCGTAACTTTTATGGCCCCTGATACATTTCCGCGCCTGGAGGTAACCTTTATCATGCCGCCCTCTTCGCATCCCAATGCCAGGGCATCCGCCGGGTTGACCTCGATAAACATTTCCTTTATGAATTCCCCTGTTGAGCTGCGCCGAGTCATGCTGCCGGAATGATAGTGGTACAGCAGCCGGCCTGTTGTGGCAATGAAGGGGTACTCCTCGTCAGGCCACTCGTGTGGCGCCTGCCATTCGCATGGCGAGAAATCCGCCTTGCCTCTCGGGAATCCGGTAGTGTACAGAATGGGCGTTCCGGGATGATCGCACGTCGGGCAGGGCCAGGAAAGAGGACCTCCCTCAAGTCGGCCGAAGGTGATCCCGCTGTACGACGGTGTGATGTCCGCAATAGCCTTAAAAATGGTCTCGGGTGAATTCATGTCACCCCATGGTGCGCCGAGGCGCTTGCCTACAGCGAGGAGGATTTCCCAGTCTGCGCGGGCCTCTCCGGGAGCGGATACTGCTTTGCGGACCCTCTGCACTGCTCTGCAGGTGTTGGTGAAGGTTCCGTCTTTTTCACCCCAACTGGCAGCAGGGAGAACCACGTGGGCAAATTCGGCTGTTTCCGTAAGAAAGATGTCCTGGACAACGAGGAAGTCGAGTTTTTCCAGAGCGTGCCGTACATGTTCAGAATCAGGCTCCGTCACCATTGAGTTTTCACCCATGATGTACATTCCCTTAATTTTGCCTTCTCCCGCGGCCTCCATCATTTCTACTACAGAAAGCCCCTGTGTTGTGGGGAGATCCGCGCCCCAGACATCTTTCACCTTCTGCTGCGTAGCAGGAAGGAGTACCTTCTGGTACCCCGGGATCACGTCGGGGAGAGCTCCCATATCACATGCGCCCTGAACGTTGTTCTGACCTCTCAGGGGGTTGACCCCGGTTCCCGGCCGTCCGAGCATTCCACAGAGAAGGGAAAGGTTTGCCACTGTACGGACGTTGTTTGTTCCCGTAACATGCTGGGTTATCCCCATTGTGTAAAAAATGGCTGAATTGGGTCCCTTGGCGTATGCTCGTGCAGCGTCCTCGATAAGTTCAGGAGAGACTCCGGTCAGATCAGAGACATATTCCGGGGTGTACTTTGCCACTGTTTCCTTCAGCTTTTCAAAATTATTGACGTTCTTTTCGACGAAATCCTTCGCATACAGCTCATCACGAATAATCACGTGCATCAGGCCGTTCAGAAGAGCAACGTCAGATCCGCTCTTGTGGCGGAGGTATACGTCCGCATACTTCGCCATCTCGATCTTCCGGGGATCGCAAACGATGAGGGTGCATTTCCCCTTCCGCTTCTGCTCCTTGATCATGGAGCCTATTACTGGATGGTTTTCCGTGGTGTTTGAGCCGATGATGAGAATCGTATCTGCCGAATTTATCGACTCAAGATCGTTGGTCATTGCGCCGCTTCCGAGGGTCTCGCCGAGACCCGCAACTGTGGCGCTGTGTCACAGATGGGCACAGTGGTCAACGTTGTTAGTGCCCATCACCTCCCTTGCGAGGCGCTGCATGAGGTAGTTTTCCTCGTTTGTGCATCTGGCAGAGGAGAAAAATCCGAGGGCGTCCCCGCCGTCCTTCTCCTTGATGGAACTTAGATTTTCTGCTACAAGAGAAAGAGCCTCATCCCATGACGCCTTGCGGAATGTATCCCCATCCCGGATAAGCGGGGTCGTCAACCTGTCTTCGCTGTTTACGAACTGCCAGGCGAAGCGCCCCTTAACGCATGATCTTCCCTTGTTCAGGGAGGTCCTGCTTTCGTAATTCGACGTGACGTTTGCGATTTTTCCTGTCCTTTTATTGACATTGATTTCCAGTTCGCATCCGACCCCGCAATATGAACAAATCGTTTTGACCTTTTCAATATCCCATGGACGTCCCATGCCAAGTGAAGTCTTTTCGGACAGGGCACCTACGGGACAGACCTGGACACATTGGCCGCAGAAGACGCAGTCCGACTCCTCAATGGGGGAACCGACAGGGGGCTGAATAGAGGTCTTTATTCCCCGTCCCTGGAAATCGATGGCATGATACTGCGCCTGTTCTTCACATACTCGCACACATCTGCCGCACAGGATGCATTTGTTCAGATCACGTACATAAAAGGGGTTGGCGTCCTCGTACACATGGGATGTATTCGTGTCACCGGCATCTGCAAAACGTGAACCTGTGACTCCCAGTTCGTATGCCACGTCCTGAAGCTCGCACTTGCCGTTGCTCGGGCATGAGAAGCAGTCAAGGGGGTGACGGACGAGAATAAGTTCAAGAACGGCCTTCCTGGCCTCTATGACCTTCGGGGTGTTGGTGTTGACCACCATTCCTGCAGTAATGGGAGTGGTACATGCCGGAAGGAGCTTTGGATTTTTTTCTGCTTCAACGAGGCACATACGGCAGGCGCCGAACGGACTCACCGCAGGGTGGTCGCAGAGAGTCGGAATGTGAATGCCATTGGCCTTTGCAGCCTGCAGAATTGTCATTCCCGGCTCCGCGTTTATCTCCCTTCCGTTGATGATCGCTTTTATGCTGTCCATTCTCTGATCATCTCCTTCTTATTTAACCTTTAGAAATCGCGCCGACGGGGCAGTTTGCCATGCAGGCGCCGCACTTGATGCATTTTGTCTGGTCGATCACGTGGGGCTCTTTCACCTTGCCCGCAATGCAGTTTACAGGGCAGTTCCTCGCACACTTCGTGCACCCGATGCACTTTTCCGGGTCGATGGTGTAGCTCAGGAGACGCTGGCATGCTCCCGCCGGGCACTTCTTATCGAAAATGTGCGCCTCGTACTCCTCCCTGAAATATTTCAGGGTCGTAAGGACAGGATTGGGTGCCGTCCCGCCAAGTGCACACAGGGAGGTTGCCTTGATCTGCTCACCGAGATACTGGAGCTTGTCCAGGTCCTCGGGCACGCCCTTTCCTTCCGTTATCCTGGTGAGAATATCGAGCATCTTCTTTGTGCCTTCTCTGCAGGGAACGCACTTTCCGCAGGATTCGCGCTGGGTGAACTCGAGGAAGAACTTGGCAGTATCAACCATACAGTTTGCTTCGTCAAGCACAACAAGGCCGCCTGAACCCATTATTGCGCCCGCAGCGGTAAGAGATTCATAGTCCACGGGAATATCAAGGTGTTCGTCAACAAGGCAGCCGCCCGACGGACCGCCGATCTGGACGGCCTTGAATTTTTTGTCGCCGATTATGCCGCCGCCAATGTCGTATACGATCTCCCGTATGGTGATTCCCATGGGAACCTCTACAAGGCCTGTGTTCTTTACTTTTCCAGTAAGGGCAAAAACTTTTGTGCCCTTCGACTTTTCAGTTCCCATAGCCGCAAAACATTCCGCTCCCTGGTGGATGATCCGGGGAACATTGGCCCAGGTTTCCACGTTGTTGATGTTGGTGGGCTTCCCCCAGAGTCCCTTCACCGCAGGGAAAGGGGGACGGGGACGGGGCATGCCCCTCTGTCCTTCAATGGACGCCATGAGTGCGGTCTCTTCTCCGCATACAAAAGCTCCAGCACCCTCCTTGATGTGAAGGGTGAAATTAAAGTCAGTTCCGAGGACGTTTTCGCCGAGAAGCCCGTACTCAGTCGCCTGCTTGATCGCAGTCTGAAGTCTCTTGATTGCCAGGGGATACTCGGCCCTGCAGTAAATATAGCCTTCATCTGCTCCCATGGCGTAGGCGCCGATCATCATTCCTTCTATAACAGCATGCGGATCTCCTTCGAGGATGGAACGATCCATAAAAGCACCGGGGTCACCCTCGTCTGCATTGCAGATGACGTATTTCTTTTCTCCCTTGGAAGCTGCACAGAAACTCCACTTCAACCCCGTGGGGAATCCGCCGCCGCCGCGGCCCCGGAGGCCCGACTTTTTCATTTCGTCGATCACCTGGTCAGGGGACATCTCTGTAAGGCATTTTCCAAGTGCCTGATATCCGTCCCTTGAGATGTATTCATCAATATTGTCGGGGTTTATATATCCGCAGTTACTCAGGACGATACGGTGCTGTTTTCCATAAAAGGGAATTTCTTTATAGTGGCAGACTTTCTCTGCGGAAATTGGCTCCTTGTACAGCAGCCGGTTGACGATCCTTCCCTTGTAGAGGTGTTCTTCTACAATCTCGGGCACATCAGCCGGGCTGACTCTTGAGTAGAATGTTCCTTCCGGATACACGACCACGATGGGGCCGAATTCGCACATGCCGTGGCACCCGGTGGCAATAACGAGCACTTCCTTATCAAGGTTCTTTTTCTGGAGTTCATCCTTAAATGCTTCCAGAACCTTCGGAGAGCCCCCGGAGGCACAACCTGTTCCGTGGCATATCAAAACGTGAGCACGGTATAATGCCATGGTCTTCCTCCTTTCCGCCCTACTCGGCTCTGCCGAAGAGCTTGTCCTGGACGATGCGGCCGTTCACCACATGCTCGGAAACGATTCGGGACACATCCTCGGGCTTCAAAAGACAATATGTTATCCTCGGTTCGCCCGGACGGATAACATCGAGCAACGGCTCGTTCTGGCACATCCCGATACAACCGGTTGTTTCAACCGCAACATTGTGGAGTTTCCTTGTCTCAAGCTCCCTGAGAACGGCACTCATTATTTCACGGGCGCCTGCAGCGATTCCGCACGTTCCCATGCCGATTATTATCTTGACCTTATTCTCTTCGGAACGAGCGGAAGTAAGATCTCCGCTTCTTTCCTTGAGCTTTCGAAGATCGTCGAGACTGCGTATCTTTTCCGTCATATTATTCACTCCTATAAAAACTGTTTTTAGGAAAATGTTTTAGAAAAAATGTAATTTTTCAAGAGTACAGGTTGCTGATATTCTCCCGAAGGTACTCCTTGATACCTAGTGCAAGGGAAGGATTTGAAAATGGGTTTCCTCCCCCCAGCGCATCCGAAAGCTCCCTGTTCCCCACCGAGAACTCTTTTCCGATCCTTTTATGCGTGTAGACCCATGAAATATCAGGATTTCCAATGAAGAGCGCAAGAAGGGTAGAAGGGATGTCTCCAAGCGGAGGGAGGTCAATGCTGTCTTTCCTGAACGATGCGGAAACTGTTGTGCCCCGTCCCGGAAAAGACTCAAGTGCAAAGGAACCTCCGCACAAATCAGCCAGCTGCTTCAGAAAGGGCAGCCCTAAACCGACTCTCCGTTCGGTTCTCGAAGTGAAAAAGGGATCGACAACTGAGCGGCAGGTTTGCTCGTCCATACCTTTACCGTTATCCGTTACAGTCACCATAATTTCATCAGGACCATCATCGATTTTTACAGAGATCGAGTCAGCCCCTGCATTTATCCCGTTTTCAGCTATATCGAGAATGTGCTGGGAGAGATCTTCAAGCATTTTAGACGTATTCGTCCAAAAAAGCCTGGAGCATCGCCGGGTCGTCGGTGAGCCTGCCATGAGTGTCGTCGTCTATCATGACTACAGGCGCCAGACCGCAGCAACCGAGACAGGCTACCGGTTCAAGTGTAAATCGAAGGTCTTCCGTGGTACCGTTCTCTTGAACATTGAGCATTGAAATCAGACGCTCCATTATCTTTGCGCTGCCCCGAACATGACACGCCGTTCCCCTACAAAGGCGGATTATATGGCGTCCCCGCGGTTTGAGATGAAACTGGGCGTAAAACGTGGCTACACCGTAAAGTTCAGCCAGGGGAATCAGCATCTCTTCTGAAATGGCCTCCATTGCCTCACGGGAAAGATAGCCGATCCTCTTCTGCGTCTCCTGCAAAATAGGGATAACACCGCCATGTTTTCCTTTCCAAGGCGCTGTTATCTCCTGCACGATAGACCGCGCGTCCTGCTTCGTTTCCACAACCATTGCCCAACCTCCACTCATTTGTGATATTTATAACTTAACGAGTGCAAAAAAACACACCCATAGTAAAAGGATTGAAGGGACCGCTTTTTTGACTTTCATTGACTGCCGGGGGAATAATTTTCTTTATATGTTTTAAAATGCAACAAAAATCAAATGTATTCCCATACACAGGATAACATTTCATTGCATTTTCTACAAACTTTGAATGGAAAAAATTTCTTTTCCAAAAGGCATACGTTTTTGGTACCCTGTGGGGTATTTAATCGATCAGTGGGAGATATGTGCCTTGGGAAAAAAGGTCAATTGCATTCGCAATTCTTTTTTCCCGGGAAAACTTCCCCCAGTCCTCCCTGCTTTCAAGCTTCACCATTGCATTTTCAGCATGGTCCGCTATTTCCAGCGCATCGGCAAGAATCAGCATTTTTTCTGTATTTTCACCAGCAAACAATGATGCCGCAAGGCCAAGAAGGATGGTTGCCCTTGCCAGCCAGTTGATCAGGTCCATGTCAGACGACCAGATGTCTTCAAAAAGAAGAGAAAAGTTATATTCTTCTTCCGCTTCTTCAGAATCATCCAGCGGCTCATCGAAATACCCGAGGATGTAAAAGGGGATGTCAGGGCCGCTCAGGAAAGCTTTCCATAACTCGTTATAAGAAGAGCGGCATGCTCCTGAAAGCCTGAAAGAAGCAATTGCGCGGCTGTGGGTCACTGCCGGGTCACTGTTGTCCTCTCCCCGCGTTTCCTCGAGGAGTTCGCTGTCCTTTCCCATCTCGAGAAGGACGCGGTACAGCAGTGTGTGACCCAGTGTTTCTCTGTTCCTGTCATACTCGATTATTTCCTTCGCTATGGAGAACGCTTCACTGTTCCTTCCTTCTGAAAAGAGCGCGAATCCCAGACGCTGCAGCACGGCGATATAGAGCATTCCGTCGTCGTCATCAAGTACACTTTCTCCTTCGGTGATACTGAGCCCTTCAATTACGTCTGAGAGACATTCTTTCGCCTTTTCCAGCAGAGCTATCTTTTCTTCTGAATATTCGATGGAATCTGCCAGGAGGATGAGAGCTTCAACATTATCGTCCTGAAGTTCGAGCACTGCTCTTGCCAGCCGCTCCATTTCTTCAGGGTCATCCGTGGAATACGCGTCATCGAGCAATGATTCAATTTTTTCCTGCCGGTCCATTTGATTCCCTCCGTAACTATCGGACTATAGCATTCGTTACGAAGTGTAGCCCATGCATTACTTCGAGTCAAATCAGGAGTTCTCTTTCATCAGGGAAAGGGACTCCGATCCCGGGGGTAATATCTCTGTCTATTCTTTTTTCTTTGTGGTAGAGTCATTTCCATGAAAGACAAAGAAAAGGGGGGAACCAAATGAAATCAATTATTAAGTTGCTGCTGTCTTTTATTGCTGCAGTTCTTTTTCTGTTGCCTGCAGGCAGCGGAAATAAAGCTGCTGCATCAACACCCGACGGACGCATCCAGGATTCTGTGAATATCCTGCGCGAAATGGCGAAACAGCAGGATGCAGGTACGATGGGAGAATTACTGTCGGAGGCAAAAGGTATCGCGATTTTTCCGTCGGTCATCAAGGCGGGGCTTGTATTCGGAGGCCAGTACGGTGAAGGGCTTGTTCTCCGCAGGGATCCGGGGTCAAAAAAATGGTACGGTCCTTCATTTGCAACCGTAGCCGGAGCTTCCTGGGGACTTCAGATCGGTGCCCAGTCGATCGCCCTTGTCCTCGTTATTACAAACGAAC
>Ga0334892_1002812_pt1 | contig 11989 bp, 10 predicted proteins | sample GraSluR3_MG_4_FD_207213 | JGI IMG/M metagenome (GOLD analysis project Ga0334892, IMG submission 207213) | Sludge microbial communities from methane-producing bioreactor in Wageningen University, Netherlands - Granular Sludge_15_04-R3 | ecosystem: Engineered > Bioreactor > Anaerobic >... | reverse complement strand
ATGTTTATTTCCTCCTATACGTTTTTATTAATTTACGACTTTTACCATACTATATCTTAAAACAGTATCTTTATACATATACCCTTTTTGGAAAACTTCAGCAACCAAATTATCATCATATGCATCGTTTTCTTCATGAGTGACTGCATGATGTAAATTCGGATCAAATTCTTGATGTAATGCATCGATTTCTTTCACACCAAGTTCCGTCATTGTATCTGTCAACTGTTTATAAATCATTTCAACGCCTTTTGTAATACTAAGGTCTTTTTCTGCTTCTGTAATATGCTCTAGGGCTCTTTCAAAATTATCAATCGCCGGTAGCAATTTTTCTAAAACTTCTTTTACACCATTATCATACATGTTTGCTTTTTCTTTGATCGTGCGTTTTCTAAAATTATCAAACTCTGCCATTGCACGCTGATACTTATCCGCATTTTCCTTCATTTGTTTTTCAGCTTCAATAAAGGCGCGCTTCACAAGTTCATTTTCATCAATACTTTCCGCTTCATCTTCGACGAGTTCGACGTCATCAACTTCTTCGAGTTCAACGTCATCTGTTTCAACGTCGTCATTATTCAATTGTGTTTCTTCCTTGTTGATTTCTTCGTTCATTTCTTCTTTTTTTTTCATAAGGAATACTCTTCCCTTTCTATAACTTATTTAGTAAATCATCGACATTTTTAATCAAACATCTTAAATTCTGTACGGTACGGTCATAGTCCATGCGTTTTGGACCGATAATTCCAATTGCTCCGACTTTTTTTCCTCCGATATGATAGGATGTCGTAATCAAGCTACAATCTTTGAGCCCATCAAGTTGGTTTTCCTCGCCAATTACAATTTTCACATGTCCGTCATCGCTTTCAATGGTTGTATTAATGATATCTTTAAGAACGTCTTTTGTTTCTAGTGTTTGAAGTAACATAGAGGCCTTACTAATGTCATTAAACTCCGGATATTGTAAAATATTCATGGTCCCATATGTATGAATATCCGAATCGTCCACTTCTCGTATTGTTCTAAAGACAACATCAATAACTTTACTTATGACTTCTTCACCGTCTTGAGCATGATCTTTAATCGTATGAATAATATCTAAACCGATATCTTCTAATGTTAATCCCATTAAATGTCGATTTAACCTTAGTGCTAAATGGTTTAACAGTTCTTGACTAATTTCATGTTCTAAGTGAATCATATAATCTTTAATCGCATTGCCATCCGTTACAATAACAGCTAAGATAGCGTGCTTTTCCACTTCAACAAGTTGAATATTTTTGATTTTACTTTTCTTATATGAAGGGGAGCTGACGATACTGGTGTAGTGGGTTTCTTTTGCTAAATATTCACCAATTGTTTTGAGCATGTCTTCAATACGTGACGTACTCTTTTTCAATTCCTCTAAATATACAAGCTTTGTAAATTCAGCTTTTTGAAGTTGCAACATCATATCGACATAAAAACGATATCCTTTGTCTGAAGGAATACGTCCTGAAGACGTATGCGGCTGCATGATGAAACCAAGTTCTTCTAAATCCGACATCTCGTTACGTATTGTTGCTGGGCTGATTCCTAAGTCATAATGTCTTGATAAGGTTCTTGATCCAACCGGTTCAGCTGTCTCAAAATAATCATTAATGATTGCTTTGAGAATTTGTAACTTCCGTTCGTTTAATTCCACCGTTTCACCACCTTCCATTTTGTTAGCACTCACCTATAAGGAGTGCTAACCATGTATCTATAATATTATTTTAACGTAGATTTGTCAACCCTTTTTCCGTCAAAAAATATTAAAACCTTATAAAAATGCAGTGAAAACATAATTACTCACATCGATTCCGCGCTCCGTTAACTTAAGATAGCCCTCATCAATAACAAGCAGTCCCTCACCTATCATCTTATCTAAAGCTTCTTTCCATTGATCTTCAAATGGATAATCGAAGTTTTTGTTAAAGGTCTCTAAATGAATGCCCTGATCTAAGCGCAAGCCTAAAAAAATCCGTTCTTCCATTCGTCGTTTTTTTGAAGGTGCGTCCGTAAGACATCGAATTTCGTCAATATGACTCGAACGTTCAAGGTATTTTCCCATGTCACTTGTATTGCTATACCGCGTTCCGTTAATATATGATGCTGCTCCAAGTCCGATTCCAATATAATTCTTGTCCGTCCAATAGGTCAAATTATGTTGACATTCAAATCCATCTTTTACAAAATTTGATATTTCATAGCGATGATAGCCTTTTTCTTCTAGTACTTGCTTGGTTAGATGGTACATGTCACGTTCTATTTCCTCTGAAGGAAGATTCAATAACCCCTTCTCATATTGCTCATAAAAGGGGGTGTCCTCTTCAATGATTAAACCATATGCGGAAATATGTTCCGGTTCAAGTTGCCCGACGTCAAACAAGGTCCTTCTCCATTCCTCAATGGTTTGATTCGATAAACCAAACATTAAATCAATATTGATATTTTCAATACCGGCTTTTCTTAAGCGTACATATGTTTCAAGAAACTCTTCATATGTATGAATGCGACCTAAGGTTTTTAAGTGACTGTTGTGGGTCGACTGTAAACCGATACTTACTCGGTTAATGGGAGATTGTTGCATCCAATTAGCCAGTTCTTCCGTTACCGTACCCGGATTAACTTCAATACTAATCTCAGCATCATTTTGCAAGGTGACATATTGATGGATTGTTTCAAATAGTTGTTGAAGTTGGTCTACCGTTAAAACAGACGGTGTCCCTCCTCCAATAAAAATAGTTTGAATTGGCGCTTTTAGACCTACAGAATAAGCCTGTATTTCATAACACAGGCTTTCTACGTAGTCTTGTTTTGTTGTTGTATCTGTTGCAAAAGATAAGAAATCACAATAAGCACATTTTTGTGCACAAAATGGAATGTGAATATATAAACTATAGGGATTCATAAACGTCTCCTTACTCGTCAAGTTTAAGGATACTCATAAAGGCTTTTTGAGGCACCTCAACACTACCGACTTGGCGCATTCGTTTTTTACCTTCTTTTTGTTTTTCCAGCAACTTACGTTTACGACTGATATCTCCACCATAACATTTAGCAAGGACATCCTTACGCATGGCACGAACAGTTTCACGTGCAATAACTTTGTTACCAATAGATGCTTGAATAGGAACTTCAAACATGTGTCTAGGTATTTCATTTTTCAATTTTTCAACAATTTTGCGACCCCGTTCATAGGCTTTTTCACGATGCACAATAAAACTTAAGGCATCAACAATTTCTTTATTAATGAGAACATCAAGGCGTACAAGATCAGACTCCACATAGCCAATAAGATGATAATCGAAGGATGCATATCCTTTTGTTCTTGATTTTAGGGCATCAAAGAAATCATAGATAATCTCATTTAAGGGAAGCTCATACGTCAACAATGCTCTCGATTCTTCGATATAGTCCATATGTATATAGGTCCCACGACGATCTTGACATAAATCCATAATCGTTCCTACATATTCTTTAGGCACCATAATTTCAGCTTTAACCATCGGTTCTTCCATGTGCTGAATCTCAGAGGGTTCCGGCAAGTCAATCGGATTGGCCAAAGAAATCTCTTCGCCATTCGTTTTTTGAACTTTATAGATAACACTTGGTGCCGTTGTAACAATATCTAAGTTATATTCGCGTTCGATACGTTCTTGAATAATCTCTAAATGTAAGAGTCCAAGGAAACCGCAACGAAAACCAAATCCTAATGCAACGGATGTTTCGGCTTCGTACTGCAATGCTGCATCGTTTAATTTTAACTTATCCAGTGCATCTCGAAGATCTTGGTACTTTGAACCGTCGGCCGGATAGATTCCGCAATAAACCATTGGATTTACTTTTTTATAACCCGCAAGTGCATTTTTGGTTTCATTACCGACTTCCGTCATTGTATCGCCGACTTGGGTATCCGAGACATTTTTAATACTTGCTGTAATATAGCCAACAAAACCTGCTTCTAAAGCATCGGCCGGGATAAAGCTTCCAGGAGCAAAGTAGCCTACTTCTATAACTTCGAACTCCTTCTTTGTTGCCATCATTTTAATCTTGGAGCCTTTGCGTATTGTTCCTTCCATGACTCGACAAAAGACAATAACACCCTTATAAGGATCATATACCGAGTCAAAAATCAAGGCTTTTAGTGGCGCTGACGAATCCCCTTGAGGCGCAGGAATTTTATGAACAATAGCCTCTAAAACGGCTTCTACATTAATACCGTCTTTTGCTGAAATCTGAGGGGCATCAATAGCCTCTAATCCAATGATATCTTCAATTTCTTCAATAACACGCTTTGGGTTAGCACTGGGTAAATCAATTTTGTTAATGACGGGCATAATTTCCAAATCGTTTTCTAATGCCAAGTATACATTCGCCATGGTTTGGGCTTCAATCCCCTGTGCTGCATCTACAACTAAAATAGCTCCTTCGCAAGCGGCTAAGGCACGTGATACTTCATAATTGAAATCCACATGTCCCGGTGTATCAATTAAATTAAAAACATATTCTTCACCATCATTTGCGGTATAGACTAATCGCACTGCCTGCGCTTTAATGGTAATACCGCGTTCTCGTTCTAATTCCATGGTATCTAGCACTTGCTCACTCATTTCACGTTCAGTTAATAAGCCGGTCATTTGTATGAGTCGGTCCGCTAACGTGGATTTTCCATGATCAATATGTGCGATGATGCTAAAATTTCGTATATTTTCTTGTTTCATAATTCATTTCCTTCCAAACAAGATCTTCTGCATCGACAGAAATATCTCGAAAATTATATACTATCCAGTTGCTAATTATAACATAGCAAAACTATAGAATCAACTTGACTTTTCACTACCTATCCAATAAACTAAAAGAAATGTAAATTGAAAGGATGAACAACATGTTAGATATGAACCTAATTCGTAATAACCAAGCCTTGGTTATTGAAGGACTGAAAAAAAGAGAATATTCTGTTGATTTTACAGATTTTAATGCATGGGATGAAAAACGAAAATCCATCATTCAAAAAGTCGAACTCTTAAAGGCTGAACGAAATAAAGTCTCAAAAGAAATTCCGGAACGAAAAAAAGCCGGTGAAGACGTCGCTCCTATTATTGAAAAAATGTCTTTATTAAAGGATGAGATTGCTTCTTTAGATGAAAGCCTTCGTGATGTTGATGAAAAAATACAGACGTTTGTCGTGAGTCTTCCTAACCTACCGGCAGATGATGTTGTTCCAGGCGGCAAAGAAAATAACCAAGTAATTCACACATGGGGATCGAAGCCACAGCATGATTTTGAACCCAAAAACCATGTTGATCTTGCCGAAAGTTTAGGCATTATTGATTATGAACGAGGAGCCAAACTCGCCGGTAACGGATTTTGGATTTACAAAGATAAAGGCGCGCTTTTAGAGTGGGCTTTACTTAATTATTTTATTAGCACACACCTTAAAGACGGTTATACTTTTATGTTACCACCACATATCCTTTCCTATGAATCCGGATATACAGCCGGTCAATTTCCTAAGTTTGAAGATGATGTCTTTAAGCTTGAGCAAGAAAAAGGCTATATGCAATTTTTATTACCAACAGCTGAAACAGCCCTCATTAATTTTCACCGAAATGAAACCTTAACTGAAGACGAATTACCTAAAAAATATTTTGCATATACCCCCTGTTATCGAAAAGAAGCCGGCTCCTACCGTTCTGAAGAACGCGGAATGATTCGTGGCCATCAATTCAACAAAGTAGAAATGTTCCAATATACAACACCAGACCAATCTGATGCTGCTCTGGAAGAGCTGATAAAAAAAGCAGAAACGCTCGTTCAAGGACTTGGCCTTCACTATCAATTATCTAAGTTAGCCGCCGGAGATTGCAGCGCTTCCATGCGTAAGACGTATGATATTGAAGTTTGGATTGATAGCATGCATGTCTATAAGGAAGTGAGTTCTGCATCTAACGCAGGTGATTATCAAGCACGTCGCGGAAACATGAAATATCGATTAAACAATGAGAAAAAAGCAGCTTTCATGCATACCTTAAATGCTTCCGGACTAGCAACATCTCGTATCTTGCCTGCTTTACTTGAACAACATCAGCAAGCTGACGGATCTGTGCTTATTCCACAAGCCTTACGACCATATACTGGATTTGATAGAATCGAACCCCTTAAATAAGACATAAAACAATACAGTAAAAAAAGCGCTGGAGCTTGAACTCACAGCGCTTTTTGCTTATATAAGTGCTTCTAAACGTGCTAAATGCTTTTCTTCTTCTTTGATTATACGTTCTAAGACTTCTTTAACCTTATCACTTGCATATTCCAATAAATTTGTGTAGTAGTTAATGGTTATACGCTCTGTTTCAGCTCCTATTTTCAGGGCATCACGCACTGAATCTATCGGTGCTTGGCTACGATTGAAGCCTTCATTTTTTGCATAACTTGCAAAAAATTCTTGAACCTCATCTGAAAATAAATAGTTCTCCTGAGATACGTCGACCTGTAAATCATTATACATGCTTTTAAATATTCTCGCATGCTCTTTTTCGTCTTCTGCCATTCCTAATAGTACTTCCTTAAGTTCTAAATCAGCCATTGTAGCGTACTTTTCATAAAACTTAGCACCTTCTTCTTCCATACTGATTGCTAATTGAAGAACTTCTGCTCCTGTGAATTTTGGTTGCATATCATCATCACCTTTCCAATGTTTTTTTTATTGTTGCGTGAACGTTATTGTGTAAATCGTTCACTTGTTCGCGACTTAATACCGTCACATCAATCGGGTCATGAAAAACGACGGTTACATCTGCTTTTCGAATACGTTTATGTTCTTCATAGACCTTATATGTATTGACTATTGCAACCGGAACAATAGGAACTCCGGCTTTGACTGCCAATTTTAGAGACCCGGGTTTAAATGCATCAATTTCACCCAAGTGACTTCTTGTTCCTTCAGGAAAGATGACTAAGCTCTTTCCCTCTTTTAACATCTCAATTCCTTGAAGAATAATGTTTAAGGATTGTCGCATATTTTTACGATCCATAAAAAGGCATCCCATCTTTTTCATCCACCAAGATAGCATGGGAATTTTTTCCAATTCAACCTTGGCTATAAACGCTGCAAAATAAGGAAGATGCGCCATTAATACAGGAATATCAAAATAACTTTGATGATTGGCCACGAAAAGTACCGGACCCTTTGGTACCTTATCTGCATTTTCTACCTGAATACGATTTCCGGTAGAAAAAATAATTGATTTGGCCCATGTACGTGTTAGCCATTCAACAACTGATTTCTGGGATTCCTTACGTCCAAACCAACCAAAAATCAAATAAGGAATTGCACTAATCATACTTAATAAAAGACTAAGACCAAAATACGTAAAGAAAAAGATTGTTTTAATCATATTTTTTCTCCTTAAGATGGTGTGTAAACTATTGTAGCTTAAAAACAATATAATTTCAACATAAATAGAACTATTTTAATATTTGGAAGAAGAACAAACTAACTACGTAGGCAACAAGAAGTTGATATCCTAAAGAAAACCACATCCACTTCCAGGACCTTGTTTCACTTTTAATGACACCAAGCGTTGCCACGCAAGGGGTATATAATAAGGAGAAGACCATGAAGGCATATGCACTTGCCGCCGTAAATCCAATTGAATTTAATGCCGAATAAAGTCCGACTTCACCTACACCATAAATCACACTCATACTGCTAACAACAATTTCTTTTCCTAATACACCTGCAATCAAGGCTAGCGCAGCCTGCCAATCTCCAAAACCAAGGGGAGTAAAAATAGGGGCTATTAAACGACCCAGATCAGCACCCAGACTTTCGGTCATTGCCACTTTTCCGGAGAAATTAAACTCAAGAACAAACCACAAAACCACTGAGGCCACAAAAATAATTGTCCCCGCACGTTCTAAGTACTCACGCACCTTTTCCCAAACAAAAATACCGGTTGTTTTTAATGACGGTCGCTTGTAACTTGGAAGTTCAAGAATAAGTCCCGAATTTTCACTTTTACCCATGAATTTCCTAAAAAGCAAGGCCATGATAATCGAAATAACAATACCTAAAAAATAAAGCGAAAGTGCAATAAGAATTTCACGGCCGGGGAAAAAGGCGCGTGAAAATAATACGTAGATGGGAAATCTAGCACTACATGACATGAATGGTGTTATTAAGATTGTAATCAAACGATCTTTTTCATTATTAAGACTTCGTGTTGTCATGATTGCAGGAACCGTACATCCAAAACCTAGAATAAGGGGAATAACCGCCTTTCCATTAAGTCCGATGCGACTCATGTTTTTATCCATAATTAGGGCAACACGGGCCATATATCCGGTATCTTCTAATAAACTCATTGCAATAAAGAGGGCTGCAATGTTTGGCAAGAATATCAAGATACCACCAACGCCACTAATAACACCATCAGCAATAAGTGAAATCAGCCAATCTACAACATTCCACTCAATTAATAAGCGTGTTAGCGAACCACCAAACCATCCAATTCCGGATTCAAATAAATCTGCAAAATAATTACCCACGGTAAATGTAAATGTAAATACCAAAAGCATCATCAACAAAAAAATCGGAATACCTAAGACCGGATGAGTTACAATGGCATCTATTTTATCTGATAGAATCTCACGTGGCTTGTTTTCTTTTGCGATTAAAACATCTTCAATAAAACTTTCAATATATTCATATTTCCTTTTCCCTATTTCTTCTTCATATGTTTCTTCCTGTCCGGGGATATGGTTTTCAATAAAATGACGTTGATGATCAATAGGCAATTCTTCAATAGATTCATCCCGTAATTTACTCAATATTTCATGATCATTTTCGAGTACTTTAATACTCAGCCAACGTAAAAGAAAGGTATTTACCGGGGTTTTTAGATGCATTTTTGATGCAACTTCTTGAATTTTACTTTCAATTGTTTCTCCATAGTCAATACGAATCGGTTCATAGTCTTCTTTGTGTTTACTACTACGAATAACCTGATGCAATAACTTTGTAAGTCCCTTTTTTGAAACAGCTACAACTGGAATCACCGGAACGTTTAGCGCTCTAGATAACTCTTCAATATCTACGGACACACCCCGTTCTTCTAGAATATCAATCATATTTAAAGCGATGATTACCGGACGTCCTAGTTCAATTAGTTGAAGGGTCAAATATAAATTTCGTTCTAAATTCGACGCATCCACAATGTTAATAATGACATCCGGATTAAAATTCAAAATATACTCACGTGTTAGTATTTCTTCCAACGAATAGGGAGAAATACTATAGATTCCGGGCAGATCAACTAAGGTAATATTTTTTCCATCATGCTTAATCAGGCCTTCTTTTTTCTCAACGGTTACTCCCGGCCAGTTGCCAACTTTATGCTTGGCTCCTGTATAGGCATTGAACAGTGTTGTCTTGCCACAATTTGGATTTCCCACTAAAGCTACTTTAATATGCATTATTGGGTCCTCTCTTTCCTAAGTCTTCTTTCGTCACTTCATTTACATCAATCTGACGAAGTATCGCTTCACCTAAAGCCACTCTAGATCCACGAATTCGCATCACATATGCATGATTCCCCAATTTAGCCATAATCTTTATTCTTACACCTTGGGTGATCCCCATGTTTTGAAGGTGTTTCTTTGTCTTTGCATCAACCTGAATATAATTTACTTCATATGTATGATTTTTCTGTCCATTATATAGCTTCATTTTCTAACCTCGTTTAAACGTCACTTGTTATACTAGTAGTGTCAACAATCCCATGATAAACCCAAGCAGTGCACCAAACCAGGTTATTGCTTTTAATTCTTTATCGACGATACCAAAGATCAAACGCTCTACATCTGCAACACTAAAGTGATTGATTTCACTCTCGACAATCCGAGTGATATTAAATTGCTGAATAAAAACAGGTAAATGCGTTTGTGCAAAGTTTTTATACGCTTGGCAAACACCTTTACTAAAACTGTCTTTCATCTCATCCGTTAATTGAATATCTATCTTTGCAAATGCTATTAAATATTCTTGAATATGTTCTGACATTGCATTGCTACTTACCATTTCAACGATTTCATCTTCAATCATAAGGACCGCTTTTTCCGTAAGATGAATGTATTCTTTTGAAGAAAGAACCGCTGACACTTCTTTATCAAGAAAATTCTCCACTTTATGACAGATAAACTGAGCCATTTGTTCTTGATTTTCTTCTTCTTCAAGATATGTATGACTATAGTCCACTAACATTGTGTATAAAGCTTCCGGTTGTACAAACATGGCTGCTAAGCCACCAAGTTTTTCAGATAGAATCTGATCAATTACTTGAATAATTTGAGATTTTACATCCTCTTCTTCAAGTGCACCCATTAGATAATTCGCAATATCTTCTTTATGAGATACAATAATTGTATTTACTTGACTGACTGCTTTTTCACCAATGATTTCATTTATTTTTTTTGAATAAGGAATTTTACGGGCAATCATTGCAAAAATTTGATTCTTAATCGTTTGATTATCCGAAAATTCTTTTGATAATTTCTCTTGTATTATCTCTGCAATTTTTAGATACAGAGCTTCTTGCGCTTCTTTACTTGGATAGATTTGATGCATAATGGCATCAATGGATATAGGTCTAGATAATAAATCTCCTATAATATATGTTTGCAATTGTTCAATGACTTGCTTATTGGTCAGTTCTTTTAAAATCACTTCTTCTGTAAGTAAATTGTTTCCAACCGCTTGTCCTAAACTTTTTGCAATACGTTTTTGTTCTCTCGGAATAACTCCGGGTGTAAATGGTATCCTAAATTTACCTATATAGGCTGCCTGATGTGGCTTAAATAGCATTTTGATTGCTAGCCAATTTGTTGTATAACCTATAATACTTCCTGCAATTGGTGTTACAATTGTCGCTAAATCCATAAATGATAACCCCTTTCATATACAGAATAGATTGTATCATAAAATGAAAAAAAGGTACATACCATTTTCATGGTATGTACCTTGATATTTATAAATTATTTTCTGTTCAAGATTGCTGAATGTGCTGCTGCAAGACGCGCAATCGGCACACGGAATGGTGAACAAGACACATAGTCAAGACCTACTCTATGACAGAAGTCAATAGAAGATGGGTCACCACCATGCTCTCCACAAATACCTAATTTGATATCAGGGCGAGTTTTACGTCCTTTTTCAACGGCCATTTCAACAAGTTGTCCAACACCAACTTGGTCTAAACGAGCAAATGGATCTGACTCAAGAATTCCTTTTTTGTAGTAGTCATCTAAGAAGCTACCCGCATCGTCACGAGAGAATCCAAATGTCATTTGAGTTAAGTCATTTGTACCAAATGAGAAGAACTCAGCTTCTTCAGCAATTAAGTCTGCTGTAAGAGCTGCTCTAGGAATCTCAATCATTGTTCCGATTTTGTACTCAAGCTCAATACCGGATTCTTCAATAACTTTTTTCACTACATTAAGAACAACTTCCTTAACATATGCTAATTCTTTAACTTCACCAGCTAAAGGAATCATGATCTCAGGAATTACATTGATACCTTTTTCCTTTTTCACTTCAACTGCAGCTTCGATAATTGCACGAGCTTGCATTTCAGCGATTTCCGGATAAGTAACTGCTAGACGACATCCACGATGTCCAAGCATTGGGTTAAATTCATGTAGACTATCAACCGTTGCTTTTAATTCGTCAAATGTAAGTCCCATGTCTTTTGCTAAGTCAGCAATGTCTTCATCTTCATGAGGTAAGAACTCATGTAATGGTGGGTCAAGAAGACGTACAGTCATTGGACGATCTTGTAAAGCTTCATACATACCTTTAAAGTCTGCTTTTTGGAAAGGAATAAGTTGCTCAAGAGCAGCCTTTCTTTCTTCAACAGAGTTTGAAACGATCATTTTACGGATTTTAGGAATACGATCTTCTTCAAAG
>Ga0334892_1002811_pt1 | contig 11991 bp, 8 predicted proteins | sample GraSluR3_MG_4_FD_207213 | JGI IMG/M metagenome (GOLD analysis project Ga0334892, IMG submission 207213) | Sludge microbial communities from methane-producing bioreactor in Wageningen University, Netherlands - Granular Sludge_15_04-R3 | ecosystem: Engineered > Bioreactor > Anaerobic > Unclassified... | reverse complement strand
TTATTGATAAATTGAAAACAGACGCAAATTTAGTGAAAATAAATTGTTTAGAGTTTACTTGAGGTCAACCCAAATGAAGGTTATGGCCGGCCTCCTTACCATAGCCGTCAAGTTAAGGACACAAAACAAATAAATAAAAACAATTCTATTGATTGGTTTATACAGAATATTAATACTATAGCCCTCGTAGAGGGCATATAGCGATTGAAGAGATTAATACAAATGATTTTAAGCGCTTCGTAGATGCGCAATAAGGGATCCTAATATCTATTGCACGCCCTACGGCCTGCCTGCCTTCGGCAGTAAGGCAGGGGTGCTTTAGGTTTTGCTATTTAAACCCAATCGCTATCAACCCTCTACGAGGGTATTGAAAATTGCTTAGCTTGACGGCTACGGCCTCCTTACAGGCGAGTGCGACACCAAATTCGTGAAATGAGTATCCCAACAGATAACCCAAACAGGTTGGAGAGAATATCAAAGGGGTTAAATGTTCTTGAGGGGGTTAATATCTGAATAAACTCGGTGCCTAAGGCAAGCAGGGTAGCTATTGTAAGGTACAAGAACCACTGTTTCGAAGAACAGCTATAGCCCGAAGCAATAAAAGCAAATATTGGCAGAATAGCAAATGCCAGAGCGTGAAGAATGTAGTCGGCACGAAGCTCAATATTATTCACCTCCACACTTCCAACGCCCATCGAGGGCGCAACGGAAACAGCTATAATTAGGATTGAGTATACAGCCAGTACGATGCGGAAAATATTCTTCATCCAGCAAAGATATTATAAATGGTACTTTTATGCTAATGTAGGGATTAAATATGTGTCCTTAGGAATATAACATCATTTGTGATAAGATACAAAGCATACCCACTAATTCTTTTTAATACCTTTGATCTTGTTCAAACCATAAAGGGATATTTAAAAATCAAAAACTACGCTTAAGGCTAATCGGTAATTATGATGCTATAACTCAATAAAAATCAATAGATAGCTATGAAAACCATTGGATTTATTGGCGGTATGAGCTGGGAGTCGTCGGTGGTGTACTACGAGTTGGCCAACCGTAAGGTACGTGAAATGCTCGGCGGATTTCACTCCTGTCAGAATATTATGTACACAGTTGACTTTGACCCCATACAGAAGCTACAGCATGAGGATAGATGGGCTAAGCTTGATGTTATAATGGCCGATGCTGCCCAGCGGCTCGAGCGTGCAGGAGCCGATATTATTGTGCTTTGCACCAACACTATGCACCTGTGCGAAAAGGCAATTATCGAAAGCATTTCGGTACCATTCCTGCATATTGCCGAGGCAACAGGACAAGAGATAGCCAAGCAAGGCTTAGATACCATTGCTCTGCTGGGTACAAAATTTACCATGGAGCGCGATTTCTACAAAGGGTATCTTAGCGAGAAGTTTGGGATGAAAGTTATAGTCCCTAATGAAGAGGATAGAAACACGGTGCATAGCATAATTTATGGAGAGCTGGTGCAGGGACAGATAAAACCCCAATCGCAGCAAAAGTATGTTGATATAATTGGCAAGCTCGAAGCGCAAGGCGCTCAGGGTGTAATACTGGGTTGCACCGAAATACCTCTGCTTATTTCCGATGCCGATGTAAATATCCCCACCTTTAATACAACCAAAATACACGCCGAGAAGGCGGTGGAGTGGGCGTTGAAACCTTAACCTGTAGAGAGTTTTTGCGAGTTTAATCTTTTTTTTGGCTAGACTTTGCGAACTATATTGGTGGTTTCGACAGGCTCAACCACCGTTGTTTTGCTTTGTTGGTGACAAGTTTTGTTGGTGGTTTCGACAGGCTCAACCACCGAAGAGAGGCACCCCGTGAGTACCAAAACAATCAAAAAGGGCGAGAAAACCTCTCGCCCTTTTCGCAACAATGTAATATAGGTTAGTTTACCTTAACAATCTTTCTGTTCTGCATATCACCGTTAGTATAGTATAGGGTTACTATGTATGTGCCTGCGCTCATATTACCTGTACCAATTGTAATCTCTGTTTCATTAGTTATTTTGATATTTTTTATAAGCTGCCCCGCAACATTGCTAATTGCAATACGCTGAACGCCCTCTATGCCCTTAATCACAATTTTTTGGTCAAAGGGGTTTGGATACACCTCAACATCCGAAAGCATCTCAACGCTATTGCCAACGGCAATCAGCGTAATGTCGATACTCTTATCCTCACCACTAACGCTAAAGCTTCCGCTGTGCTCCTCATAGCCAGAGGCTGTTACGCTATAGCTGTAGCTACCGTTAGTCAAGCTAGTGCTAGCCTCTCCGTTGGAGTTGGTGGTAATAACCTCACTGTCAATGCTAATTTCGGCACCTTCAACCGGATTTCCCTCAGCATTCGTTACAGCAAATGTCACGGAGTAGCTATTAAGGTCAAATTCTGCGTTAACCGTTATATTGGCCACAACATTCCTGTCGGTTCTTGGATTCTCCGTAGCATTGTCGCTCCACTTCACAAAGTGGTATCCGTCATCGGGCACAGCCGTTACGGGAGTTCCATCCTCGCCGTGGCTCACGGTTTGGGTTGGGGTTCCGGTAATGCTGCCCCCTACGCTTGCGGTGTAGGTGAGCGTGTAGGTGTTGATGGCAAACTCCGCCTCCGAGGTAAGGTTAGCCGTTACGTTGGCGTCGGTGCGGGTGGCGGTGGTTAGCCCATCGCTCCACTTCACGAAGTAGTATCCGTCATCGGGCACAGCCGTTACGGGAGTTCCATCCTCGCCGTGGCTCACGGTTTGGGTTGGGATTCCGGTAATGCTGCCCCCTACGCTTGCGGTGTAGGTGAGCGTGTAGGTGTTGATGGCAAACTCCGCCTCCGCGGTAAGGTTAGCCGTTACGTTGGCATCGGTGCGGGTGGCGGTGGTTAGCCCATCGCTCCACTTCACAAAGTGGTATCCGTCATCGGGCACAGCCGTTACGGGAGTTCCATCCTCGCCGTGGTTCACGGTTTGGGTTGGGGTTCCGGTAATGCTGCCCCCTACGCTTGCGGTGTAGGTGAGCGTGTAGGTTATTGTCTCAAACTCAACAGTTACAGAAGTATTCTGCTGAATGCCCGATACGGTGTAGCTATTTGTTGTATTGCCAGCAACGGGTGTTCCGTTGTGTGTCCACCGTTTAACCCTGTAGCCATCAGCTGGTGTTGCAGTAAATACAACATCCTTAGAGTCTACAATATAATCGCCCGAGGCCATTGCTGCACCATCTAATGTAGCGGTTAACGTACCGTTGGCAGGAGTACCAACCACGCTAAAGGTTACGCTATGGGTTTCTACAATCTCAATATCATCAATAAATGCCCTTACCCACTCGGTACTTGTACCATCGCCCAGGCGGAATGCAATGTGGGTATCGGATCCGGTGTACTCATCGAACCATACCTCGAAGCTATGCCAATCATCGCCCGGCCTGTTTGTAACCTCAAACATCTGTATCGAGGTAAATGTGCTGGCATTGGTGGGGTCGGTCATGCTGCCCACGTATAGGTTGCCAATGCTAGGGCATTTGCCAAGCAATGCCTTAAACCGTAGCCTTAGGTTTTGCAGACCCTCTGCAATCTCGGGGGAGGCCAGTATTGCGTAGCTACTGCTACCGTGATAGAGCCTAGCGCTATAGGGTGTAGAGTATTGATTATGATCGGTAATATCTACAAAGCCGCTTCCACTTACAGCCCAGCAAAGTGGTAATGAGTTAGAATTGTCGAAGTTTTCAGTTATTGGCACTGCCGTTGGCCCACAGTCTGTAGAGAACTCTGCTGGTAGCGACCATCCAGAGGGGGCGCCATCGCAATAGGTTCTTACATAAAACTCATATAAGGTTGAGGGGTTTAAATTGGTAAGTGTGTACGGATTTTCTGAAGCACCAGTAACCAATTCGCCTTGGGTAAGCGGATTGAAACCCTTGGGACCATAAATTATATCCCATTCGGTTGATGTGGCAGGTTCGGTCCAACCCACTACTGCAGTGGTTTGGGTTGTAATATCTGTAAACAGATCAAATGGTTCAAAACAGCTAGGGATAATATCAATAATAATATTATCAATAAATGCCCTTACCCACTCGGTACTTGTACCATCGCCCAGGCGGAATGCAATGTGGGTATCGGATCCGGTGTACTCATCGAACCACACCTCGAAGCTATGCCAATCATCGCCCGGCCTGTTTGTAACCTCAAACATCTGTATCGAGGTAAATGTGCTGGCGTCGGTGGGGTCGGTCATGCTGCCCACGTATAGGTTGCCAATGCTTGGGCAATCGCCAAGCAACGCCTTAAACCGTAGCCTTAGATCTTGAATACCACCAGCAATCTCGGGGGAGGCCAGTATTGCGTAGCTACTGCTACCGTGATAGAGCCTAGCGCTATAGGGTGTAGAGTATTGATTATGATCGGTAATATCTACAAAGCCGCTTCCACTTACAGCCCAGCAAAGTGGTAATGAGTTAGAATTGTCGAAGTTTTGGGTTAATGGCAATGCATGTGCTCCACACTCGGTGTTAAAGGTTGCCGGATATGACCAGTCCGACGTTTCGGCTCCACAGTTCGACCGAATGTAAACCTCGTATGCTGTAGAGTGGTTTAAATCAGTAAATGTGTAGGTTGTTGATGATATGCCCGAAATAATATCCCCTTCGGATTGAGGGTTAAACCCTTTTGGACCATAAGCAATTTCAAAAAGAGATACCCCGGGTGCATCCCAGCTAATCTCAGCAGTAGTTTGAGTGATAGTTCCTATGGTAATATAGGGTTCGGGGCAACTGGGTATAAGGTCAATTACAACGTCGTCAATAAACATTTGGCCCCAGGAACTCCCGTTGCCGTACCAAAATGCAATATACTCATTGTTACCCACATAATCGTTTAGGTAAACCGTAAACTCTTGCCAGCTATTTGTTAAGGTAACTGTTTGAATTTCCTCGAAAGTTCCTAGATCATTTGGATTGGCAACAGCTCCTACTTTTAATTGGTCATCTCCACCCCCTATTTTTGCCCAAAACTTAACTCTTAAACCACTTAATGGTTCTGCTATTTGAGGTGCACTAAGTAGGGTATTATGCGAACCAAATTTATAAATATAGAAACTATTGGGTGCACTATGAAAATCGACCCAATTTAGCACATAAGCACCGGAATAAGTACCGGAAATCGTCCAACAAGTTGGAATATCACCTTGGGGTGTACTATCAAAATCCTCTGCAAAAGGCAGTATTTGCGGCTCACACTCGGTTGTAAACGTAAATACCTCGCTGTATGCTGTACCGTTTGCATTGGTGGCAAATGCCCTTGCGTAATATGTTGTTGAGTGGTCAAGTGCTACAATATCAATGGTATAACTGCCTAAAGCAAAAGGTTCGGTGCTAAGCTCGTTATCATCGCTTGTTGTGGGCTCGGGGTTGGTGCTGCTCCAGCATACGCCAAGCTGTGTTCCCTGTGGGTTGCCAATGTTGGTTACATCGATATTGAAGGTGGCGCTGGTTTGTGTAATGCTGGTAACATCGGTAATTACTGCCGATGGAAGTATCTCAATTGATATTGCAGGATCATCGGGGTATTGCCAGCTAAGGTAGGGGTAGCCGTTGTTACGATCGTTCCCAATATTCCAAATACCCTCGGCACCAAGGCCTTTAAAATCCCAACCCGCATCCAGGAAGGTGGTGATATCGTTCATTTCGGCTGTGGTTTTGCCTATGCCGCCATAGGACTCTGTTAAACCGCTAGCTTCAGTGTCCCAGTAGCTATTCTCACAGGTGGTTTCTTCTCCCCAGCCAACGCCTATCAATCCACCTTCGCTATTGTCCTGTGGAGCAACCTGTGTAAAAGAGAAAGAGTTAGTTACAAACGTATTGTATGCTTGACCTAACAAACCACCAGCACTATAGCCTGTTATGCTTCCATTTGCATAGCAATTGGTAATGGTGCTATGCTGTATCGAAGCAACCAGACCTCCCACAAAGTTATTACCATTAATTATTGCAGTAGAATAGCACTCTGTTATTGATGCATTATAGAGGACACCTACTGCCCCTCCCAGATAATCATTTCCATTAACAGTAACCTGAGCCGACGATTTACTAATACTGCCATCTCGAAAGTAACCAACAATACCGCCAACCTGATTCATCGAGGAGGTTACAGTACCATCAACTGTGCAACTTGTTATAACTTCTTGATTAGAAGCGTAAATATAACCAGCCAGTATACCTGTATACGATGAGCCATTTACGTTGGCATTAGTAATGGTTATGTTTTTAAGGTTTAGCACCTCTCCACTACAATACCCAAAAAGTCCAGTGTTCGAATTTCCAGGCCTATTAATTGTTAGGTTCGAAATGGTGTAACCATTGCCATTGTAAACTCCGCCAAAATGAACTGGTTGCCATCCCTCGTCTTGATTCCAAGGGGCTACGCCCAAGTCGATATCGGCAATTTGAATAAAATAGGCATTGCTATATTTTCTCACTCCGCTTAGCTGTCCGGCATCTGAAACTTGGTAAGGATTTGCCTCCGTACCGTCGCCACCAGCAAAGCCTAAGAAATAGTATACGCTTGCAGTATTTGTGGCTGAAGTTTCTTCGTCATTAAAAACAGCTTTTACATAATAGTTATATGTAGTATAGTTTGCCACATCACTATCGGTATAGTTGGTGCTAGTTGTATTTGTTAGCAGAGAATTATTTCTGTAGATATTGTATGATGATGGCAGGTCAATAGCAGGCTCAGTCCAGGAAAGTGTAATTGAGCCATCGCCCTGTTCTGCAACAAGATTGGTTGGTGGTAACTCTGTGATAGGATAGTTAAATGATGCGGGAGATCCCTGTTGTGATAGATATGGGTAGCTTAAGCCCTCTTGTATTCCCCAAACACTTGGAAACACCCAATCCTGATAAGTGCTTTCCAGAAGCATTTCGGTCGTTGTTTTTCCTGAGCCCCCGCCACTTACGCTTTGTCCAGATGATTCGTTATTCCAATAGCAGCTAGTTAATTCTGTGTCTGATGATTCACCCACAAGACCCCCTACACGAGCAACTCCAGTTACAAAACCTGTAGAGTAAGAGTTTGTAATGGAACTATTATCTGTAGAGTTACCAACTAGGCCACCAGCCCAGTTATCACCACTCACATTGCCTGTTGCATAGCAGTTCGAAAGATGTCCTCCAAGAAGCCGTCCAACCAGTCCTCCGGTCTGCTGAAAACCATCTCCGTTATGCTCAACATTGGCTGATGAGTAGCTATTGCTAATGCTTGACGCATAGTACAGATTTCCAACAAGTCCACCGACAAAGTTACCTCCACTTAAGTTACCTGATGAAGAACAGAATGAAATATGGGTCTCGAACAATGCATACCCAACCAATGCGCCAATTCGTTGCATACCAACAATACTAACATTGTCTAGGTTGACTTGTGTAACTATGGCGCCATTTGTGCGACCAAAAAGCCCTACAGCTTCTAATGTTGGACGGTTTATGGTTAAGTTGCTTATTGTAAAATCTCCACCGTTGTAATTTCCTTGAAATGGATTTAAACTAGTGCCTATCGGCACCCATCCTTCGCCCTCGTTCCAGCTAGCTGTTTCTGCGGCATCAATATCGGCAGTTTGCAGATAGTACTTATCCCAATGCTCGGGATTTTCCGATATCCAAAGTAAATTGGCTAGGGTTTGAATTTGGTAGGGAGTTCCCTCCGTACCGTTGCCGCTGGGTGCTGTGGCAACGGTTTGTGCAAACGATGCCCAGCTAAATAGGCATAATGCAACAAGATAGAGTAAATGTTTCTTCATAGCATTCATTATTAGGGTTAGTTATTATTGTGTTGATTTAAACGATACAATTTTGCGCCTTAGACTTATTGTTTCTGTGACCCCTATAGACTTACTACAAAGTTTATCAACTCTTTTGAATTGCACAATCCCTGAAATCAGGTATATTTCATTCACGGTTTTCCGTGAAAAGGAAAAAATGTTTAACTTGCATATGCCTTTCGAAAAAAAATCAACCTACTTACACGTCCTTTTTATGCAGATCCTTTATATTTTCGACAGTTGCCCTTTGGTAGCCGAAGGTTTTTGTAGAATTATTGATGGGCTAAACATCGAGGTTCAGGTACGCTATTTTACTTCTGCCGACAAATGTATCGAAGAAGCCACACAAAAGCCCCCAGACATATTTATTGGATGCCTCAGTCCCAACGATTCTCAGGGAGAGATGTTGGCCAATAGCTTGAGAAACATTTCTAATGATATAAAAATTGTTTTGCTGTTTTCAAGCGCATACCCTAGGCTAATTCATTGTGCACTGAAGCTTCAACCACAAGCTATCCTTTTTAAGGAGGATGCTGTTGATGAGGTAAAAAGGGCCATTGATGCAGTAGTAAATGGAGACAAGTATTTTGGAGCAGCGGTGCAAAATGCTATTGTTGCTGGAGTTACAAATTTGAGCAGGGTTAGCCCAACACGGCGCGAAGTAGAGGTTTTAAAACTAATTGCCAAGGGGAGGACCACCAAGGAAATTGCGACCGAGCTAAACATCTCTGAAAATACTATTGAAACCTACCGAAAGGCTCTTTTTGCTAAATTCAAAGTAAATAATAGTACTGGTCTTGTAGTAAAGGCAATGGAATTAGGTTTTGTTGATGCCTAAAATATTTTCAAAATCAATTCGGAGTAGCAAGTAATAGCAATGTATACATTATTGCTTACCTTTGCATTAGTATTCACCCTTTGCAAAACCCATGAGTTTACCCGATAAACGAATCGTAGAGTTTATAAACGAACATCGCGTATTAACCCTTGCCACCAGCCATGACGAGGAGCCCTACTGTGCCAACTGCTTTTACGTGTATATGGAGGAGGAGAATAGCCTGGTGTTCGCATCCGACTACGATACCAAGCATATCATGCAGGCTAGCCATAATATTTACGTTGCGGGTAGCATTGTGCTAGAGAGTAATGTTGTAGGGAAAACCCAAGGGGTGCAGTTTCAGGGTATTATCAGCGAACCACAGGGCGATTCCCTTAACAAAGCCCGCGCAGCATATCTAAAACGTTTTCCGGTTGCCTCGCTAATGAAAACTACCCTTTGGGTTGTTGATTTAACCTTTCTCAAGTTTACCGATAACAACCTAGGCTTTGGCAAAAAGTTAATATGGGAAAAGGAGCTGATTGTAAACCCATTCTTCACCAGAAAGGAGGAGCAATGATTCTGGTAACCGGTGGTACGGGGCTAATTGGCTCTCACCTGCTATACCAACTTTGTAAGCAGGGCAAAGAGGTACGAGCTCTTAGGCGTTCGAGCAGCAATATCAATCTTACCCAAAAACTTTTCAAACACTATTCCCCCGAGGACACGAATCTCTTCAATAAAATTCAGTGGGTAGATGGCGATGTGGAGGACTACCAATCGCTTGTTGATGCGCTGCAAGGGGTTGATGAGGCGTACCACTGTGCGGCCATGGTGTCGTTTGCCAAGCGCGACATTCAAAGGATGCTCGAGGTGAATGTTGGCGGCACCGCCAATATGGTTGATGCGGCCCTGGAGGTTGGCGTTAAGCGATTTTGCCACGTTAGCTCCGTTGCTTCGCTTGGAGGTCCAGTTGATGGAAACATTGTGACAGAAGAGTCTATCTGGGGAAAATCAAAGGGTAAATCGGGGTATGCGGTGAGCAAATTCCGTTCCGAAATGGAGGTGTGGCGTGCCATTGAGCTGGGGCTGAATGCCACCATAGTTAACCCTTCAGTAATTATTGGCCCCGGCCGATGGGATTCGGGAAGTGGACAAATATTTGGTACTCTGGCCAAAGGCTTTCCTTTTTATACCACAGGTATCACAGGTTATGTAGATGTTAGAGATGTGGTTGACGCCATGGTTTCTGCAATGGACAAACAGGTTTGGGGCAGGCGTTTCATCATCAATGGTGAAAATATCTCGCATCAAAAGGTGTTTCAACTTATTGCCTGCGAGCTTGGCAATAAGCCACCCGGCATTAAGGTTGCCCCGTGGATGACATCCATTGCTTGGAGAGCGGCGTTAGTGGCCAGCTTCTTTACCCGAAAATCGCCAGCCATAACCCGCGATACGGCCAATAGCGGGTATAGCACAACCTATTACTCTTCGCAAAGGATGAAAGACGAGCTGGGGGTTACCCCCCGCACCATTGCCGAGGCAGTACAAAATACCGTAAAGGCAGGCCCTTTTTATTAGGTTTTAGGTTGTTACGCCTTTTTACCCCTATAGGCGAATAAAAAAACAAGCCCTGTAATAACAAGCGGTATGCTTAGCCATTGCCCCATATTTAGGGCCATATTTACCTCGAACCCAACTTGGGGTTGCTTTATGAATTCAATTAGAATTCGAGTTCCAAAGGTTATAATTAGGAAGATACCAAACAGTAGTCCAGGGCGTGGTTTGGCATCTGACTTTTTGTAGATTAGGTATAGGATGATAAATCCAGCCAAATAGGCCAAGGCCTCATAAATTTGGGTTGGGTGCATTGCGGGGATGTGCTCAATGGGTGTGCCTACTGGGAAGTCGCGAACAAACTTAAACCCCCAGGGTAGGCTGGTCTCAACACCGTATATCTCCGAGTTCATAAGGTTACCCAATCGGATAAGCACTCCTGCTAGAGCAACGGGTATCACAATCCTATCTAAAATGTAAATGGTGGGGCGCTTGGTTTTGCGGCTAAATAGGTAAAGGGCTGTAATAATACCGATGGCTGCGCCATGGCTAGCCAGCCCGCCTCGCCATATCTTCAGAATTTCTATTGGGTTAGCAAGGTAGTATGCTGGTTCGTAGAAAAGGCAATGACCAAGCCTAGCGCCCACAATTGTACCAATGGCAACGTATATGGTTAGGGAGTCGAGGTACCCTTCGGGTAACGATTCCTTTTTCACAAAACGCTCAAAAAGCATATAACCTAATAGGAATGATAGTGCCCAAAGCACTCCGTAGTAGCGAACCGATAGTGGCCCTAGCGAAAAAATCTCAGGGTCAACATTCCAAACAATATGGTTGAGAAGCATCATGATTTATTGAGTTTAAATTTTGAAGCGATAAAGTTAAAACAAATTGATCAACTCAGGTTAATATGGGAAACTATTTAATGTTAAGTTCTGGTAAAATCAGAATAGATATGGTATTTTATAACCAATAGGTTAAAACATATTTTGTAATTTTGGACAATTGTTAAACAGAAAATTATGTACTATGTTCTCAGGAATTGTTGAAGAAGCCGCAAAGGTTGTAAACCTAACCAAAGAGAAAGAAAATCTGCATATCACCCTAACCTGCTCGTTTGCCCAGGAGCTTAAAATAGACCAAAGCGTGTCGCACAATGGGGTATGCCTAACCGTGGTGAAGCAGGAGGGCGATACCTACACCGTTACAGCCATTAAGGAGACGCTTGACAAGTCGAACCTTGGCCTGCTAAAGGAGGGCGATAAGGTGAACGTTGAGCGCAGCATGAGGCTCGAGAGCCTGCTCGATGGCCATATGGTGCAGGGGCACGTTGATCAAACTGCCGTGTGCACCAAGGTTGAGGAGGCCGATGGTAGCTGGTACTACACCTTTGAGTACGACCCAACCAAAGGCAATATCACGGTTGAGAAGGGTTCTGTGTCGGTAAACGGCGTTAGCCTAACGGTGGTAAACTCAAAGGAAAAGTCGTTTCAGGTGGCTATCATCCCATTCACTTACGAGATTACCAACTTCCACACGTTTAAGGAGGGAACAGTGGTAAACCTCGAGTTTGATATTGTTGGCAAGTATATCTCAAAAATTTTAAAGCAGTACATCGAGGGTGGAATGCTCGACCAGCTGCTTAAGAGCTAATAATAATACTACCCATGAAAATTACCTCGCCAAAATCGATGGCGATAATAATATCCCTAATTGCTGCAGGAGCATCGGTTGTTCCTGCAGTAGTTTTAGTTGGGGCGGGGTGCGATTTCTCTTTCTGGCTTTTCGTG